>Ga0315294_10007717_pt1 | contig 11810 bp, 12 predicted proteins | sample YL17G13_40_MG_FD_203626 | JGI IMG/M metagenome (GOLD analysis project Ga0315294, IMG submission 203626) | Sediment microbial communities from Yellowstone Lake, YNP, Wyoming, USA - YL17G13_40 | ecosystem: Environmental > Aquatic > Freshwater > Lake > Sediment | place: USA: Wyoming | collected...
AATCATCTGCCAGGGCACTGAAAGCTAAAACTAAAACTATTAAACACGCCAGTCTTCTTCTTTCTCTTTCCAGCATTTCTTAAACCTTTCATCAAAAGAAAGCAGTTGCGCATAAAAAAATCAAAATCGTGATACCAAGAATACTGCAGCTCCCCGTTTTTGGCAAGAAATAATATGGAAAATTCAAAAAATTATGTAAAATGGCCTGAAAATATGAATACTATCTCGAAAGTTACCGAAATGTCTAAAAACGAACCTTTTGTAGCTGTTTTGAGCGAAAAATCAGAGCATCAGCCTCTTTTAAGGGGCGCCCCTCAAACCGGCGGAATGAAATCCGGAAGAGTTTATCTGCTGCCCGGCCAGGACTGCGGAGCACATTCAACCGAGGAAACCGAAGAAATGCTTGTTTTCCTTTCAGGACGGGGACGGGCTGTTACCAGCAATGGAAAAACTCTTGAAGTCGGGAAAGGTAAAATAATTTATATACCGCCGCAGACTGTGCATAATATAATAAATAACTCAGATGAGCCGTTGTGTTATGTTTACTGCGCGGCGCCGACAGGCGGTAACGGAGAAAAACAAAATGTCTGATATCGAACGCATAGGCGTATCGCTTGAAAATGACCTGCTTACGGCATTCGATAAAGTAATCTCCAACAAAGGCTATAAAAACCGCTCAGAAGCAATACGAGACCTGATTCGTTCCAATCTTTCACAGATAAAACTCGAACATAAAAAAACGCCCGCCATCGGCGCAATCTTTCTGGTTTACGACCATCATACCGCACACATCTCAAACGTCTTCAAAAAACTGCGGCACGGCAAACCTATAAGAACCATTTCTTCCATCCATGTCTATATCGACCAAAACAACTGCCTCGAGATTCTGATTGTAAGAGGTATGGCCTCAGATATAAACATGATGGGCGAGAAAATGATAAGCCTTCGCGGCGTCAAACACGGTTATATAAATCTTGTGGCTATTGAGGAAAGGACAAAATCTGATTCTGTTTAATCATCTGCCAGCAGAACTTCATAAACCGCATATATCACGACTGACGTGGCCATAGCATAGCCTATCCACAATTGCCATTGCTGAGCCCAATTTGCGGCAGCTTCTTCGGCCAAAAGATATAATATCTCCAGCAATTGCGACGGCATTAATAACAAATTCGGAAACGTCAGCCCTGATATTACCACTGCCACAGGCAATAATATACACGCCGTTAACAGCGCTCTTTCCTGCCGGACGATTTTTTTAAGCGCATTTTGCTGCTCTATTTGTTCGAGCTTCTTCAGCATCTGATATGGAAAATCTTCCCGCACCGGCTGGTGGTACTGTTTCAGCGAATTTTTTAGCAGTTCATCGAATCTGTCTTCATTTCTTTTATTTTCAGGTAACATATCAGTACAATCCTTCCATTTTATTGCTCAGAAGCTCTTTAAGTTTTTCCCGGCCCCTGAACAAATATACCTTAACGGTATTTTGTCGTTTTCTCATAATATCCGCAATCTCTTTAACGCTTTTTTCCTGCCTATAATACAAAACTATCGCTACCGCCTGGTCCTGCGGCAGTTTTTTTACGGCATCCCATACAATTTCAGTCCTTTCGCTCTGCAACAGCGCCGGCTGTTCATCCAGTTGCTCATTTGTATATTGGCTTTGAAGCTTGTCCTGCAGCTTCTGTTGGCGAATTTTCTGTCGAATATGGCTTATCGCTTTGTTATACGCTATTTTCCACAGCCACGTGCTTATTTTTGACCTGCCGGCATAACTGCCAATTCCCTGATACGCCGCCAGAAACGTCTCGCTTGCGATATCTTCGCTTTCATTTGCATCCAGCCCAAGCAACCGGCAGCACATAAAAACCTGCTGCTGATACTTTTCAACAAACTCGGTAAACGCACCTTCATCGCCATCGCACAGTCGATGTATCAAACCTTCCCGTTTGTTTTGCCCGGTATCGTTCACCAAAAAAGGATTCCTTTTTTATATTAGTCGCATAAAACAGCAAAAAGTTTCAATTTTTATGAAACCTTTATAATAAATCTTGCGACTAACAGATAAAATAGCAACAATAATTGTCGAGAACCAAACATTTTCGCAATTGAAAGGATAAAAAATGGGCAGAAAGGTCTTTATTATCAACTGCGTGCTGGCTATTGCCTTTATAGCCGGCTGCAGCTGGATTCCCAGAGTCAAATACACAAGGCAGGTAAATCTAACAATTCCGGCCGGGCAGGCAGAACTTTTCACCGCTAAAACCCATAACGGCAAGATAACCATAAAAGGCTCCGAAACAACCGACTGCACTCTTACTGCCACAATCATTGCCAAGGCTTATACCGAAGAAAATGCAAAAAAAATAGCTGAGCAGGTAAAAATCGACCTAGTGCCTGAAGGCAACAGTATAAATGTCAGGATTGAAAAACCGGATATTTCACAAATCAGTGTAAGTTTGGACGCAAATTTACCTGCCGGTATGAATTTATCTCTTGGGACACATAACGGCAGTATTCACTGCAGCAATATCACCGGCTGGGTAAAGGCCGATTCTCATAACGGCAATATCACAATCACCGATACATCGGCCGGCGCTAAAGTGTCAACACACAACGGCAATATTGACTACAAAGGCATATCCGCAGATTTAAAATTCGAATCTCACAACGGTAATATAGATATACAATGTAAGGGGCAATCTGCAAAGCCCTGCGAAATTATTGCTGAAACTCACAACGGCAACATCGATTTTGCCGCTCCTGAAAATTTTTCCGCATCGGTGGATGTTTCAACTCATAACGGCTCTATCCGCACAGATCTGCCTCTTACTGCAACCGGTAAGAATAACAAAAAAACAATAAAAGGTGTGATTGGCAGCGGCAGAGATAAACTGCACTTGCAAACACACAACGGCTCAATAAAAATAAAATAATCTCAAAAATGAAAGGAATTAATATGGTTCCGCAAATTTTAGCTTCTGTTGATTTCGTTCAGTTCATGCCGTTTGTAATGGTTATTGCAATAGTTGCGCTGGTGTTCTGGTATCTCTTGAACAAAAAACGTCTTGAACATCAGCAGATTATGGCAGCGATAGAAAAAGGTACCCCTCTTTCTGAGATAAAACCCGTCGAACTGAAAAAAAGGGAAATTAACTGGATAAAGAGCCTGACCACAGGTATTGCTTTACTGCTGATAGGCATAGGAATGGCAATCGTTTCATTAAGTTCATTTTGTTATACCACCCCCGATGAAGATAAAAGCTTCGGATTATCAATTGCCGCCATGGTGCTTATCGCGATTGGCATAGCCGGCATTGTTCGCGGTATTCTGCAACGAAAATATGATAAGGCCGCTCTACTTTCAGACAAATCAGCCCTTGACGCAAATCAGGGGTAATAACCTTGCAACTTTTTTTGCAAGGCCTGCGTTTGCCGTCGCCTCGACAACGGCGCTGACATTCTTATACGCATCAGGAGCCTCCTCGGCAAGGCCTCGCATTGACCTTGATTTGATGATTATCTGCCGACCGGCAAGTTCCCTGACAATCTGACTGCCCTGCCATTGTTTTGACGCCTGTGTCCTGCTCATACTTCGGCCTGCACCGTGACAGGCTGAGCTGAACGCAAGAGACTCGCTCTCGTTCGTTCCGGCAAGGATATAAGAAGCTGTGCCCATTGTCCCGCCAATTAAAACCGGTTGACCAAGGGCTTTATACTGTGGCGGTAAATCAACACTGCCCGGGCCAAACGACCTCGTCGCTCCCTTGCGATGGATAAGTAAATTTTTATTTTTGCCGTTTATCTTATGCTCCTCAACCTTAGCAGTGTTATGACTCACATCGTAGAGCATTTTGAGTTGGGCTTTTGGAAAAATTCTTGCAAAAACACGCCTGACAAGTTCGGTTAAAATCTGCCTGTTGGCAAGTGCGCAATTTATCCCCGACCGCATCGCACCGAGATAATCCTGACCTAACGGACTATTTACAGGCACTGATGCGAGTTCTCTGTCGGGAAGGTCAATGCCGAAACTTGCCGCCTGAGAAGCCATTTCCCTTAGATAATCAGTTCCTATCTGATGACCAAGGCCGCGAGAGCCGCAGTGAACGCTTACCAACAAATCGCCTTTTTTCAAACAGAAGCCTTCGGCAATTTGCTCATCATAAATATCAACGACTTTCTGAACCTCAAGATAGTGGTTCCCCGAACCGAGCGTGCCCATTTCCTCCCGCTGTCTTTTTTTCGCCTGTGGAGAAACTTTTGCCGGTATGGCGCCTTTTACGCAGCCATGCTCCTCAATAAAATCCAAATCTTCTTTTGTGCCGAAACCTTTTTCAACCGCCCAGACTGCACCGCCTGAGAGCATATTATCGAGCTGAGCAGTGCTTAAAGTGATATTTCCAGTACTGCCGAGGCCGGCTGGAATATCGCGAAACAAGGCCTCGGCAAGTTTTTCACTTATGCCGGCAATATCCTCTTCAGATAAACCCGTATGAAGTGTCCTTACGCCGCAGGCAATGTCAAAACCGACGCCGCCGCCGGAGATTACACCGCCGGCTTCAGGGTCAAAAGCGGCTACGCCGCCGATACAAAAACCATAACCCATGTGTGCATCCGGCATCGCAAAAGATGCCTTGACTATCCCCGGCAATGCTGCCACGTTGCAGACCTGAGATATGGTCTTTTCATCCATATCTTTTATCAGTGTACTATCAGCAAAGATTACGCCCGGAACTTTCATCTTTCCGAAAGGCTCTATCTGCCAGATATTTTCTGATACTCGTTTTAATTCAGGCTTTGCCATAATTTCCGCCGGAAAAAATTAACCACGAATTAACACGAATAAACACATATTCAAAATAAATTCAGTAAACAGTGTAAATCTGTGTTAATCCGTGTCTAAACATCTATCACACATTGGACCGTCCATTTGCCGTTTTCGTTTTTTACACTCAACTGATTATACGTTACAGCCTTTGGCTCTACCGCAGGAGAATGTTTCTGTTGATTTATCTTTTCACCCCATATTGTCGCAGAAACTTTTAAGTTTTCAATCCGGACTTCAAACCGGCTAAAGAGCATTTTTCGCACGGCCGTTTCATATATAACCGAATTAAGCCAGTTAACAAGCAGAAGCTCATTATTTTCGGCAGAGCATTCTATTTTCACAGATTCAATTTTGGCTACATTATTCGGTTCTGTAACAATCGCCGTAAGTGCTAAAGCAGCTTCTTCAAATGCACTGTTTAAACTTTCCGCAATTGCTCTTATGCCGATATCAGCCTGATGGGCAAAATGCTCCCACATATCAGTATCTGTAATGTTCCGGCTTGTAAGGGCCTTCGACAGGAACGCCTAAATATTTTGCCTGCTCCGGTGTAAGCATAGTAAGAGAAACACTCAACCTGCCAAGATGAAGCCTTGCGACTTCTTCGTCGAGCTTTTTGGGCAGTGTATAAACCTTTTTTTCAAAACCGCCTTTTGCAAGCATCATCTGAGCAAGGCACTGGTTCGTGAAACTGTTGCTCATCACAAAGCTCGGATGGCCGGTTGCACAGCCGAGATTCACCAGCCTGCCTTCTGCCAGAACGATAATGCTCCTGCCGGATTCGAGCGTCCACTTATCAACCTGAGGCTTTATATTCTGCCGTTTGCACTTCGGATTGCTGGTAAGATATTTCATATCGATTTCATGGTCAAAATGGCCGATATTGCATACGATGGCCTCGTTTTTCATTTTTTCCATATCTTCGCCGCCAATGACATCACAGCAGCCGGTAGCAGTAACGAATATATCGCCTTGTTCTACAACTTCCTCAAGGGTTCTGACTTCAAAACCTTCCATCGCCGCCTGCAAAGCGCATATCGGGTCAATCTCTGTGATAACCACCCTTGCGCCAAAGCCCCGCATTGATTGAGCACAGCCCTTGCCGACATCGCCATAGCCGCAGACAACGATGCATTTGCCTGCGACCATTACGCCGGTCGCTCTCTTGAGGCCGTCGGCAAGCGACTCCCGGCAGCCATAGAGATTATCAAATTTCGATTTGGTTACCGAATCATTGACATTTATCGCGGGAAACAGCAGTGCACCTTCTTTCTGCATCTGATAAAGGCGGTTGACGCCTGTGGTTGTCTCCTCCGACACGCCTTTAATATCTTTCGCAATATTCGTCCACCTGTCCGGTTTTTCAGCAATAGAGACCTTAAGTCTGTTCATAATTATCTGCTTCTCTGTGTTTTCGTATTTTTCATTCAGAAGTGAAGAGTCTTTTTCAATCTTGACACCCTGATGAACAAAAAGCGTCGCATCGCCGCCGTCATCGACAATTAAATCAGGGCCCTTGCCGTCAGGCCATAAAAGTGCCTGCTCGGTGCACCACCAGTATTCTTCAAGAGACTCGCCCTTCCAGGCAAAAACGGCTGCGAGTTTCTCCTTTGCAACCGCAGCGGCGGCATGGTCCTGCGTGCTGAAGATATTACACGATGCCCATCTTACTTTTGCGCCGAGTTCGACAAGCGTCTCTATCAGCATTGCCGTCTGTATCGTCATATGCAGACTCCCGGTAATTTTCAAACCTTTTAACGGCTTTTGGCTGCCGTATTTTTGACGGATAGCCATAAGGCCCGGCATCTCATTGCGGGCGAGATTCATTTCCTTCCTGCCCCAGTCGGCAAGCGATATATCAGCTACCTTGTACGGCAGAGCCGGGTCGTATTTAAGGATATTCATCTGTTTTTTCCCAGTTTCCGCAATAGTTTCAACTTTACCCATTTTAAAGCCTCTCAACAATATCCGATAAACCTGTATAAATATAAATAAAAACCCCTCTTTATGCAAGTATTATGTGCTTTGGGCAATAAAGTGGTGTATTCGCCGTTCATATAAATACTTATCCGATAAAAATGTCTTCTCTGGCGTAACTATACGGCAATGGCCTTTGTCGTCCCGCAAGGGCAAAACCGAGCGTCAGAGGCCCGACTCGTCCAATGAACATCGTAACGATAAGAACAATTTTCCCTATGGAGCTTAGACTCGCTGTTATACCTGTCGACAGTCCGGTATTTCCAAGTGCAGATACCGTCTCAAACAATACCTGCAAATAAGAAGCTTTCTCGGTTGCAGCCAATATAATCATATCCGCCACTACGACTATCACAAACCATGCAAAAACTCCGAATGCCCTATACACCGAGCTTACAGAGATTTCTCTTCTGAGAACGTTGATAGTAGACCTTCCCTTTAGCTGCGCCCACAGAAATATAAGTATTAGTCCCAGCGTGGTCGTTTTTATCCCGCCGCCGGTGCTGCCGGGCGATGCGCCGATAAACATAAGCGCCATTAAGGCAGTCTGGCTCGTTGGATTCATTGCCCCGATATCGATTGTATTAAAACCGTCCGTCGTCGATGCTGAAACCGACTGAAATGCAGAAACCATTATTCTGTCGGACAATTTTTCTGTTTGCGACCACTTCTCCGTCGTCAGCACAATTATCGTCCCGGCAAGCATAACCACAAATGTGGTAATTAATGCAATTCTGGTATGTATCGACAGTCTTCTGGGGTATTCATTCTTTATTCTCTTTATGGCATATACATAGATGTCGTGCAAAACTATAAAACCTATACCGCCGGCAATAGATACAATCATAATGGTGAGATTTACGATTATGTTAGTTTTGTACTTCATAAGGCTATCGGGGAAAAGGCCGAAACCGGCGGTGCAAAATGCTGAAATAGAATGGAACACCCCAAGATATGCAGCCTTTACAATCGGAAACTTTTCCGACCAGAACAGCGTCAATATTATCGCACCGGCAAATTCAAATATTATAGTATAGACCAGCGTTGCAGCGAAAAAACGACCAAGCGTCCCGTGATTTGACCCGGATAATGATTCCTTGGCCACAGTCGCGGCAGTGTGGGGCAGCCTAATGGCAAAAATGGACGCAAAAAACACTATGAACGTCATATACCCTACGCCGCCGATTTGGAATATACACAGAAGAACTATTTGGCCAAAAGTGCTGTAATAGCTGCCGATATCGACAACCGTAAGACCGGTAGTGCTTATGCCGGAGACTGCTACAAACAAAGAATCGAGAAAATGCTGGCCTTTTCCATCCGCAGACGAAATCGGCAGGGATAGAAGTATCGCACCTGTCATAGTTATCAGGGCGTACCCGAACACGAGAATCTGGTATGGACTGATACCCTTAAAAAGGTTTCGTAAGGATTTCATATTCCCTTCACCTCGGGGCAAAGGGGAAATAAAAAAACTGCCGGGATGGCAGTTCTCTATTTGGCCATTGCCCTTTCAAACGCCTACGAGGTTAGCTGACGGGCTCGGGCTTGAAAGTACCCTATCCTCTAAAAGAGGAATACGCCCCATAAATTGGGTCCCCCGCATTCACGCTTTCACGTGAATTTAGGCTACAATATTAAATTTTATTTTTTATAATTATCCTGTTTCTTTTGCAGAACGTCAAGTAAATTGCAGGCCAAACCAGATAACAAAAGTCCTTAATATTTCCCTTGACATTGAGGGTTTATTTTGGTATTATTTGTGTAGTTATGGCTCAAAATCGTTCTAACTATCGTTTTGGTTGGTGGTGGCCTGTTGGCAGATAGCTGACAGGTTGTGAGCCTGCTTTTTACCTAAAAACCCAATAATATGATAAAATTCACGGCCTGTCGGTAGCGGCAGGCCGTTTTTTTATGTATCCCGTTAGACCTTGCTGGATTTATATATATGTTTTAATATACTAAAAGACAGGAATATTTTTACCGTTTTACACCTATTAAACGATGTCTAACGGGATGTATATTCTTTGTGAGAGAAAATATGACAGAATCAGATAAGAAAATTTATGAGGCAAAGACAGGGCAGATTATTCCGCTGGTCAGGCAGATTGACAAGCTAGAGCCGGTCGATTTCTTCGCAAAGTTAAGCGACTACGGCAGAAACCCACACTGCTGTCTGCTCGAATCAAAAGAGCATCTGGCACAATCCGGTCAGGGGGAACTCACCTTCGGCACAGCAAACCCGGCATTGTACCTGTCCGGAAAAGGCGCGGATTTTCAAATCGTCGCACTAAGCCCCGTTGGAAAAAGAATGATAAAATACCTCGCAACCGCTGCACGCAAAAGGTTCAACTTCTGTGAAAAAATAAACTTTGAAAAAGACCGTATCACAGGACAACTTAATCTCGACCACGATATCATCGACGAACAGACTCGCCTCAAGGCCGTAAATCAGATGGATGTTATCAGGGCGGTCAATTTTGCCTTTGAGCTTTCAGGAAAACCGTTCCGCGTAACCTGCGGTCTGCTCGGCGCGATAAGCTACGATTTTATCGACCAGTTTGAAAAACTACCGGCTAATGTTGCTGTCCTTCTCGATGTGCCGGACTACGAACTTTATTTCGCGGACAATATCTTTCTGATGGACCACAAGACCGGCGATGCCTTTATAATCGTCAATGCCGTCATAACCAACGACGACAGAGATGAGATTGTGGCAGATGCGGAAAACTGCTTTGATTATTACTTCAAGGCTGCCAAAACCCCGCTGCCAAAACCGATAAAGTACACTGGCCCTCTGCCAAAGGCCGGCACGGATACCGACAGGGGCGAATATGAAAAAATGGTGCAAATCGCAAAAAAACATATCGTTGACGGCGATATTTTTCAGGTCGTCCTGAGCAGGACAATTTCAGAGCCCTGCCCCGATGAGCCGCTCGATGTCTATAAAAGACTGCGGCTGCTTAACCCTTCGCCTTATATGTTTTACCTTAATACACCCAGTACAATCCTGACCGGTGCAAGTCCCGAGCTTAATCTGCGGGTAAGCGGAACAAAAAATCGTCAGGTGGAAATCAGACCTATCGCGGGAACAAAACCTCGCGGCAGAGTTAACGGCCAACTCGACCTTGATACGGATTTCAGATATGAAGCTGAACTCAAGCTCGACAGAAAAGAGCTTGCTGAGCATATGATGCTGGTCGACCTTGCAAGAAACGATATCGCAAGAGTCGCACAAAAAGGCACACGAATTGTCACTGAACTGCTGGTTGCGGAAAAATATGAATCGGTAATGCACCTTGTAAGCAACGTTAAGGGCACTCTCAGCGACGAACTTGACGCATTAAGCGCCTATCTTGCAACAATGAATATGGGCACGCTGACAGGTGCGCCGAAAATAGAGGCTATGAAAATCATCCGCCGGCTCGAAAAAAACAAACGCGGCTATTACGGCGGAGCAGTAATGTATTTAACCGTTGACGGACAGTTCGACAGCTGTATAACTATACGTGCCCTGCAGGTAAAAGACCACGTAGCTTACATCCGGGCAGGAGGCGGGATTGTCCATGACAGTGTGCCGAAAACAGAATTCGAGGAAACTCAGCACAAGGCAAATTCCTGCCTGCGGGCAGTAAGAGGAAAATGAAAAATGAAAAATTCTGAAATTAACGAAAATCCAAAAGTGCTTTTTATAGACAACTTCGACTCATTTACATACAACCTCGTTGATGATTTCTGCAAAAGAGATTGTACCGCAAAGGTCTACCGTGCCGATACGCCGCTCGAAAGCTTAAAACAAATTGCAGAAGAGTTTAAGCCTGACCTGCTGGTGATTTCGCCCGGCCCGGGCACGCCCGCAAAGGCGGGAGTTACGCTCCAAGCAATCGGTTATTTTCAAGACAGACTTCCGATATTCGGCGTATGTCTCGGCCATCAGGCAATCGTCGAATATTTCGGCGGCACGGTCAGCCATGCTCCAAAAGTCATGCACGGAAAGTCGTCGAAAATAATACATAATGGCAAAGGAATCTTCGAAGGTCTTGAAAATCCGCTGCAGGCCGGCAGATACCACAGCCTCTGTGCAGTCAAGACGCCGGACTGTCTCGAAGTAACCGCACAATACGACAACATCGTGATGGCAGTAAAACACAAACAAAAACCGATTTTCGGCGTGCAGTTCCATCCTGAAAGCATTCTTACGCCAACAGGCGGAAAAATAATACAGAACCTCTTGAAAATTTCATTAACTAACAGGGAAAATCACAGTGACTAAAATAACTGAATACCTTGAAATCCTTCTCGAAGGCGGCGACCTGAAGTACGAGCAGGCAAAAGACCTGCTGGATACAATCTTTAAAGGCGATGTCGCGGACGTCCAGATTGCGGCGTTTCTGGCAGCAATGAGAATGAAAAAGGCAACACCTGAAGAATTTGCGGGACTGGCGCAATCCCTCAGAGACCACGCTGTAAAGGTCAACACAAAAATCACCAATCTCATCGACACCTGCGGAACAGGCGGAGCGCCTCTGAAAACATTTAATATCTCCACGGCAGCGGCATTTGTAGCGGCAGGCGCAGGCGCTTATGTCGCAAAACACGGCAATCGCGGTATTACAAGTAAATGCGGCTCGGCCGACGTACTCGAGGTGCTCGGCGTTAAAATCGACTGTGCCCCTGATGTCGTTGCAGAGTGCATTGAAAACGCACATATAGGCTTTATGTTTGCTCCAAAGTATCATCCTGCAATGAAATTCGTTCAGTCTATAAGAAAAAGTCTCGACTTCCGCACCGCATTCAACATACTTGGCCCGCTTGCAAATCCCGCATCGGCTCAGGCACAGGTAATGGGTGTTGCAGAAGAAGCATTGCTGGACAGGATTGCGGAAACCTTCAAGATTCTCGGCACAAAACGGGCAATAATAGTTCACGGCAGCGGACTTGACGAAATAAGCATTACGGCCACCACAAAGGTTGTCGAACTTAAAGACAAAAAAAAGATTTCCTA
>Ga0315294_10007718_pt1 | contig 11810 bp, 2 predicted proteins | sample YL17G13_40_MG_FD_203626 | JGI IMG/M metagenome (GOLD analysis project Ga0315294, IMG submission 203626) | Sediment microbial communities from Yellowstone Lake, YNP, Wyoming, USA - YL17G13_40 | ecosystem: Environmental > Aquatic > Freshwater > Lake > Sediment | place: USA: Wyoming | collected...
AAGCGAGTACCACGGCCAGTAGAGCTGCCCGCACAGGTCCGTCCACGCGGCCATCACGCATCCTCCGAGAGAGCAGGAATCGGTGACCGTCAGCGGAGGACAGGTTCCGTCGCCCGGCGCGGTCACCTGCAGCGAAAGGGAGACCTGGTCGCCGAAACCCGCCAACGTCCCCGTCATCGTCCAGACCACGATCGACCCGGAAGCGAGTCCGCATGGGGCCCCCCCGCATCCCACGAAGGCGAGCCCGGGCGGGAGCGTGTCCGTGACGATCACGCCCGCGGCGGGGTCCCATCCCTGGTTCTGGACGATGATCGTGTAGTCGATGGTCGTCCCCGAAACGCAGCGCGGCTGCGCGGGCCCGGAAGTCCCTCCGAACGTCACCTGCGCCGGGAACGGCGAGTGGGGCGGGATCGTGATGAGCGGCGTCGTCACGAGATAGGTGGGAATGGGCAATCCCGACCCCGGGTCAGTACCGGTCACCGTGACGGAGAACCCCAGATCGCCCGTCGTGCTCACGCTGTAGACGAAGGAGCAGGTGACGGAGTCGCCGGCCAGGAGGGTGCCGCCCAGCGGCGGGGTCGGCCCCGACACCAACTGCCCCGGCCCTTCCGGTCGCAACACGCCCCCTTCCAGGCCGAGCGCCGCTATGTCGGTTGCCCCCACATTCGTGATCGTCAGGTCCACGGTCACGCTTTCGCATAAGGCCGGAGCAGCCGGCGAGACCGCGAACGTCAGATCGATCGTTCCTGCTCCGCACCCGGCGGGATCCGTGAAGCCAACCGAACTCACGCTCTGTTCGTCCGTCACGCAGGCCGAGGTCCCGGCGACGTAGACCGTGTTCGACACCTGAGCCGTGATGCACACCAAGCCGACCGTGCCGTCGATCTGGAACATCACGCTCGCGCCGGGCAGGAACGGCGCGGTGTTGATCCAGCTGAAGACGCGCCCCGCCACCGGCTGTGTCGCGAACCCGACCGGCGTGACCGTCTGCGTCGGCCCCAGAATCTGCGTCTGAACGGTGTCGGTGACGACCACGTCGTCGATCGTCGCGGTCCCCGTGTTCGTCACCACGATCTGGTACTGGACCGGATCCCCCGCCAACGGCGACGCCGGAGTCTGGGTCTCCGTGATCGAAACCGCACTCACCGGCGGATCGACGACGGAGCCCGCGGCACTGCCGAAGGCCGAGGTCTGGGCGCACGTGTTCCACCCCGCCGCGTATGCCGTGTTCGAAAGCCCAAGTGACGAGCAGACGAGCCCCACCGCGCCGTCGATCGTGAAGGTCAGCGTCCCCAGCGGTGCGAGGGCCACCCCCGTCGCCGCCCATTCGTAGCGGTTTCCTCCCGCCACCGGGATCACGATCGGCGGCGTGAACCCGCCGGGCTCCGTCGTCGTCACGTCCACGATCTCGGCCGGGAGCGTGTCCACGATGATCACGTCGTCGATCTGCACGCTCCCCGTGTTCGTGACCACGACCTGGTATTGGACCGGCTCCCCCACCCCGGTTCCGCCCGTTTGCGTGTTCACGGTCGAAACGGAGAAGGTGGGTCCTACGACCGGGAATCCCGTCACGTTCGACGCGGCCTCCGCGGTCCCGCAGGTTCCCAGACCGAACGCGTAGCCCGTGTTGGAGGCCGCCACGCTCGCGCACACGTCCCCGACGATCCCGTCGAGCTGGAAGGTCAAGCTGTCCCCCGGGTAGAACGGCCCCGTGCTCTCCCAGCTGTAGATCGTCCCGGACGCGCCCTGCACGATCGGCGAGGCCGCGAATCCCAGAGGGGTCGATTGCACCACGCTCGTCACAACCGGCGCGACCGTGTCTACGACGACCACGCTGTCGAGCGTGGCCGACCCCGTGTTCGTCACCTGCAACTGGAACTGCACGGGCCCCCCGATGACCGGCGTCCCCGGCGTCAGCGTCTGCACGACCGACACGGTCGCCGCCGGCGGCTGGATCACGGCGCCCGCGACGCTCGAGAACGCGTCCGACCACCCGGCCGCGGCCGTCGCGGCCGCGTAGGCCGTGTTGGATATCGCCGTCTCCGCGCACACGAATCCGATCGCCCCGTCGACGATGAAGGTCAGCGTCCCCGCGGGGGCGAGGCCGAGCCCCGTCCCGCTCCACTCGTAGCGCGTCCCCGTCCCCGCCACGCTCGTCACCGTCTCCGCGAACCCGCCCGCCGGCGTCGTCACGACGTTCTGCACCACCGGCGAGATCGTGTCCACGACGAGCAGTTCGTCGATCGCGACCCCGCTCGTGTTCGTCACGTCGATCTGATAGCGCACGGGCGCCCCCACGCCTTCGCCTCCCGTCGGTGTCTTTACGACCGAGATCGTGGGCGGGACCATGTAGGTGATGTCGTCCCACACGCCCTGGTTCGGGCCATCCACGGTCACATCCCAGTGGGACACGAGTACCCGGTCCACCCACCCGTCCCACCCCATCCCCCACGCCATGACGGTGCTGGAATAGACCGGCGTGGCGCCTCCGTCTACGTACAAGTCGAACGTCCCGGTAACGGATTGCACGACCTTGAACGTATGCGGGACACCGGCAGTGACGGTCGTGGCGTAAATCCAGTATCCGGAAACGTCGTCAACGAGGATGTCGCCCGCATCGTTCATCCACACGCCCCAGGCTTCCGTCCAGTCGTCCCCGTAGCACACGTAGAGGCCGGGCGTCCCCGGCATGAGGCCGGACTCGGCCGTCCACGTCATCACGCAGTAGTTAGACGCCGCCAGGATGTGCCGGTACTCGCAGATCAGGCCGGCGAATCCCGAGATCGCCCCGGACTGCAATCCGCTCAGGACGGTCGTGTTCTCCGCGTCGAACGTCCCGCCCGTGTGGTTGTCGGACACCAACCACCCGTTTTGGCCGTCGAGGTCGCCGGGGGTGTCGGACTCGAAATCGTCCACGATCGCCGCCACGGCCGGGGGGGCCGCGACCATGGCCAAACACAGGGCGAAGAGGGCTCGCCGCATCTTCAATATGCTACTCCCTCTTCGGGATCACGTCCCGGTACCACGTGTGCAACCCGTACTGGATCAGGATGCGATAGATCATCTCGAGCGGCGCCAACTCCCCGTTGGGAAGGTAGCCATTCCAGATGATTTCATACTCCCCGGGCTCGACGATCTGCTTCTCGAAAAGCGTCGCCAGGGGAGCCCCCCCCGCGTCGAGCAGGATCGCCGACAACTCCGACCGCTCCTCGATCTTGAGCGCGTACCGCGCCCGCTCCCCCTTGAGCGGGTAGAAGACCTCGGGCGCCTCCCGTCCGTCGTCGGCCGGCCCGAGATCGGATTCGATGGTCTTCGGCTTCGGGATGATCCCGACGGTCATCGAGACCGCGTGTTCCCCTCCGAACACCCCCCACGGCACGTACGCGTAGTCCACGCCCCACGGCAGGCGGCCGATCAGCCACCGGAACCCGATCCCGGCGGACACGCCGGGAGCTCCGGGCACCTCGTTCTCCTGCTTCCAGCCGCCGCGGATCGCGACCCCGACCCGGCTGAACTGGACCCGGTATTCGAGGCCGGCGCGCAGGGAGATGTCGCGATCCACGGCCACGGGCGAATCGATCTCGAGGAGGAGGCGGTCGTTCCGAGTGCCGACGCGCTCGTTCTGCCACGCGATGCCGGTCACCCACTGAAGGGGCAGGCCCGCCGGGCCCGTGACAGTCCCCGCGTTCTGGAGCACGCCCGCGATCGTGATCCCCGTGAAAGGCCGGAGCTTGAACCCGACGTCGAACGTCACGCCGGCGTAGGACTGCTGGTCGATCTGCTGCCAGACAGCTCGCAGGCCGACGCCGCCCGCAGGACGAAGGGCGTCGAACCACCTCGTCAGCCCCGACAGGTCCATGGCATAGGCCAACCCGCCGACCGCGAACCCGAGCGGGTACCGGCCGGACTCGCCCGCGTAGACGCCGTTGGCGTCCTCGAGCGTGCGCCCGGTCCCCGAGTCGTAGAGCCCGTGGACCGACACGCCGATCGCGGACCCGAACGGCAGTCGCATGGTGTAGGCGAGGTAGTCCTCCTGCATCCCCTCGACGTAGAAGATGTGGGTTACGTGCACCGTCGTGACTCCGGCGTCGACGACCCCGGCAGGATTGAGCGCAACCGCGCTGACCCCCTCGCCCGAGGCCACCATCGCCTCCGAAAGCCCGATCGCCCACGCCGTGTTGGTGAGCCGGAGCCCCTCCCCGAACGCGCTCCCCGGGCCCCCCTGGCCTGCCGCCAGAGCCGGCATCAGCCCCAGGGCGACGATGGCGAGACCGGGAGCGCGGAACATCAGCATTCTCATCGTATCAGTCCCACCTTGCCCCTGACCCACCGCATCCCTCTGTTCGCCTCGTTGATCTCGACCGCGTACAGGTAGAGACCGGCGGCGCACGGTGAACCCGACTCATTCCGCCCGTCCCACTCGACCCGGTGGGAGGATCCTGAAGACAGCCGGCGGACCTGGACCCCGGCCACGGTGAAGAAGTGCACGGCCGAACCGGCGGGGAGGCCGGTCACCTTGAGGGTCCCCCTTACCGCTCGCGCCGGCTCGTACGGGTTCGGGAAGATGCGAATCACGAGATTCGGACTCAGCACGACGGTCACGCACGAAGGCGCCGACGACCGGGCGAACCCGAGGGCGGAAAGCCAGCTCGCGGTCGCGCAGTTCACGGGCTCCCCGTCCGATTCGCCGGACGGATCCCGGGCCCCGACCTCGATGACCACCGTCTCGCCGATCCCGAGTCGCGTAACGGTCCAAGCCAGGATCGCGCCGGTCACGGTGGCCGCCGGGGTCGCACCGTCGTAGACAAAAGGCGGCGGCAGGCTGTCCACCACCGTCACCGCAAACGCCGTGTCCGTCCCCGCATTCCGGACCGTCAGGACGTAGTCCGCCCGGCCTCCCGTCACCGGTCCGGAAGGGCCCTGCTTCTCGACGGTGACGGCCGGGCTCAGAACCGTGACCAGCGCCTGGTTGCTCATCGCCCGGCCGGCCAGCCCGGCGCCGCCGGTATGCGCCGCTTCCGCGATCCAGGGACTCACCTCTGGCCCATCCCCGGTGATTGACACCGCGAACGTCACGCTCCCCCCCGCCCCCGGCGGAACCGTCCCCGGGTTCCACGCCACCACCCCGCCCGCCCGAACACCTCCGCCCGTCGATGCCAGGTACACCGCGCCCGCCGGCAGGCTGTCCCACAGCGTCACGTTCCACGCGGTGTCGGTGCACGGGTTCGACCAGACGACGGTGAAGACTACCTTCCCCGCCTGTTGGACGACGGTAGCGGCGGGAGACACCCCGACCGACAATGCCGCCCCGGTCACGCTGACGTAGACGGGCCCGTCCGTGATCCCGGGCCGCGGGATCCCGGCGGAATTCGAGTACCTTGCGAAGGCGCTGTACGGGAACGAGTCGGCCAGACAGGTCGCCAATGGAGGCAGGACGCTGACGTAGACCGTCGAGGTCGCCCCCGGTCCGAGCGCGGGCAGGCTCCACGTCCGCCCGCCGGGCACGACACTGCCGGACGGGGTGCTCGAGTAGAACGAGACGTCGGCGGGCACCGCATCCTCGACGACCACCCCGATGGCCGTATCCGAACCCGTACTGCTCACCACGATCGAATAGGCCACCGGCTCCCCCGCGCTGTGGACCGGCCGATCCGCCGTGATCTTGATCGCAAGCACGGCCTGAACCACGGGCACGCAGACCGCGTTGCTCGAAACCACCGGCCGCCACACCGTGGCGCTGTTCGCGTACCCGGCCTGGGCCATGTTGGGACAGCCGAGCGCCCCGGTGGCGGTGACCGACGCCGTGAGCACTGCGGAGCCCCCGGGAGAGATGCCCGGCAACCGCCACTCCACGCGTGTTCCGTCCCGCCAGCACGTGGCACCCCCGCCACAGCCGACGAAGACCGCGCCCGCCGGCAGGCTGTCCCAGACCGTCACGGCCACCGCGGTGTCGCCGCCGGCATTGCGGACCACGAGACGGTAGACCAGCACCGAGTCCTCGGGGACCGGCGCCGGACTCGCGGTCTTGGTAACCGTCAGCAGTGCATCCACGACGGGAACCGTCACCGCATCGCTCAACGCCGTGAACGGATCCCATCCGAGGCTGTTCGTGCCCTGCGCGAGCGCCCGGTTCGGCCCCACGTTTGTCCCCGCCCCCGTCGTCCGGACCGTCACCGCGAGCGCCGCCGAGGCGCCGGGCCCCAGATCGGGAAGCGACCATTCCAGCCTGGTCCCGTCCCACGCACACGATCCGCCGGGCGGGGCCGTGCAGGATTCGTACGAGGCCCCGGCGGGGAGCGTGTCGAAGACAGCGAGGTTCGCCGCCGTCTCGTCGCCCGCATTCCGCACGGCGATCGAATAGGCGAGAAGTCCGCCGTCGGAGGCCGGGGACCGGCCGGGCGTCTTCGCCACCGTCAGCGCGGGCCGGAGCACCGCGACCGCAACAGGATTGCTCGAGGAATCGGGGAGGGGCACCAAACCGCTGTTGGCGTACGAGACCTCCGCGACATTGGGCCCGATCGCGGGTGCCGTGCTCGAGATCCTGACCGTCATGGTCGCGTAGGCGGACGCCTGAGGCGGGATGTCCGGCAGGCTCCACGCCACGACCGGCCCGGGGCCCGTACACGCCCCCCCGGATGGAGCGGCGCACGAAACGTACGAGCAGCCCTCCGGTACCGTGTCCCAAAGCACGACAGCCACGGCGGTATCCTCCCCCGAGTTCGCGATCGCGATCTCGTAGGTGACCTCCGCTCCGACCGGCGCCGCCGCCGGGTTCGCGCGCTTCGTCACCCCGAGCACGGGCGCGCTCAACCGGACCGTGACCGGATTGCTCGTGAACGGACGTTGCGGCACCATGGCCTCGTTCGCGCACCCCAGCGCGGCCCGGTTGGGACCCATGTAGGGTTCCGTACCGTCGACATCGGCGGTCAGCTCGACGCTGCCTGCGCCGCCCGGCGGCAGGTCCGGCAACGTCCAGGAAACGATCCCTCCCGCGACGGCCCCGCCCGAGGTCGCGGAGACGAACGACAGCCCGGCCGGCACCGTGTCCCATACCGTCACGTTGGTCGCGGTGCCCGCGGAGATGTTGACGAACGCGATCGTGTAGGTCACGGTTCCGGAGGACGGCAGGACCCAGCCGCTGGGCGTCTTCGTGACCGAGACAGTGAGCCCGGTCACCGAAACCGACACGGGCAGGCCTCGGTACACGGCCGAATCGAACTGCTGGGTCGCCGACACCGAGTTGGTCACGACCGAACCTTCCGCCAGGGTAGCGGACACGCGCACCTGGAACCGGAGGAAGCCCGAGAAGTCCGGGGTCACGCGATCCACGACCCACCGGAGGAGGAGAGGCCCCGCGGTTCCGTCCGGCGGCTCGCCCGGCGTCCACGGACCGCCCGGGTTGACCGCCCACGCCGCCGACGACAGCGCAGGACTCCCGGCCGCATCGGACTGCGCCCAGAAGCCCAGGCTGGGCGAAACATAGGCTGATCCGTTCGGCAGCGTGTCCGTGAGCGCCAGGTTGTTCGTGGTTGCCGCGCCGCCGTTCCGCCATGCGACCTCGTAGGTCAACAAGCCGCCTGCCGGCACGGCGGCAACGGGACTGACGACCTTAACCAGTTGCGGCAGTCCCCACACCGGCTTGACTCCGGTGGCGATCATGTAGACCAGGCCCTGCGTTCCGTCGCCTGCGGTATACGGCCTAGTCGGTGCATCCGTGGCGAGGGCGAGCGGACGGAATCCCTCCGGCCAGGAGTCGAATCCCATGTGGGTGGAGCAGCTCCAGTTCGAGATGCACTCGTCGGTGATCGTGGCCAGGATCGGATGCTGGGCGATGACGTGACCCTTGTTCCCGCATCCCGCCGTGTTCACCGTGAAGGTGCCGAAGTACCCCATCAACGCCAGCGGGATCGGACCGACCGGCTGGTACGCGTCCGCGATCACGACGAGCCCCGGCCCGGGAATGGCATCCGTCGCCGCGAACAACACCGCCTGGTCGATCAGGTCGCCGGCGCACGGATTGCCGCTCTCGTGACACGAGGGGTCGGTGCCTATGACGGCGATATTTCCGGTCACCGCTGCTCCCCATGTGTTCCGGTTGGCCACCGGCGTATTCCACAGGGAGGCATCACCCGACACGGAGCAACGCTCCCCGCCGATCACGATCGCGTCGAAGGCCGAGAAATCCGCCGTGGATCTCGAGGACCATGTCGCCTCGTTCCAGACCGTGGCCACCGTTCCCGGGATGGCCAGGTACCGGTCCGAGTACACCCTGGCGCTGTCGAAGACCAGGATATTCACGACACGAAGGTACCCGGAGGCGATGCACGTCATCGCCATCCCGCTCAAGGCATCGACGCCGGTCGCCGACACGTCAACCCTGGCGGCCCCGTTCCCGCTGACGCTGTACGTCCACGTGAAGCTTTGGGAGGCCCCCGGGTTCAGCGTGACCGGCCCCGCCGGACTCGGCCCGGACTCGTAAGCGACGTTGGACCCGCCGTAGGGAAACCCCAGAGCCACCGTCAGTCCTGATGCGGCGGCCGACCCGGAATTCGTGACCGTTGCGACGATCTCGGCCCATTGGCCCACCGGCGGAGAGTTCGGTACGACGGCCAGGGAAACGGCCAGTTCCGCACCCACCAGGATCATCTTCCGTACCCGGTTGTTCTCGGTGTCGCCGACGTAAACGGCACCGCCTCCGTCGACGTCGACCCCGGCCGGCCCGTAGAGCCTCGCCGAACCGGCCGGGCCACCGTCTCCCGAGTATCCGTAGGCACCGGTGCCCGCGATCGTCGTTATGATCCCGGCCGTGCTCACCCTCCTGATCCGGTTGTTGTAGGTGTCCGCGAGGTACCCGTTGCCCGCGCCGTCCACGGCCAACCCGCAGACGTAACCCAGTTCCGCCAAGGTGGCCGGCCCTCCATCTCCCCAGTATCCGTTGATGCCGTCGCCCGCGATCGTCGTTATGATCCCGGCCGTGTTCACCCTCCTGATCCGGCAGTTGTAGGTGTCTGCGATGTAGACGTTGCCGGCGGCGTCCACACCGACTCCCATCGGGTGGCGGAGCGTCGCTGACACCGCCGCGCCGCCGTCTCCCGAGTACCCGTAACCGCCGTTTCCCGCGATCGTCGTGATGATCCCGGCCGGGCTCACCTTCCTGATCCGGTTGTTGTACATGTCCGCGATGAAGACATTGCCCGCCGGGTCGACCGCGATGCCGGCCGGATACGCGAGCTCGGCCGAGACCGCCGCCCCGCCGTCGCCCCAGTACCCGTAGACGCCGTCCCCCGCGAGGGTCGTGATGACTCCGGCCGGGTCGACCTTCCGCACCCGGTTGTTGTACGTGTCGGCGATATACAGGTTCCCCGCACCGTCCACGGCGACGTCTTCCGGCTCCGCCAGGGATGCGGATGTCGCCGGACCGCCGTCCCCCCAGGGTCCGTAGACGCCGTTCCCGGCCACGGTCGTGACGATACCGGACGAACTGACTTTCCGGACCCGGTTGTTGAAGGAGTCCGCGATGAACACATTTCCGGCGCCGTCGACGGCCTCTCCCATGGGATAGGACAGGCTGGCTGCCGTGGCGGGACCGCCGTCCCCCCCATACCCATCCGTCCCGTTTCCAGCCAGGAGCGTGATCCAGTAGTTAACCGGATACGCAGGACCGGCCAGGACGAGCCCGCCCGCAACCCCGCAGGCTCGCGCAAAGCCGCCCGTCCGTCGAGCCTTCACCGAATGACCCCGACCTTCCCCCTGATCTGGTTGGTCCCGCCGCCCTCAACCGGGACCTCGATAACGTAGAGGTAGATTCCCGCGGCCACCGGCGCGCCGGCATCGTTCCGGCCGTCCCACTCGAGCGCGTGGTGGCTCACCCCTTCCAGCATCCGCATCCTGACCCCCGTGAGCGTGTAGAGCTTCACGACCGATCCGTCGGGCAGTCCCGTGAACTTCATCGTGCCGCGCACGGCCCTCCCCGGGTCGAACGGATTCGGGAAGATGCGGACGACGAGCAGCGGGCTGAGGGCGACCGTGATGCACGAGGGCGCGGCCGTTCTAGGCAGGCCGAGCGGCGTCACGCACGTCGCGATCGCGCAGTTCTCGGGCTTCGCTTCGTCGTCACCGGGAGGGCCGTGGGCGTTGATCGTGATCGTGGCTTCCTCCCCTATGCCGAGACGCGGGATGGTCCAGGACAGGATCCGGCCGTTGACGGCTGCCGCCGGCGTCGCGGAGCCGTATTCCAGGGGCACGGGCATCGTGTCCACGACCTGGACCTGGAACGCGGTATCGTCCCCGCCGTTGCGGACCCTCAGCGTGTAGCGGACCTGCGCGTCCCGGACCGTCTCGTGCGGGCCGTCCTTGACGATAACGATCCGCGGGTTGAGCACCCGCGCGGACGCGGTATTGCTCCATGCCACCGCCGGGGCTCCGGCGCTGTTCCCGAACGCCGCCGCCGCCCGAGGAAGAGGAACCACGGCCTCCTCCCCGACCCAGGAGACGGTGAAGGTGACGGTTCCCGTCATGCCCGGCGACAGCGTTCCCAGCGACCACGAAACCACCCCGCCGGCGAAGGCACCTCCCCCGCTCGACGTCACGTAAGTCCCGGCCGCCGGGATCGAGTCCCACAACGACACGTTCCACGCCGTGTCACTGCACGGGTTCGACCAGTTCACGGCGTATGCCACCCCCGTGCCGGCCTGCACGACCGTGGTCGAGGGAGCCAGGTCCAGCACGAGCGCGACGCCCGTGACCGTCACGCTCACGACCGCCGGCCCGACGGCGGGCTGAACCATCCAGGAGGAGTTCGAGAACCGCGCCAGCGCGGAGTTCATGACGACCTCCGCAGTGCAGGCCGGCATCGTCGGCACCACGCTGACGTAGACGGTCGTGGTCGCGCCCGGGGGAAGGTCGGGCAGACCCCAGACCCGCCCGCCGGGAGCCGCCATGCCGCCGGGCGTGCTCGACCAGTAGGCTACGCCGGCCGGCCAGGAGTCCGATATCGATAACGCGACCGCCGTGTCGGTGCCCGTGTTCGAACACGTGATCGTGTAAACCACCGGTTCCCCCGAGACGTGAACGGGACGGTCGACCGCAATAGCGAGCGACAGCGCCGAGTGCACGACCACGACACAGACCGCGTTGCTGGTCAGCCCCTGCCGCCACGACGCCCCGCTAAGACCGTATTCAACCTGGGCGACGTTCGTGGTCGGACAGCTCGCCGGTCCCGCGGCGGTCACCGAAACGGTCAGGTTCACCGTCGATCCGGGCGGCATGTCCGGCACCTGCCAGTTGACGCGGGCGCCGTCGTACCAGCACGAGGAGCCCCCCTGGCACGCGAGGAAGAGCGTCCCCGGCGGCAAGGTGTCCCAGACCTCTATCCCCCCCACCGCGATCGGCGAGGTGTTGCGAATCGCCAGGTGATAGCCCAGCGTGCCGCCGTCGGCCACCGGCGCCGGGCTGGCCGTCTTGGTCATGGTTAGCGCCGGGGTCTTGACTCCGACCCAGACCGTGTTCGAGAGGGCCCGCGGCTGCAGATATCCCCCTCCGTTCGCGAAGTCCGCTTCGGCCACGTCGGGTCCGATCAGCGGTCCCGCTCCCGTCACCGTTACCGTGAAGCTGACCGAGAGCGCGCCGTGCGGCGGAACCGTCGGCAGGGTCCAAGACACGACTCCGGAGGAGAACGTTCCTCCCGCGGTTGCGCTCCCGAACGCGACGTCGGCCGGAAGGGTGTCCCAAAGCGTCAGATTGGCCACCGTGCCTTCGCACGTGTTCTGGATGGCAATCGTGTATGTGGTCTGACCGCCCGCATACACGAT
>Ga0315294_10007722_pt1 | contig 11807 bp, 11 predicted proteins | sample YL17G13_40_MG_FD_203626 | JGI IMG/M metagenome (GOLD analysis project Ga0315294, IMG submission 203626) | Sediment microbial communities from Yellowstone Lake, YNP, Wyoming, USA - YL17G13_40 | ecosystem: Environmental > Aquatic > Freshwater > Lake > Sediment | place: USA: Wyoming | collected...
GTAGTTTTCTCGACTTTTCTATAGTATTGTTGAGGCAACACTATTTTGTCGATATCAGATTGGAAAATCAGTTCAGGGACTTTATATTCACTTACCGTTTCACCGCGCATGACCGCTGCTGCTCTCATGACTGCATCAATAACGCGTACATATCCAGTACAGCGGCAGAGAACTGCCGCTAATGCTTTTCGAGTTTCCTCTTCGGTAGGGTTTAGGTTTATATTAAGGAAAGCTTTGGCGGTCAAAATTTGAGCAGGCGTGCAGAAACCACATTGAATTGCACCTGTTTCCAGGAATGCTTTTTGAAGAGGGTGAAGATTATCGGCGCTACCTAACGATTCAAGTGTTTCGATGCATTTTCCAGCGATAGAACTTATTTTCTGAAGGCATGAATTTAAAGGGATCCCATCAATAAGCACCGTGCACATACCACAATCACCTAATCGACAACCGGATTTAACACTTTTCAACCCGGAGTTGCGAAGGTAATCTAAAAGTATTGTTTTAGGGCTGATTGAAATATTGTTAGGAACACCATTTAAAGTAAACTGGATATCTTGAACTTCCTGGCTATTTATCGTCATCGATTTCACACGCTCCTGATTTCGGTAGGGCTTAATAAGAAAAATAATTATCTAAATAAGATTTTACTATATTCACTTAAATAAAAAATCCGGTGAAAACCGGATTTTAGGCGGGAGCGACGGGATTCGAACCCGCGGTCTCGGCCTTGACAGGGCCGCATGTTATACCACTACACCACGCCCCCGTGGGAGATGACAGTTTAACATGATCTGCTATTGGCGTCAAGAATTATAAAAAGAGGTATTAGTTCAACCCCGAGAACCAGTCTTCATGAAGGCGTGACCACTCAAATATTTCATCATTGTTAAACCACATTGCGATTTCTTTTTCTGCGGTTTCAACGGAATCGGATGCATGAACCAAATTGCGGCTGGTTAAAAGCGATAAATCTTGCCGAATTGTTCCGGGAGCAGATTCCAAAGGATTGGTGGCGCCAATAGTCTGGCGAACAGCTTTTATCGCCTCAGTGCCTTCCCAAACCATCGCTACCAACGGCGCGGAAGTGATATATTTTACAAGTCCTTTATAAAAAGGTTTTCCAATATGCGCTCTGTAATGAGTTTCGGCAAATTCTTTTGTCACTTGCCGGAAATCCATAGCTATAAGCATTAATCCCCGTTTTTCCAATCTGGAAATTATTTCTCCGACCAATCCACGTTGAACCCCATCAGGTTTTATCAGGACTAATGTACGTTGACTGTTAATCATTAATTACTGCCTTAAAGAGAGATAAATTTTTGTGCGTTTCGAAAAATTGCCAAGGCTTTTTCTGTTTCTTCAAGCTTTGTGTATGTTTCACCCAATAGCAGACGAAAATTTGAACGGTCAGGATATAACTCGATGGCTCGCTCAAGTTGGATAACAACCTCGGGCAGGTTCTTGTTACCAGAAATCAATTTTCGTAGTGTGGTTTCCGCAAATTGCGTATTGCCGCCTTCCAAAGCTTTTGCTGAATTTATGATAAGTTCGTTGGGATCATCTTGAATTACCGGGATCTGTTGCGTGTCTTCGAGTTTTGTTTTTAAATTTACTTTTGGTGCCTGTATGGAGGAATTCTCCTCATCGTTTATCCACATAGTCTGGGATTGTTCCATTTCATCTTTATTATTTATAGCGGGAAGGATATTGGTATCAAAAACTCCATTTTCTCCTGTTATTGATTCAGGTTGCGCTGATACCTCAATTGATGTTACTTGGTCTTGTGCGGAAAATGCTGTTTCATTGAAACCAGGTTTATTTTCTTCTCGTGTGATTTCACCTTTTTCATCAAAAAACCAGTCGGGAATATTATTTGAATCGACAGGTGTTATTTTTGATGATTTTAATTTATCCAGGAAAACCTTTTTGCGTGAATTCGTCAGTTTATCGCGCTGGTTTTGGGAATTAAATCCTTCAACTTTGCCTACAAGGTCGTCATTATTGAAATTCACTTGAATTGTAGGAGATTCAACTGCTCTGGCTATGATGGAATCCCAATCAACCTCATCAAATACCAAGTTATTATTTTCAAATAAAACGTTTTGACTTTTCCAGGTGTTTTCAATAAAAGAGTTAAGGTCGAAATCGTAATCATTCCTGTCAGATTCGTCTTCAACCAATACCGCAATATCGGGTACGTCATAAACAGATTTCGTTGATGGCAGCATAAAGGCGTAATAAGGATCCAGTTCGATCAGACGCATATGATTAAAACCATCTTTTTCAATTGTGTGGTTTTTGGTAATAACCTTATCCAGTATCTCATTGGCAACCCAACAGTAGGGCAGTTGGCTGATAATTTCTACACATGTTTCAACCGCTTGAATAAAATCTCCGTATTCAAAGAAAGATTTTGCCATCGATATTTTGTAATCAATACGCTGGGGAGTCTCGGATAATCCAATTCTTGATTCAGCAATAGCCTGTTGGTAAAGTTTGCCTTTAAGATACATTTTTATCAAGGCGCCGCGAGTCAGCTGTATCTTATTTGGTTCTATGCCGTCCTTAGATAGATACAGCCGTTTTAATTCATTCTGAAGCCCTTCATTGGATGGCTGGATCTCAAAGGCGCTTTTCATATGATCAATCGCCAAATTTAGATTATTTTTGTTTTCAGCGATTATGCTTTTTCCGATATGAGAAACAAAATCTTCCGGCTCAATCTGCAGGATAATATCAAAAACTTTATCCGCGGAAATGAAGTCCTGTTTCTGAAGTAGGGCTTTGGATAAGCCCTGATAGGTATGAAGATTTCTGGGAAATTTCTGGAGGATTAAGAAACTTTGGGAAATCGCCTTGTCAATATTATTTTCTTCAATCCATGTTTCAATTTTTTGTTGATAAGCGCGAAGAGCTAAATTTGGCATTGCGACATCCCCTTTCTAATCTCCTAAATAATCACGAAGTTTTCTTCGGATCGTAGGGTGCCGCAATCGACTTAATGCCTGCGCCTCAATTTGGCGAACGCGCTCGCGGGTGACACCCATTTTCCTGCCAACTTCTTCCAATGTATATGCCTGCCCATCCAGCAAGCCATACCGCAGCTGCAAGATCCTGACTTCCCTTGGAGGCAAAGAATCCATAACCGTTTCAAGATGTTCTTTCAATAAATTGTATGTCGCTGTCACGTCAGGCGCAGGAATATCATTGTCCTCAATAAAATCACCGAGAACTGAATCATCCTCGTTATCAGTGGGTGTCTCAAGGGACAACGGCCGTCTGGATACCTTGATCATGTTCTCAACTTTCTTGGGTGGAACTTCCAAGGCATCGGCAAGTTCTTCAATAGAAGGGTCTCTGCCCAACTTTTGGGTAAGTTGATGTTGAGTTCTCAGTAATTTATTGATCTGGTCACCCATATGTACCGGGACGCGAATGGTGCGCCCCTGGTCTGCAATAGCACGGGTAACCGCCTGGCGAATCCACCAGGTAGCATACGTACTGAATTTATGACCGCGCCTGTAATCAAATTTTTTGGTTGCGCGAATAAGCCCAATGTTACCTTCCTGAATTAAATCAAGAAATGGAACCCCGCGCCCCATGTACTTCTTGGCAACACTGATCACCAGGCGCGAATTTGCAGTGATAAGATGCTCTCTTGCCGCCCAGCCGTCTTCAATGAGCATAAGCAGTTCCTGACCGCGTTTCTTTCCTACACGGCCTCGCGCCAGTTCTTCGCGCGCCATCCGCCCGCGCTCAATTCGCTGAGCGAGTTCTACTTCTTCTTCGGCAGTCAGAAGGGGCACACGGCTGACTTCTTTCAGGTAAAGACCGATTGTGTCATCTGTATCAATATGCTTTAAATCATCAATCTGCGCGGCATGGCTATCTTCAACGATTTCTTTGACCTCGTCTTTGGCAAGTTCATCATCTGAAGGTTCGGATGAGAGGTCGTCATCATCCATATATGGGATACCAGCAGACATTAACGCTGCAAATGCCTCTTCCAATTGGCTAACATCCTGTTCAGCATCCGGGAAGAAATGGAGAATATCATCAATGGTGACGTAAGTTTTTTTCTGCCCAAGGTCTAATAGGCGCGAAATGGCAGAAAACTCCAGATTTTCTTCGTCATCCATCACTTCAATTTTCTTGTCGTCCATATACTTTGGAGAAACCTCTTGTTATGGTTTTGGCAGGATTAATTTATCCATGATTATCTTTAATCAGGATACACTTTTTATTGGCAAAAATCAATAACAGGAATATAAGAAAATTCTTGTAGAAAGTGAGTGGCGATTTGCTGTACTGCCAAGATAAAACTATACAAAAAAAAAGGCCGTTTGTCAATAAGTAAAAAAATGTTAATAATAAATTAACATGTCTCGTATAATTTCATTTCTTTGAGCAATTGATTGAATGAAAAAGGTACCGGCGCAATGATGGTCATCATTTCGTTTGAAGTTGGGTGAGGAAACTTCAATGAATATGCATGTAAATAATATCTTTCAAAGTAATAAACCGGGGTGCTAATTTTAGAATTTCTAATTTCACAGCATCGCCAATATAAATCATCGCCAAAAATAGGAAAGCCTATGGCGGAAAGATGTGCTCTGATTTGATGGGTAAGTCCTGTCCTTGGAAAAATATCCAAATATGAATAATTAGCACACCTGGATAAAGGTTTAACTAAAGTCAAAGCCGGTTTGCCATTGGCCATATCAATGACAGTTCTGTGTTTTTTGTCACCGTTGACTTTCAGAGGCAGAGTTATTTCATAAGAATTCCAAATCGGAAAACCATGGATAATTGCCCGATAGTTCTTATTGGTCTCATGTGATGAGAACAAAGCATTAAATTTCCGATGAGAATTTTCAGTTTTAGAAAATATAATCACTCCGCTGGTATATTTATCCAAACGATGCACTGCCCAAATTGTTCCATACATATCTCGCAAGCATGAGCGCAGGTTTATTTTCTTGACATCATAACCATCTTCAATAGAGAGTATTCCCGCAGGTTTATTGAGGGCAAGTATATGCTCATCTTCGTATAAGATTATCTCCTTCAGGTTGAAATCATTCATAGGTAAATAGATTTTATAATATAGTTGAAAAAAGTATTTCAAGGAGGACATATGTTAGTGGTTCAAGTAAACATAATTGTAAAAAATGAATTTATTAATGAGTTTATTAAAGCAACTATTAAAAACGCTGGAAAAAGCGTTCTTGAAAAAGGTATTGCTCGCTTTGATTTCTTTCAGCATCAAGAAGATCCCACAAAATTCCTTCTCATAGAAGCGTATCGTAATGCTAACGCTTCGGCCGAGCATAAAGAAACTAACCATTACAAGATATGGAAAAGTACTGTAGAAGAAATGATGGCTGGACCGCGCTTTAGCGCAAAATATTGTAATATTTTTCCAAATGACGAAGCTTATTAATTCTCCAAGGTGACTATGAAAATTGATTTTAGTACTTCAAATCGAATAATCTTTGGCGTTGGTGAATTCAGAAAAATATCTGAATATATTAAATGTTGGGGGTCTCGAGTGTTTATCATTCGTGGAAATAATCCATTTTACGGAAAAGAATTTTTCGAATTAATAGAAAACTTAAACCTTAAAATCACTTACCTTATTGTTAATAAAGAACCTGATATTGATTTGCTTGTTTCAGCGGTCAATCTTGCTCGTGAAAACGACTGTAATTTTGTTATTGGTTTTGGGGGCGGTTCAGTCATTGATACGGGTAAAGCAGTCGCAGCTTTGTTAAACAATGAAGGCGACTTGATGGATTATCTGGAAGTGGTTGGAAAAGGTTTACCTCTTAAAAACCCTTCAAAACCTTATATCGCAATCCCTTCAACCGCAGGAACTGGTAGTGAGGTTACCCGCAATGCTGTAATTGACGTGCCTGAGAAAAACGTCAAAGTTAGCATGCGCAGTGCTTATATGCTGCCAGCAATTGCATTGGTTGATCCTGAACTGACTTTTGATCTCCCTCCGCATATCACCGCGACAACCGGAATGGATGCTTTTGTCCAGGTGCTTGAACCTTATGTTTGCAATTCTCCAAATCCGATGGTGGATATGTTCTGCCGGGATGCAATACCCAGAGTTCCGGGGAATTTGTTTAATGCTTTTCGCAATGGGTCAAACATGGAAGCGCGGAAGAATATGGCTTGGGTTAGTCTGCTTGGCGGATTATCTTTGGCTAATGCGAAGCTTGGCGCGGTGCATGGATTTGCCGGACCTATCGGTGGAATGTTTCATGCTCCGCATGGGGCTATTTGCGCCTGCTTACTGTCAAATACCATGAGAGTGAATACTGAAACACTCAAAAAAAGAGATGCGGACAGTATTGCTTTAAAGCGATACCGTGAAATATCAACCTGGATAACCGGTGATAATAAAGCGGATATCAGCGATGCCATTTCGTATATTGAAGAATTATGTAAAAATCTAAAAATCCCGCGATTAAGCAGTATGGGAATTACGAAAGGCGACTTTTTTAGGATTGTGGAAAAATCTAAAAATTCCTCCAGTATGAAAGGAAATCCAATTCAATTATCGGATGAGGAATTGACCAAAATACTTGAATTGTCTTTCTAGATAATAAGGCAGAAAGCCACTTTATCTTAATTTTCAACAAAAAAACTGACACCTAATAATCCAGGTCCTCCATGAACCAGGATTGCGGGTGGAAGATTTGTGATCGGGATTTCACGGATCCCTGTTTTTTCAGAAAGCACATTTCTTAGTGATATTGCTTCCTGAAGAGAGCCACCATGTTGTACATTTAGGTATGCCGTGTCATTTTTCGGGCATTCGGTAATGACCAATTCGATAAAACGCGCAAGTGCTTTTTTAAGTGTCCTTTCCGATTCAATTGATTTAACTTCTCCATCGACAATTCCCAAAATTGGTTTGACTTGTAAAACGCTCCCCAACAAAGCTTTTGCTGCACCTATCCGCCCGCCTTTTTGTAAAAACTCCAGCGTATCTACCAGAAAATATGTACGGTTTCTGGCAGCCATATTCATAACTTTTTCGGTTATTTCTGATGCGTTTTCTCCCTCTGTTGCTCTTTTTACTGCAAGTCGAACTACTGATCCTAACCCCGCGCCAATGATTGGGGTATCCAGAATGGTTATTTTGGCTTGAGGAAAATCTTGCGCAGCGACTGTAGCACGTCCAAAAGTCCCGCTTACTTTTGAGCTCGGACAAATAATTAGGATTTCATCTTTGGTTTTGGTTAATTCCTCAAGAATTGGTTGGTATAGATGCGGATAAGGGGCAGTTGTTTTGGGGAGAATTGTTGATGTCTTTAAACGTTCAATGAAAGTCTCGGAGTCTATTTCGGAATCGTCACGATAGCTTTCTTCACCAAAAATGACGATTTGTGGTAAATAAGCCAAACCTAATTGATTTGCTTCTTCAACCGAGATTGAAGACAGGGTATCTGCTATGATTTTTACCATCTAAAATGCCTTTCCTATTTATTTTTTGCTGAAGGTAGCCCTGCAGCAGGTTTGGCGGCCAAAACGGCATTCCGTATAGCATCAGCGAAAACTAACGGGGCGAAAGCGCAAAGTATATTCAGATCCAGTTTCCTGTTGCCGGTTGATAAGGCAAACACAGTGTCACCATCCAGCATGGTAAAGGCTGGCTGAACTGCCAGAGTAATACCATCTGATGCTGATTCGGCAAATTTATTGGCTTCTTCTTTAGTGAGCTTCACATTAGTTGCTATAACACCAATAACTGTATTCTGTTTTCCGGCAATAGATAAAATCCCCCGTCCAATTAGTGAATTCATTACTTTTAAAGTATCTGCAAAAGAATCTTGGGAAGTAGAATCAGCTTTACTCTTTTTTATGTTTCTGGCGCCGGCAATGATTTTGCGAGATTGGCTGTCAACAATATCCCCAAAGGCATTAACAACTGCGATTGCGCCAAGAATCGCGCCTCCGCCGATTTGACGGCTACTGGTGCCTATTCCCGATTTCATCGCATGGGACATGCCAAATATTTTTCCTACAGATGCGCCGGTGCCTGCGCCAAAATTACCTTCTTCAGGTTTGGTTTTTTTAGCGTTTTCACAGGCCTCATAACCCATTTCTGCGTCTGGTCTGATTTTTGGATTACCGATACCCAAATCATAAATGATTGCTGCAGGAACAATTGGGACAAGAGTTGAACCTGTATTAAATCCAATTTTTTTATTCTCAAGCCAGCGCATTACACCGCCTGCTGCATCCAAGCCATATGCAGATCCACCCGCCAGTACAATGGCATGGACTTTTTCGATCATATGCATCGGTCGTAGCAGGTCTGTTTCTCTGGTTCCTGGTGCTCCCCCGCGCTGGCTAACACCAGCCGTAGCTCCTTGAGGGGATAAAATAACAGTACAGCCTGTTAATGCTTCAAGGTTTTGCGCATGGCCGACTAAGAGGTTGCCAACATCAGTAATTGAATTTTGTATGTTCATGTTTCTTAGATTTCTAAAATAGATTATTGATTTGTTAGTTATTATTATAAATTAATGATTTTCCATTCTTTTGCTTAGTAATAATATGAGGAGAATTAATGAATAACAAAGGAAGTTCATTAGGCTCAATAGCATTTGTTATTTTTGGGGTAACTGGAGATTTAACCAAAAGGAAACTACTTCCAGCCCTCTATCAATTAGCCATGGAGAAGCGGATTCCTGAAAAAATCGACATCATCGGTTTCGCAAGAAGACCCTGGAATGACGATTTTATGAAAAAAATATTAATGGAGGGCATCAATGAATATGCAAGAGTTGCTCCCGCAGAGAGTTTAACTATTTCAAAACTACTTTTAAATGCCAAATATATTTCATCCGATTTTGAAGACAAGAAAGGATTTGATCAATTAAACAGATTTATAAATGAGAAAAAATATAAAAAAGTTCTTTTTTATCTGGCTACTCCACCTGAATCATATGAAAAAATAATCAAGAACCTTGCAGTCTGTCAAGATTTCGCGATGAATAAAGATTGGGTGCGCATAGTTGTTGAAAAACCTTACGGTAGAGACTTAAATTCAGCCCTATCTTTGGAAAATGACCTCAAGAAATGTTTCTCGGAAGAGCAAATATTTCGAATCGATCACTATTTAGGTAAAGAGACGGTACAGAATATACTGGTTTTCAGGTTCGCAAATGGTATTTTTGAACCTTTGTGGAATAAAAATTACATTGACCATGTCCAAATCACAGTTTCTGAATCAGCTGGCGTCGGAACCAGAGCAGGTTATTTCGATACCTCGGGAGTTATAAGGGATATGTTTGCCAATCACTTGCTTCAATTGGTCACCCTGACTGCAATGGAAGCCCCTTATGCATTTAACGCAGAGTCGGTGCGGGATGAAAAAATGAAAGCACTAAAATCTCTGCGCCCTATCAAAGGCAAGGATGCGTTAATAAATACCTTTAGAGGTCAATATGGTGACACAAAAATCGACGGAAAACTTCATCCTGGTTACTTGCATGAGGATCGCGTAGCAAAAAATTCGGTTACTGAAACCTATTTATGCGCCAAGGTGTTTATTGATAATTGGCGTTGGGCAAATGTGCCATTCTATGTTCGCAGTGGAAAATGCCTTCCTGTGAGGGCAACTGAAATTGCTATTCAGTTCAAGCAAATTCCGCTTTCATTATTTAATTGGAAGAATATGGCTGGCGAGGCGCCTAATGTATTAATTTTACGGCTTCAACCTGATGAAGGTATCACCCTTTCTTTTGGCGCCAAACTTCCTGGGCCGGTTAACCAAATCGCGCCAGTAAATATGGAATTCTCCTATCAGGATGCTTTTGGCTCTGAACCACCCGAGGCTTATGAGCGGCTTTTACTGGATTGCATTGTGGGAGACCAAACACTTTTTACCCGAAATGATGAAGTGCTTGAACAGTGGCGGTTTGTTACTGACATATTAAAAGCCTGGGAAAAGTATCCAGTTAAAGAACTACAAAAATACAAAATTGGCTCCTGGGGTTCTCAGGAATCAAGAGAATTTATTGAACACGACAATAGAAAATGGAGAAATTTACAAGGATAGATTAAACGAGATGCTTACAATTAGGGCAATACTTATCTTTTTTCCCTAAAACAAACCCACACCGCGAACATGTTTTAGGTTGATTGTAACCGAGTGGAGCCCCACAAGCAATACAACTTGGCTCACTGACAGGATTAGCAGTCTGACAATAATCGCACATTACACGTTTTAACCGCTCTGAAAGCTCATGTCCGCTGCCTAATGCTTTTGCATTGGATTCAAGCACTCGCCATACTTCATCGGAAAGCTGGATATATTCAAAATCCTGGGCAATATCGTCAATTCTGTGGAGTAAATTCAATGGATTCAGTAACGCAGCAACAGCTGAAGCGCCCAGGCTTGCAGCGATACCTGCCCATGCTTGTTGACCCACCTGAACCAGAATTCCATCCTCAACTGGCTGAAAGATTATCCCCAGGGCGGTTTCGCCACCTGAAGTTCTTCCATCCCTGGTCTTGATTTGGACAGAAACGATTTCGCCATTTACCAGTTTTTGCACAACAAGATTGCCGCGGTTAAAATGAACTAAAAGACAATCCGCAAATTCGTCAGGCATGAGCCGGCCATGAAAAATTCTTTGTTCCATAACCATTGGATTATAATCGGTTACCTGAGATTGGTATAAAAATGAAGAAAATTCCTATAAATTTTTGTATTTTGATATTCATAGGCTTTTTATTTGCCAATTATAATTTTGTCAAAGCCCAGGGTTTGAATCAACAGCCGACCATCGCGATTCCAACTGTAACGGGAACGCCCAAAGGAGTAACTGCGACCGTGCCGATTAACCAGGAGGAATCTGTGAACGTTCGTTCTGGTCCCGGGGTATTCTTTGATAAAGTTGGTGTATTGCTTCCTGGTCAGGAAGCGCCTGTTATAGGTCGTTCTGCTGGCGGTGATTGGGTTATGATCGATTATCCGGGAGCACCAAATAATATCGGGTGGATTTACGCGCCTGTTGTTCAAATTTCTCCCGGAGAGTTACCAATAATTGAACCTCCGCCAACACCAACGCCGTTAATAACTCAAACCATTAACCCAACCCTGGCAGCTCAATTTATTTCGACACCGAATCCAACGCGTTTACCGACCTATACCCCTTCAAATCCTCTCGTTATTCCAACGTATGAAGATATATCAAGATCCTCGGTTTTAGGTGGGATACCTATGGGTTTGGTTATTCTGTTTATTGGTGGGTTAGGTAGCTTACTGGCGATATTTTCCGTAATACGAAACAGATAAGCCTCAGGGCAATTCACTAACCAAAATTCCTGGTGGATTTGCCACTTTGAACCAGCGATTAAGACGGTTAGAAACGCTGAAAGCAGATTCAATCTCTTTTGCTGATTCAAGAACAGCTTGTGATCCAAGGTAAACCATCTCATCAACATCCACTTTATCAAACATTGTGAACTTATGGACCTCTGGCCTAATGATCACATCCGGTTTTTCAAGTTTCAACCGTAAATCGGCCACTGTGTTAACCATGATCTCCATGGAATCGATAAAAACATGCATTGCCTGGCCAAGGCGAAGTTGATTTAACTGCTCAACAAAGAATTGAGGAATTGGCACATAAGGGGGGATATCCAGCCTGGGTACATTTGGCCAATTTTTCATTTGAGGGGTAAGGCTGACAGCAAACACAGGTAGTTCTGGTTTCAACCAACGTGCTGTTAGGACTGGTACAGGGTTCAGCACACCGCCATCTACCAGATTT
>Ga0315294_10007724_pt1 | contig 11804 bp, 10 predicted proteins | sample YL17G13_40_MG_FD_203626 | JGI IMG/M metagenome (GOLD analysis project Ga0315294, IMG submission 203626) | Sediment microbial communities from Yellowstone Lake, YNP, Wyoming, USA - YL17G13_40 | ecosystem: Environmental > Aquatic > Freshwater > Lake > Sediment | place: USA: Wyoming | collected...
GTTTTCGAGTGGATTTGAATTAGCAGTTAACCGCATTTGCCTGTACGGGCACGGCATGCCGTGCCCCTACGAGGAGGTCGAGGCGTTCAGGAGGCTTAACGAGCAGGACGAAGGGAAAGTGATCCGCTTTCGAGTGGATTTGAATTAGCGGTTAACCGCATTTGCCTGTACGGGCACGGCATGCCGTGCCCCTACAAGAGGGACAGCATTTTCCCTGAGGCTGATCAAAACAACGGCTGCTTGACGATACCCTCGTTGCCCAGAACGTTCGACATGAAGACGGTGATAAGTGCCCACGAGGCCAAAGCGGTGAGGACCGGGACCGTGAGATTGTCGCTGCCTTTCGTGCTGAGGGCTTCCACAATGGTTGCGACCGACGCGATAAGGAAGCTGGTCGCGAACAGGGACAGGAACGTCATGCTAATCGCCATCTCGGGCCCTTTGAACAGAAGCACCGCCAGCGCGACCATGAACGTCACGACGAACATCGTCACGCTACCCGCATAGCTTCTCACTTCGCCGTTGACCGCATATTTTGTTTTGCCCAGGGCCCTCCCGATGATGCTCGCGCCCGCGTCGCCGAGCGCCATGGTGAGAATCCCGATCACCGCGAGCCCCCACCATTTCGTATGGAAGAAAATCGACATGAGAATTATGTAGCTGATGGGGTAGAGCACGGTACCGACGTTGCCCTGGTCCTCGCCCTGAATCTGGGAGAACCATCCGAACTTGTAGTCGATAAGGTTGATCGCGGTGAAGAGGATCGGGGGGATGAGAGCGATCCAGAGGTGCGTGAAATACGGGATGAAAAGTATCACGAGGCCCATGCCGGTGTGAACGAACTTGCGGGACGAGTCCTTGCGCATTCCCATCCCGGCAAGCCCCTTCGACATCACAAGGAGCAGGAAAGGGTACATGAAAAAGACCACCGCAAGGATCGCATCTTTCAGGTAATCGCCCATACTCAAGCCTCCGCGAAAAATCCGAATCGATTCTAATCCGCCCGCGCCCCGATGTAAAGCGCCTCGTCGCGATCCTCGGCTGTCACGAGTTCCCCAGCAGGTCCGAGCCCGAGGGGGAATCGGGCCGAACCGGGGGATTTCCGGTTGCCGGACGATATATAAACCATCTTCGGCGCATGTATCTGTCCCACGTGGCGTACAGGTCGATCGCGTCGGGATCCAGTTCGTAGTTCTCTGAAATCGCCCTTTCCATCTCGGGGGTGAACCGGTCCCATCCCGCATTGGTCCCGATGCCGGGGAGGTCGTCGTGGTTGGGATCGTCGACCCAGAACCTGAGCATGATGAGGTCGAACTCCTTGTTCTGAATCGACTGAATGAGCGGGGTCTGATCCCAAAGCCCTTCGCCCGCAAGCTCGCTCATTATGAATGGATTGAAAAGGACCTCGTGGCCGGAAAGCATGCAGTAGCCTTCGTCCTCGCACAGAATCGGCCCCTTTGCCGACGAAAGGACCTCGACGACGCGCGCGGAATAATTGTAGGCACTTCTGTCGGGTGTGAACGAGTTGAACCTGTCGCCTTCAAGAAAACCCGACTGAATGAGGGCGGCCGGTATCAGGAGCATGGCCGGTCCGATCAATCTCGAAGCTGCCAGGGGCGAGCGCGCAGCTCGGAAGAGGTCGGACGCGAAAAATCCGGCCAGGCACGACGCGGCAACCGTGAGATTGAGGAAATAGTTCATGTCGCTGCCCACTTTTCCGGAGAGGAGAGCGGTAGCGAAGGAGGCGAGGAAGAAGATCCCGATTATTCTTCTGCGGGAGTCCGTCAGGGCGTTCGGGAGCGCGAAAAGTGCGATGACAAACAGAACTGCATGGAGCTTGAAGATGGTGACGAAGTTGGAGACGGCTCGATCCCAGTAGAACTCGGTGCGCGTATATGTGACCGTATGAAGCCAATACTGTCCGTCGCTCCAGTTCTGCAGCAGGAGGAGGATCAGAACAAGCCCGACGATCCAGCCTGCGACCAGCAGGTACGCGTATTTTCGATTTCCGGACGGCTGGAGGGAATCCGGCTCGCGGCTCAGGAAAAGCCCGAGCGCGATGGCGACGGCGGCTTCGATGGATGATTGTCGTGTGAAAATCGCCGCGAGCAGAAGAGGAAGGGACCAAAGGACAGCCGGTCCCTTCGACCTCATGGCGATCCAGAGAGCGATCACTCCCAAAGCGCAGGCGAGGACATCGACCCTCAGAAGCGCCGCCCAGAAATAGACGATCGGGCTGGCAGCGACCATGAGTCCGGCGATCCAGGCGGCTCGCGAGTCGCCGGTGGCGATACGTACGCATCCGGCCGATGCAAGACAGATGGCTATGGTGGAGACGACCGACAGGAATCGTCCCGCGAAGAAGGAAACCCTCTGGGGATCGATGAAAACGCTCAACAGGGCAGGAAACAAGGGAGGATAGTTCGTGACTATGTAGGGCGCAGGACCGACAGGAGGATAAAGGGCATGGCCTTTGACGATCCTGAGGGCCTGGTTCAGGCAGAACCCCTCGCCGTCGTCGAGCGGGAAGGGGAAACCCAGATATCTGCCACTGTGCTCGCGGAGCGCGAGAACGACAGCAAGTCCCAGTCCGATCGACAGGGGAAGGATGAAAGCCGAGGGGAGCCTGCGGGTATCCGAGAAGGACCGCCGGCCCTCGATGAGCAGAAATGCGGATCCGACCAGGATGAGAAACGCTGCGAACCACAGGACGAGGGGAGGGGCTGCGACCGTCCCGCCGTTAAGCAGCCAGAGTCCGATGCCCAGCGACACGGAGCCCGCCCAGGCCAGGGGGGGTGTCCCGTCCCAGAGATCCCCATTTTCAGTTTTGGGATTTTCTGTCATTGAATGCTACAATTGGCGGCCGGGACATGGTAGATTTAAGAGTAGCTGAGTCCTGAATTGCAGTTCAGATTCGCCGAATAAGAGATTATACGGCCTGGCGGGCCGGCGGGCAATGATTGACTTTGTTCGTCACGTGGGCTAGGATAGTTCGTTGCCTTCCTGGGTGATAGGACGCTCAGGCATGGCTATTTAACGATTGGGAGGGCTGAAAAGGCACTAGATGGCGCCTGTAGATCAGAAGAGGGAGAAGATCGGCCAAATCCTCATTCGAGCTGGGGCTGTCACCCAGGAGGAACTCGATCGGGGTTTGGAGATCCAGAAGTCCAACCCCGAGGAGAAGATCGGGCAGATCCTTGTTCGTCAGGGGTTCTGCACGAAGGACGATACCGCGCTCGCCTACGAAAAGCAGACCGGCATCAAGTTCAAAAGCCTCGCGGACTACGCATACACCAAGGAGCTCGAAGCCCTGATCTCGCCTGAGCAGATGAACAAGCTCATGGTGCTGCCGATCAGGGTGGTTGACGACGCCCTTGAGGTGGCGATGGGTGACCCCCTGGACTTCGTGCTGAGGGAGACGCTTCGCATGATGACCGGGATGAAGATCATCCCGTACATCTCCCATGAGGATCAGATTCGCGAAATCATATTCCAGAAGGTCGGCAAGAAGTTCGCTACGGACGAATTCATCACCGCAGCGATGGACCAGTACGCGGAGGAAGACGAGTCGGTCAATCTTTCGAAGAGCCTGCAGGCGGACGGTCTGGACGCGGTGAACGCCGGCCCGGTTGTCAGGCTTGTCACCACGATCATAACCGAGGCGGTCGAGTCGGGCGCCTCGGATATTCATGTGGAGCCGTACGAGGATGAGGTCGTCGTGCGGTACCGCATTGACGGTATTCTGCACAAGATCATGACAATCCCGACCAAGATCAAAAACCCGACCATATCCCGCCTCAAGATTCTGGCGTCGATGGACATCGCGGAGAGACGAAGGCCGCAGGACGGCCGCATGAGCTCTAGGATCTCCGGAAAAGAGCTCGACTTCCGCGTAAGCTGCCTTCCGACCGTGTACGGCGAGAAGCTGGTGCTCCGAATCCTCGACAAGGGCAACGCGATGGTCGGCCTGGAGAAGCTCGGGCTCGAGGAGCATGACGACAAGTTCGTAAAGGAGATGTCCGAAAGCCCGTGGGGGATCATGATCGTGAGCGGTCCGACCGGTTCGGGCAAGTCCACGACTCTTTATTCGATACTCAACCTCCTGAACAACAACAAGGTCAACATTATCACGATCGAGGATCCGGTGGAGTACACGCTTCCGGGCATCAACCAGGTTGAGGTGAACGTAAAGGCCGGTCTCGATTTCTCTGTGGCGATCAGGAGCTTCCTGCGTCAGGACCCCGACATCATCCTCGTCGGAGAGATCCGCGACCACGAGACGCTGGGCGCGGCGGTCGAGGCGTCCCTCACCGGTCACCTCGTGTTCACCACGCTCCACACGAACGACGCGCCGTCGAGCGTTGTCCGAATGGTGCAGATGGGCGCGCCGAACTACCTCGTGGCCGCGTCAGCGATCGGTGTGCTGTCGCAGCGCCTCGTCAGGACCGTCTGCTCCGTCTGCAAGGAGCCAATGGCCGTCAGCGAGGATTTCCGCAAGACGTTCACCAGGTACTTTGGCGATTCTAATTCGCATATCAATGTGGAGGAGGCGCTGGCGAAAGCGAGGTTGTTCAAGGGCCGCGGATGCACCATCTGCCGCGGTACCGGCTACAAGGGCCGGTCGGGAATCTTCGAGTCCATGAGGGTAAGCCCGAAAATCCGCGAGTTGATTCTCCGGGATTCATCGACCGACGAGCTTCGAAAACAGGCCATGAAAGAGGGTATGGTTACTCTCGAGCAGGCCGCACTGCTGAAAGTGCTGCGGGGCATGACGACCCTCGACGAATCGATCCGCATAACCACCCTGCGCAAGGAAGAGGAGCCCGAGTACGAGACCGGTCACCTGCTCGACGAGGTGCCGGAGGGTCACGAGGTCCCGGTCGCCCCGGGCGACGGGCACCTGGACGAGATGCAGGATCAGAATCTTCTCGACGAGGCGAGTCCGGAGATGCTGGACGAGGAGTTGTAGTCGGGGTATCCCCAACGTGATTCCAGGCGAGTGAGCGGCTGCTGTCAGCCCTTTTTTTTTGCGCTTCCCGATGAATCTTTGGACATTCGTATCAAAGGCCCGAACGTAAGGGGCTGTTGAAAAAGTCACTTCGATGCCGAATCGGGTGGCGCCCTCAGGCAGAAAGACTGCGCTAGCAGGCTTTATGCCTGGGGGTGTTCGATCTGTTAATCCCTCTATTCATCGGGCATTCAGGTGATTGGTCCAGCACCCCCAGGTTCGAGGACTCGCCTGAGGGTGCCACGCCTTATATGCTCTCCTTGCGCGAAATTGGACTTTTTCAACAGCCCCTTACGTTCGGGCCTTGGATTCCGTTGCGGAACGGCGCCCGGGCTTGCCACATGGCAGGGGATGGCAGTACGATTAGGCTATCGAGCATTGCTGGAGGGGATCGACATGCGCGTCGGGATAATCGGACTTGGTAAGAGCGGGAAATCGAGCCTGTTCTATGCTCTCACGGGGCAGCCTCCAGAGCCCCCGTCGGGAAAGCCGAGGAGACGGCTGGGGAGCGCGAAGGTGCCGGAATCCAGGGTCGAGCTGATAGCGAAGCACGACGGGTCGAAGAGGACCACTTATCCGGAGATCGCCTTCATAGACCCGGAGGGGTTTCCGCCCGAGACGGGAAAGGGCCTCGGGGCCGAGATGCTCGGGATGGTGCGGGAGAGCGAGCTTCTGGCGCTCGTTATCAGGGCTTTCACGGATCCATCGATAATGCACCCGTCGGGCAGCGTGAACGGGATGCGGGATTTGGGGAACTGCTGGGGCGACATGATTATCCAGGACCTCGCGGTGCTTGAGGGTTGTCTCACGCGTCTGAGGAGGGATTACGGCAGGGGGAAGAAGGAGTTGAAGCGCGAGCTTGAGGCGGTGGAGAACGCGGTCGCGGTCCTTGAGGGCGGGAAGTTCCTGATAGACCCGGCCCTCAGCGATGCGGACAGGGGGCAGCTCGGCTCGTACGAGCTTCTCACGCTCAAGCAGGGGATAGTGGTGTGGAATGTGGACGAGGACGCCGAGTTCGGGAGCGGCGGTCGAGGGGTGCCTGAGAATCTGAAGGCGAAATGCGACGAGACGGGATGGGGAGTTGGTGCGGCGAGCCTTGCGATCGAGACGGAGATCATGGAGATGGACGAGTCGGACAGGAAGGATTTCCTGGACGATCTGGGAATAGAGAAGACGATACAGGATCGGTTTCTGACCGCGGTGTACAAGCGTCTGGGGCTGATAACATTTTTCACCGGCGGAACGGTCGAGGCTGCCGCAAGATCGATCCCGTCCGGGTTGTCCGCATTCGAAGCCGCCGGAAAGGTGCACAACGACATCCAGAAGGGATTCATCCGGGCAGAGGTGATGAGCTTCAGGGACCTCGAGGAGCTCGGCACGGTTGACGCTGTCAGGAAAGCGGGCAGATACCGGCTCGAAAAGAAAGAATACATAGTGCAGGACGGCGACATCATCCACTTCAGGTTTGGAGTCTGAGCGTGAACCGTGGTGCGGGGAGGTTCAGCGGAGATTCAGGAACAATTCGTGCAATCTTGTGTCGCCGGAGAGTTCGGGATGGAAAGTCGCGCAGAGGATATTCCCCTGACGCACCAGCACCGGGTCACCCTTGAAGGTCGACATTATCTCCACTTCTTTTCCTCCACGGAGGATTTTCGGGGCGCGTATGAAGACTCCGTGAAAGGTTGGGTCGCCAACGATCGGGATTTCAAGCTCAGTCTCGAAGCTGTCCACCTGTCGACCGTACGAATTTCTCTCGACGGTAATGTCGAGGAGCCCAAGCGATCTCTGGGGAGGGTTGGTTACGTCTTTCGCAAGCAGGATAGCGCCGGCGCATGTGGCGAGGATCGGTTTTCCTCTGCCGGCGTGGTCGCGCACGGGCCCGGCCAGACGGCAGAATTCGAGCAGTCTGAGCATGGTGGACGATTCTCCGCCGGGCAGGACGAGGTGAGTGCAGGTCTGGAATTCGTCCGGAGTTCTCACTTCCCGGGTCGGGACGCCGATATTGCGGAACACGGCAGCGTGGGCGGCATAGGCCCCCTGGAAAGCGAGCAGGCCGACCAGTACGGGAGAGCGGGCGATGGTGGATGTGATCGATTCGGTCATTCCGGCGGAAATCATGGTTCCCGACCTCGTCTGTCCGCCTTGACAGGGGCGGGGGGCAATTATATATTGTAGGTGAGGGATGTCAACAAGCCTGCCCGAGGAAGGGGACTGAGATGGAAACTGCAGGAATCGGTCTGCCGGCGAACGCAGAGCAAACCATGATTTTGGTGCAGCAACTCAAGAAGCTTTTGGAACTTCAAGGCGAGTTGGTAGTCAAATTGATCGAGAGCTCCAGAGTGCCCGGACCTTCAGACACGTCGGTTGTGCCTGACATGGGCGCCGGGATTGATGTCCATGTATAGCAAGAGGCTGTTGCGGCTCGAAGAGGACCCGATAGCCCCCGGGCTGAGAAGCGAAGCCAGGCTTCGAGAGAAGTCCGGCATATTTGATATCTCACGAATCCGTCGAACGCCGTGCGAAAGGAGCGCCGCAAATGGAAATAGCCATCCGCGGAAAGAACATTGAGTTGACTCCGGCCCTCAAGGATTACATCGAGGACAAGATCGGGCGACTCGAGAAGTATTTCGAGAGCATCATCTCCGTCGATGTCACGCTCACGGTGGAGAAGAACCGTTCGATCGAAAGGACTCAGCGCGCCGAGGTCACGATGCATGTGAACGGCAGCGTCATCAGGGCCGAGGAATCCTCCGTCAGCATGTACTCGTCGGTCGACATCGTAGTAGAGAAACTCGAGAGGCAGCTCAAGAAGTATAAGTCAAAGATTTATAGCTCAATGAAATACCGCGGTCGCGCCAGGAAGTCGAAGGGGATACCCGCCGAGGTCGGGGTCGAGGCGGAAGGCGGGAACGGGGAGATCGAGGACGCGTATATCGCAAGGACCAAGCAGGTCATGCTGAGGCCGATGACGCCTTCCGAAGCAGCTCTGCAGATGGAGCTTCTGGGACATGATTTTCATCTGTTTCTCAATCCGGAATCCGGCGGTGTGAATCTGGTGTACCGGCGAAAGGACGGCAATTACGGTCTGATAGTCCCGGAAGCGTCCGAGTGAGGCGAGTTGTCTCGGGGACGATGAGAGTCAACCCTCCGCGAGTCGGAGGGTTTTTTACACGGGGGAGCGGGCTGGATTGTAGGCGAACCCATTGAAAAAGGGGGAGGCGGGGGGGTAATATGTTACGATTGCGGCCGAAATACGTAACTGAGAGGGCGGCCCGGAACGGGCGTGTGCAAAGTTGGGGCCGCTAAATTATACAGGCTTGGACAGGCATCAGGAGTGAACCTGAGAAGTTAATGTTGTCATGGGTTTTAAATAGATTCAGCTACGACCTGGGTATCGATCTCGGGACTGCGAATACGCTGGTATACCTTCGGGGAGTGGGCGTCGTCATTCGCGAGCCGTCGGTGGTCGCGATCGACAAGGACTCCGGCCGCCTTGTTGCGGTGGGCGACGAAGCGAAGAAGATGATCGGTCGCACGCCCGCCAACATAGTGGCGATAAGACCGCTCAAGGACGGAGTGATCGCCGACTTCGAGACGACTCAGAGGATGCTGGAGTATTTCATCCGGAAGGCGAGGCCGCCCGGGCGCTTCGTGCCGCCGCGCCTTGTCATCGGCATCCCGTCCGGGATCACGGAGGTCGAGCGGCGCGCGGTATACGATTCCGCGAAGAACGCGGGGGCGAGGGAGATTTACCAGATAGAGGAGCCCATGGCGGCCGCGATCGGTGCGGGCCTGCCGGTGGACGAGGCGTTCGGAAGCATCATCGTCGATGTCGGCGGGGGCACAACCGAGGTGGCCGTCATCTCCCTGGGCGGCATCGTCGAATCGGTCTCCCTCCGGATCGCCGGCGACGAATGCGATGAATCGATCATCAACTTCGCGAAGCTGAAATATAACTTGTTGATAGGCGAGCGCCAGGCGGAGCGCATCAAGATGGAGATCGGAAGCGCGTTCCCTCTGAATGAGGAACTGAGCACGCTGATGCAGGGACGCGACCTTGTGACCGGGCTTCCGAAGACCGTGCGAGTGACCTCGCCCGAGATACGCGAGGCGCTGGCGGGACGCGTCAACCAGATCGTGAAGGCCGTCAAGGACGCTCTGGAGAAGACCAGTCCGGAGCTGTCGGCGGACGTATACGAGAGAGGCATCATGCTGGCCGGCGGCGGGGCTCTTCTTAAGAACCTGGACAAGAGGATCGCACAGGCCACCGGCATACCGACTTTTCTCGCGGACGATCCGCTGACGGCGGTGGTGCACGGTACGGAGCGGGTGCTCGAGAACATCGAGCGACTGCGTCACGTGCTCGTGACGCCGATCAGACGATAGGGAGCCGAGATGAGCATCCCTCGATTGCTCGGAATTATCGCCCTTCTGCTTTTCATCGTCTTCGTGGCGACGTTTTTTACCGTGCTCGTCCGCCTTTCCAGGATAGGGGTCACAACCGAGAGACTGGCGGTGATCGAGGGTGACGGTGCGGTGTCGCCCGCGCCGGTGTTCACCCGCTTCGACCTTCTGGGTCAGGACCCTTTGAGCGGACGTCTCAAGTTCGTGGTCACGTCCCGGATCGACATACGGATGCCGCCGTTCAGCGCCCTGACTGACGGGCAGGAGGTCCGGCTGAGGATAGAGAACATGGTGCCGGAGCTCGAACGCAACATCGATCTGACGGCGGTATTCGAGGCACCCCCGTTCGGCGATAATTTCGTCAACCTCGATTTCGGGGAGTACGAGATGGATGTGGTCGATCGGCGGGATTTTTATCCGTTCGACGGGTACGAGGCGGCTTTCAATTTCGCGTACTACGTCCCCGGGGACTGGGTGTCGTCGACCGGGACCTGGCTGGAGCCGAAACAGGTGTCGATCAGGAGTCTCACTAATCTGATCCTGCTCAACCCCCGCTACGCGACGACGGTATCGGGGGACAAGGCATTCAGGCTGAGGGTCGCGAGGCTGAGGATTCTGCAGTACCTTACGGCGACGCTCGTCCTAATAGAGATACTTTTCATAATATACCTCCTTACTATAGTAAATCTGCAGGAGCTCCTTGCAAAGGGATTGGGCTACCTTGTGGGCCTGTACATCGTTCGGAACATCCTGGCCACAAACACTCCCCAGTTCCCGACATTTATCGACTACGCGACGCTGTTTCTCATCTGCGTGGTCTTTTTCCTTATGCTCTTCAAGTTCCTCGGGGGGGCGGAGGAACACGCCCTGATCACTCTACCCGCTGCGTGGCGCGATTTCATTCTGGGGAGTCGCGAGCCCCAAAGGGGCAAGGGTGAGCATGAGGACGAGGACGATGAGAGGTCGGAAGACGCCTGACGCGTCTCCGATTTCTGCAAGGCCCCGCCGGTTTTTTGAATCCCAGGGGGCAAGGCTGACCCTCCAATGTACTCTCGGAAGCGCATCCACCCGGCAGTAAGAATCATCGGCGTTATCGCAGCGCTCGCTCTGCTGATCCTCCTCCTCGGGCGCCTCGATTTTCCCGGATGGGTACTTCGCGTCATCGGCGAGCTTATCCCGTCCGGCAGACAGCCCGCATACTCTCCTGAGGAAGTGAAAGAGCTCAGGCAGAAAGTGGGCAGCCTCGAAAGCGAGAACTCGCTTCTGAGGGAAATGGTCGTGAACCTTCAGCAGGGGAAGGAACTGCAGTCGATCGGGACTCTGTTGGGGACTGAGATGCTTGTCGCGCAGGTTGTGTACCGTGACCATTCGCGGATTTTCGCGACCGCGATAATCGACAAGGGGGAGTCGGACGGTGTGAAGGCCGGAATGCCCGTGGTGGACTCGCATGGGCTTGTCGGCAGGATTGTATCAACCAGGGCTGCGGTGTCGCGGATCGAGCTGATCACCAGTCCGGAGTGCTCGTTCGGAGTGATCGATCAGCGTTCGCGCGAGCTCGGGATCGTCAGGGGGAGCGAGGCGGTGAGATGGCGGAAGGGGAATGGGACCGGAGTGGAAGGGGAATCGGTGGAACCGAACCTTCTCGAAATGGAGTACCTGAGCCCCTCAGCCGACATCAGCGTCAAGGACCCGCTCGTGACGAGCGGGCTGTCGGGGATAACGCCCGAGGGGATAAGGGTCGGGGAGGTGGTGGAGATCATAACGAGCGAAGAACAGGGATGGTTCGACATCGGCGTGAAACCGTATGCCGACCTGGAGCACCTCGAAACCGTAGCGGTGGTCTTGTTCCAGGAGGAGGAGCGGGCCCAGATAGAGGGGTTGCTGGAAGAGGAGACCGCAGAGTCGGGGGCGCCGGTGAACTGACTTTCGTGCGGACGGACCTCTTGTCGGACTGTGGTAGAATGGGCGACCGATGAAGCCGAGTGGGGAACCCGGGTATCCGCCTGAAGGGCGGTTTTGTTTGTCATGTTCGGTCGAAGGCTCATAGTCGCGATTTCCGGGGCATGGGATCGGATAAGGCCGGCGGTCGCGGCGCTGCTCATCATGCCGATCGCGCCGCTTCTGGGCTGGGGTCCCATCGCCCACATATACTTGAACAAGCGCGCGCTGGATCGGGTCAAGCCGGAGGATGCGCAGGACGAGAGGGTGCGCAGGATTCTTTCCGATGAGAACCTGAGAAGGGTGTTCATCAATGCGGGGAACTCGGTCGATCTGATCAAGGCCAACAACCTGAGGAACCGGGAGCGATTTTTCGAATACGCGCACAACACGGTTCCGAACTTCTTCACCGGGGACCCGGTGATGGGGCGCTACCTCTGGGACGAGACCGGCG
>Ga0315294_10007725_pt1 | contig 11804 bp, 8 predicted proteins | sample YL17G13_40_MG_FD_203626 | JGI IMG/M metagenome (GOLD analysis project Ga0315294, IMG submission 203626) | Sediment microbial communities from Yellowstone Lake, YNP, Wyoming, USA - YL17G13_40 | ecosystem: Environmental > Aquatic > Freshwater > Lake > Sediment | place: USA: Wyoming | collected...
TATCACCCTTCTTGGTTCGCAGTTTGGTCTCATATATAGCCGGGACCGGCTGCCCGGCCATGCGTTTCTTGTATATCTCCGCGAGCCGGGACTGCTCCGAAGGATGAACGTAGTTAACAAAGAGCTTACCGACGATGTCCGCGATCGAGTCCCCGTGTATTGCGGCCAGGCGCTGGTTTAAAAATTTTACGATATTGTCCTGGATGATCGCGATCCCGTCGTTGGCGCGTTCGATCAGGGTCCGGTACTTTTCTTCGCTCTCCCGCAGCGCGTCTTCGACCTTTTTCTGATCCGAGATATCGCGGGCGTATTCGATCACACCCCGGGTTTTCCCGGTCGCCTGGTCGACGAGAGGATATGAATGGAGGTCCAGCCAGCCCACGGTCTCGCCTTGACCGTTCAGACGCGGCACGTATTCGTGTGCGGCCCGACCGGTCTCCAGGGTTTTAAGCGTCGGGCAGATCTCGCAGGGTTGGGAGCGGCCGTGATAGGCGGCGTAGCATTTTTTCCCGACCAGGGGCATGGCGTGTCCGTACCATTCCTCTATCTTGTGGTTGACCATGATGATGTTCAGATCCTTGTCCAGCACGCTGATCCCATCCTGAACGCTGGTGAAAACGTTAAAAAGAAAACGTTCCTCATCCAAGAGTTTTTTCTCGGTCGCGCATTGTTTAGTATTGGCTTCTTGCAGGCTGGCGATCCGGTTCCGGAGCTCGGCGATCTCCCGGATCAATTCGTCTTTTGTTCGATCGTTATCCTTCATATTCTTTTCCGGTCGGGTACTCTTAAAGTAATGTTATATATGTTGGTTAGAAAGTCAAGAGGGTACGGCCGGTTTTACTTTATGCCCAGGTCTCTGGTCACGCCGAGAAGCTTGTCCAGGACGTCGTCAATATCATCCTGGGTATGCTCGATCGAAGGGATCAAACGGATCCGCTCCTTGTACTGGCCGACGATTACCCCCACCTGAAAGAGTTGGCGGGCGACGCCCTTCGCTTCGTCCTCATTGCCGAACGCGACGACGATGATCGGCGTGTCGCTCCGGGTATTAAACCCGTCCTGTTTGAGGCGGGTAATCAGATAGCGGCTATGGCTCCAGAGTTTCTGGAACATCTTTTTGTTGGCTTTCTCATCCCTCAGGAATTCCAGACCGGCGCGGTTCACGTCCAGCATGAACTGGGGTACGGGGGTCGCGTGGCGAATAATGATCTCCCCGACTTTATTCAGCAGATATTTCTTGGCCGCCACGTAGGCGCCGAATCCGCCCAGAAAACGTTGGAACCCGCCGACTTCCAGGTTAACCTCATCGTAAAGGTTGAAAAAATCGACCAGGCCCCGGCCGTCCCGGCCGAGAAAACCGAAGGAACCGAGCTCGTTGCCGATCACGAAACAGTCGCTTTCCTTGGCGATGCCGATCAACCCGTTCATCGGGCTGATCGTGCCCGACCACTCGTAGATCCCGTCCACGACCAGCACCCGCTCGCTATGCGCGGCCAACAGCTTTTTCAGCTGTTCGAGGTCCTCGTGGCTGTAATATTCAACGTTGCGGGATTGGAGCAAAGCCAGGATCGGAGGGCTCGTCTCGTAATCAGCGAAGAATGTCGCCTTGGGTCCGAATAGCGAGAACGCGGCGAAAACCGCAGATATCTCGTCCGAAAAGAAAATCAGGGCTTCGGTCTTTTTGAATTCGGCCATGGCTTTTTTCAACTGGTCCTCGGCGTCGCTACGGTCGTCGGCGCCCGTTAAGCCCTGGGCGTCGATGCCCAGCTTGGCGGCTTCTTTCAGATAATCGTTGTTGCGCAGGTGAAAACAATCCAGGGATGAAAAATTCAGGTAACGGCGGTCCTCGTGCATGAAAACCGGGTCCGCGGGCAGGCTGACCGGCGGTTTTGAATCATCGGCGAAAAGGTGGGCCTGGTAGGGCTTCACGCGGCGTTCCTCCCGCAGCATTTTTTGTACTTTTTACCGCTGCCGCAGGGACAGGGATCGTTCCGTCCGACCTTCTTTTCCGCGGCGACCGGCGCTTCTGCGGCGGTCGAGGGCGGCGCGCCGGGCTTGACGTCGGCGCTCGGTTTGTACTCGCGGGTCGCCACCGGCCGGCGGTGGACCGGTCCGGGCTGGGCGCGGAAGATCAGCGCCGAGGCGTCCCGGGCGATATCCCGCAGCAGCTCATCGAACATTTTAAAGGATTCCTGCTTGTATTCGATCAGCGGATCTTTCTGAGCGTAGGCGCGGAGGTTGATCCCTTCCCGCAGGGCGTCCAATCCGTAAAGATGGTCGCGCCAGCGGTTGTCGATCGTCCCGAGCAGGACGAATTTCAGCAATTCGGGGAACACCTCGGGCCCGAGTTCCTTTTCGCGATAAGCGAAACGCTCCCGGGCTCTTTCCAGGAACAGATCCAGCGCTTCTTCCTGCTGGATCCTTCCCATCCGTTCCCGGGGAATGACAATGTCAGTCAGGAAAAGCAGGTTGAATTCGTTTTTCAGGCTGCCCCAATCCCAATCATCGGACGCCTGCTTGGGATCGGTATATTTGACGATGATATTCTCGATCGCGTCCTCGAAATATTTATCGACGAGAGCTTTGATGTTCTCCCCCTTCAATACCTCGTCGCGCTGCTCGTAGATCACGACGCGCTGTTTGTTCATGACGTCGTCGTATTCGAGCAGGTGCTTGCGGATCTCAAAATGGTTCTCCTCGACGCGCTTCTGGGCGTTGGCGATCGCGCGCGAGACCAGAGGATGGGTCAAGGGTTTCTGGTCCTGCCCGCCGAACCGGTCCATGATGTCGGCGACCCGGTCCGATCCGAAAATACGCATCAGGTCGTCTTCAAGGCAAAGGAAGAACCGCGAAGAACCGGGATCGCCCTGACGACCGCTTCGACCCCGGAGCTGGTTGTCGATCCGGCGCGCTTCGTGGCGCTCGGTGCCGATGATATACAAGCCACAAGGCAGGTCGCCCAGACATTCCTTCTTCTCGGCGTGGGCGCACTGCCGGCAATCTCCGCTCAGGCATTCGATGCAGCACGGGCTGCAACCCACCACGCCCGTGCCCAGTTTTATGTCGGTGCCCCGGCCGGCCATGTTGGTGGCGATCGTCACTGCTCCCGCCTGGCCCGCGCTGGTGATGATGACCGCCTCGCGCTGGTGGTGTTTGGCGTTAAGGACTTCGTGGGTGATCCCCCGGCGCAGGAGCAGCCGGGACAGCACCTCGGAGGCGTCGACCGAAGTTGTACCGACCAAGACCGGCCGCTTCCGTTCGTACCAGCGGATGATCTCGTCGATGATCGCGTTGTACTTCTCGCGTTTGGTGCGGTAAATGATATCTTCGTAATCGACCCGGCGGACGGGTTCCTTGGTCGGGATCTCGACCACGTCCAGTTTATAGATCTGCCAGAATTCATTGGCTTCGGTGGCCGCGGTACCGGTCATGCCCGCGAGCTTCCGATACATGCGGAAATAATTCTGGATCGTGATCGTCGCCAGGGTCTGGGTCTCCTCTTGGACCCGGACCCGCTCCTTGGCTTCGAGTGCCTGGTGGAGCCCGTCGGAAAAACGGCGTCCCGGCATAAGGCGACCGGTGAACTCGTCGACGATCACGACCTTGCCTTCTTGGACGACGTATTCCACGTCCTTTTCGAACAGCGAGTAAGCTTTGAGCAAGGCGTGGAGGTTTGAGAGTGCCTCGCTTTTCTTCGCGTATTCGGCATAGGCCTGCTCCTTGCCGGCCAACTTCTCCTTGGGCGAGAGATCGGGATTCTTGTCGATGGTGCCGATCGTCACGCTCAGGTCCGGCAGGACGAACATTTCCGGTTGGTTGGGCGAAATGAATTCCCGGCCTTTTTCGGTCAGGTCGATCAGGTTCTGTCTTTCGTCGATGACGAAAAAGAGCTCGTCATCGACCTTGGCAAAACTCTTTTCCCGGATAAAATTGAGCTCGGTCTCCTCGATCAGTCTTTTCACGCCGGATTCCTGCTCGAGCTTGAGCAGTTGGCGGTTCTTAGGCAGACCCCGCCGGGCTTGCATCAACTTGAGCGCCGCTTCTTTATCCTGACCCTCATCGAGCAGTTTTTTAGCCTCGGCGACGGCCCGGTTGACGAGCACGGTTTGCGCTGAATTTAGGCGCTGGACGACCGGACTTAGTTCGTCAAAACCCTTGGTTTCGTGCTCGACCGCACCGGAGATGATGAGCGGGGTTCGCGCCTCGTCGATCAGGATGCTGTCCACCTCGTCGACGATCGCGTAATTATGGCCGCGTTGGACTTTATCCGCCAGGTTCCAGACCATGTTGTCGCGCAGGTAGTCGAAACCGAATTCGTTGTTGGTGCCGTAGGTGATGTCGCAGTTGTATAAGGCTTTCTTCGCCTGGTTATCCATTCCCTGCTGGAGAACCCCGACGGTCAGGCCAAGCGATTCATAGACCGGCCCCATCCATTCCCGGTCCCGGCGCGCCAGGTAATCGTTGACGGTGATGAGGTGCGCGCCTCGCCCGCTGAGGCCGTTGAGGTACAGGGGCATGGTGGCGACCAGGGTTTTTCCTTCGCCGGTCTTCATCTCCGCGATCTTGCCCTCGTGGAGCACGATCCCGCCGATGAGCTGGACGTCGAAAGGCACCATATTCCACTGGGTTTCGATGTCGACTACCGGCCATTTTTTGCCGACCAAACGGCGGCAGGCTTCCTTGACCAACGCGAAAGCCTCGGGCAGCATATCATCCAGGTCTTCGCCGTCGGCGAAGCGTTTTTTCAAACCTTCGGACGCTTTACCGAGATCGATGTCCTTGAATTTATTGTAAAACTCATTGATCTCTTCGACGCGCGGCCAAAGCTGTTTAAGATCACGCTCCGTCTGAGTGCCGAAGATTTTGCTTAGAACTTTCAACATTTTTTTATCTCAACCTTTATTATACTGAATATTGCGTATCTGTCAAGATTGCCGCCTGGACGACCGTTTCGGCCGCTTGAAACCGCGGGCTCTTCCCTTATTGAACCGGTTACGGAGTCGGACCGGCGCGAAGATCCGGTCGATAAAACGCTCGCGGATTAAGGGATCCTTCAGCCGCTCTTCGTCCTCGATCGGAATTCCGGGACAGAACCGACGCGCGGCGGCCGCAAAAAATCCAGTGCCGACGGCAAAGACCACCTTGCTTTTTAATCCACCGAACACTTTGACGCGGGACGGTCCGCAGGAGGGGGAACGGGCTTTCAAAATATATCCATCGACCCTGTCCAAGCGCGCATGGAATGCGGCGCAATAATCGCGCATGGCGAAGGTCAGGTCCCGCTTCGTGGCGGGCTGGTACAAGATCCGTCGCGAACGGCCGCGGACGATCCGTATCGGATTGCGCGGCACGCCTAACCCGACCTCCATTTCCGGGCAGACCGGAATAAAATCAACGTGTTCTTTAAGTCTTTCGACCGTCGGGTCGGACAGCGTTTCGCCGTTGTAGCGGCATCGTCCGAAACCCAGGCATTTACTGACCACCAGGACGGGCTGCATCGGAATATTATAACCGTTGCTCATGCGGTGTCAATCAATCCGCGAATATCTTAAGATATTCTCCGTAACCCTCTTTTACCAAGTCCGCCTTGGGAATAAAACGAAGGCTCGCGGAATTTATACAATAGCGCAGGCCGGTCGGGATCGAAAATAACCGCCGCATAATACCTTCCTTTGACGAGAGGGTTCCGTCCAAATAGACGAGAGTTCACGCTCCGCGGAAGATTAAAGCCTGTCCCGTACTTGATACGGGAGGGAGGGTGAAATTATAAACGAATTATGAGACAGGATGGTTCCGCTATATATATTCGATCGTGCTCGGCGGTTTGGGTGTAATGTCGTATAAAACCTTGGTGACCATGGGCAGTTCCCGCACGATCCGTCTTTGGATCCTCTCCAGCACCGGATGAGGGATCCGGGTCGGCGCGGCGGTCATGGCGTTCTTTGACTCCACGCTCCGGACGACGACAATGTTGCCGAAAGTCCGTTTGCCTTTCCTGACTCCCGTGGCCCGGTCGTTCAGGAGCACCGCGAATTTCTGGAAGGATTTGAAATTCCTGAGTTCCTGCTCGACGATCACCGTCGCCTTGCGCACGATCCGGACGCGCTCCGGCGTCACTTCGCCGACCACCCGGGTCGCCAGGCCCGGACCGGGAAACGGCATGCGTTGATGAATCGCCCGGGGTAGGCCCAGTTTCTTGCCGATGACCCGGACGTCCGGCTTGAAAAGCGTGACCAGGGGTTCCAGGATCACGAGGCCGTACTTCATGGGGTCGATGCCGATCTGGCTGAGGACGTTATGCTGGGACTTGACCTGACCCTTGGTCTCGATGACGTCCGCTGCGATCGTCCCCTGGATCATGCAGTCGGCGCGGTATCTTTTGACCGCTTTACCCAGGGTCTTGTAGAAAGTGTCGCGGAATGCCTTGCGCATTTCTTCCGGATCGGTCTTGCCCTTTAACGCCCGGAAAAAATCCGGCGCGGCTTTCACGACGACGGTCCGGATACCCCGGCCTTTGAGGATCTTCGCAACCAACTGCGGTTCGCCTTCCCGCATCAAACCGTCGTCGATAAATAAGGCGATCAAATTTTTGCGCAGCGCCCGGTGGGCCAGGGCCGCGCAGACCATGGAATCCACGCCGCCGCTGGTGGCGCAGATCGCCACGCCTTTGCCGACCTTCTTTTTCAACTCCTTGATCCTCGCCCGGATAAAAGCTTTCGCTCTCACGGCCATCTTACCTCCTTATTGGTTTGCCGTTCATTATTTGCTGACGGGGAACTTGAATTTTCCGCCGTCCCATATCAGAAGTTCGCTGCCCCCTTCTTCGTTTCGGTTGCGGTAAGTGATGCGCAGGTCATCAGTCTTCAGATCGATACCCTGGATTCTTTTCAAATATGGGAGAAAATCCACTTCCACCAGGTTGCGGTAAACCTCGATCATTTTGCGGGCTTCCTCGACGCCGTCCCGAATCCCGTATATATTGGCGGTCACCTTGAAATCGGTCTTGTCGTAAAAAGCCAGGATCGGCGCGTCGTATTGCTCGGTTACGCCGATCCAGGCGATCCGGGCGAAAAGGTTTAGCTGGATCGCGGCTAAATCACCCTTGGAAATCGAAGCGGGTTCGGACAGATCGACCGCGGCCATTGCCAGGCCGGCGCCCAACAAAAGGCCAATAACCGCTTTGAACCCGACCCGCTTGAGCGGCGTTTTCTTAAATTCATTCATTCCCGACCTCCTTGGAAAAAGCATCCAAAATTATTCTTACTTTTTGACCAATGTCAAGAGAACAAATATCCGATTAGAGAATCCACTTATGGAAATAACCGACCACCACATTTAACCCAGCGGTCGTTCTATTCTCTAATGGGATGATTATTCTATTTATCGGCGAGGCTGCCTAATTTGATGTCCTTGATGGCGCTCGCGACGACGTAGATCCGGATATTGTTGGACTGCGGATCGACCGGCAAGATAAAAAATCCCTTGCGTTGCTTGTTGTAGCCCATGGTTGAACCCAGAACGGTTTCATTGTCCTGAAAAGTGACTTTGACCTTGAGCCCCCGTATGTCTTTGGGATTGACGTCCGTAAAATCACGCGGTTCCTTATAATCCTTGTTGCCTTCGAATGATTTAACGAAAAAAATCGCTTTCGCCGATTCCATATCGATCTCTTCGATCTTTTGATCCATATGCGTCAGGTGGAATTTCGGTTTTTCCGCCACAAAGTCGAGGGTCATCCCCTTAATCACGCCGCCGTTTTTATAATGGACAACAACTCTGTTCGCTTCGCCGCTCATTACATTCATGCTCATAGATGTAGTATAAATATATCCCGCACCTCGTCAAGCCCCTTTTCCCGATCTTAACGCGTGATCGGATAATGGTAATTGAGTTTGTTTTTTAATGCCCCGAATTGTTCTCCGTCGCCTTGCTGGGATTGTTATTCTCGCCGGTTTTATCCTGCGACTTATCCTTGCCTTCTTGCTCTTCCTTGATCACTTCCTGCGCCCGCTGGGCGTTCATTTCCGTAAATCCCTGAAGGGCCCGGAACGCGTTGCCGGCCATCCCGGACGGACGGCCCCGGGTGAAGATCCGAATGACATTAAGCCGGTCCAGGATGTATAGGATAATGAAAGCCATCATCAGAACGCCTGCGCTGATCAGAATAAACATAGGATATTATTCTCATATAATTCCACGTGTCAATAATTATTTTTTGGGTAAATTCTACAATCCCAATCCCGATTTAATGAATTTGGGCTTTGGGCTTGATTTGACATTTTACATTTGGCATTATAATCTATTCTGCTTACTACTTACTCCATATTGCTTACTGCCTACTATCTTTCCACCCGCGCCATGTCCGTGATCTTCACCGGTGTTTTCAACATCTGTTTGTCTTCCGGCAGGCGCTGGATCTTGCGCGCCACATCCATGCCCCGGATCACCTGACCGAAGGCAGCATACCCCTGTCCGTCGGGATTGCGCTTGCTGCCGAAATCCAATTCCGGCTGGTCGCCGACGCAGATGAAGAACTCGGAACTGGCCGTGCCCGGCTCGCGCCGAGCCATCGACACGGTACCGTCCTTGTGCCGGATCCCGGTCTTCGCGGTCGTTTCGTGGGCAATCGGGTCCAGCCGCAGATCGCTCTCCACGAAACCTATGCCGCCCTGGATGACTTCGATCTTGACCGGTTTATCCGACTGGTTTTCCGGAGTGACGACCCGGTAGAACGATGCCTCCTGAAAGCGGTTTTCGTCGACGTAACGTAAAAAGTTTTTCGCGGTGATCGGCGCCCGGCCGGCAAATATTTCGATCACGATGTCGCCGAGATCGGTGCGGATCAGCACCGTCGGATTATCCGGTCGGACCGGACCTGCTTGGCGCACGCAATTGATACCGATCAGAGCCGTCATACCGATCAGTATCATCCTTCCGATGCTTGCGATCAATCGAACCTCCTCCCCTCCTCGATGTGGGAAATCAACATGTTCATTTGTATTCTTTCTGCCTACTTCATACTACATACTCCCTACTGCCTATTATTTCTTCGGTAATAGGAATAACTCGGCCGGCGATAGGACGCTTTTGCCGTCGACCGCAAGGATCAATTTTTCCGCCTGCTCCTTGAGCGCCGGACTCGCCGACTTCAGATATGGCCGGGCCTGACCGGCCAGGCGTTTCCTTAATTCCGCGGTCTTGGCCGAATTATCCGCCGGGCCGAAAACCTTACGCAGGCTTGCGAAAAGCAGAATCCGGTATTCGTTGCTCCGGGCCGCGGCCAATTCGTCTTCGAGCGGCTTTATCGCCGGCGCGCCGAACTTAGCGAGCGCTTCCTGGGCCGCGGTCCGGACCAGGAACGATGGATCAGACAAACCTTTGACCAATGTCGGGATGCCGAGCTCATCCTTGATGTCCGCGAGGGCGACCATGACCCGCAGGCGGTTCCGTTCGCGCACGTGGTTAACGTATTTCGCGATGTACGGTATCGCCTGTGCGGCCTTGATTGTCCCCAGAGCCACGATCAGGGAACCAGCCAACGTGTCGTTTTTCGAATCCACCAGCATGCGGGTAAGAGTATCCCCGGCTTCTTTTACCTCCAGTCGCCCCAGGAAATAGATGCTGTTGCGCAGGATCGTATCGTTTTTAGCGTGCAAGCCCTGATAGAGATACATGGCCGCGGTATCCTTGAAGGCCTTGAACAAGGGTTCGATCGCCTCAAAGGTCAGGCCGTCGTAGGTCACGAACTCGTAATTAAACACGTGACGCACGGCCTTAGTCCCGTACTGTTCCTTGAGCATCCGGCGCGCGGTCCGGACCTTGCCGATATCGGCCCGCACCTGCCAGAGCGAGGCGTAGTGGAAAAGCTGGGCGATCTTCGCCGAGTCGGTCTTCATCGTATCGAGCTCCGGGAAAACCGCGGTCGTGTCCTCCCAATCCTCCTGCTTGGGCAGGATCGCTTCCAGGTCCATGCCCAAACCCACAAGGTCCGTAGTCCATACCTTGTTGTTGGCGCCGGGGCTCGACTGGGGATAACGGTCGTCACCCTGAAGGTCGACGAAAAGACCGATACCGCCCGTGCCGCGCGCGGGATTGGACCAACCATTGCCCAACTCGGAATGGGCGCAATAGTCATCATTACCGCGGGAATCAATCAGGATCCCGACCGAATTGGTCAATCCGACTCCCTGGCCGCCGGACGCGTAGTAGACGTCGTCGCCGTCCTTGTCCAGGAGCCAGCCCACGGCCAGGTCGTGCCCCTCGCCCTGGGTTGGACCGTACCTTGAAAAATAATGGTCGTCGCCTTCCAAATCCAGAAGACCTCCCACGGAAAGGTGGATACCGGCGCCCTGGGAATACTGGGCCGCGGCGTACAGGTCGTTGCCCTGCTCGTCGAGGATCATACCCAGGGCGAACCAGTAGGAAGTGGCCTGGGCGTATACTTCGGCGATATATTTGTCGTTGCCCTGGCGGTCGCAAAGGAACCCGATCCCGCCCGAAGACACGTCGCGCCAGCCGAAACCAAAGCCCTGACTGAATGAACGGTACTGGTCCGGATCGAGCGGCATGTGCAGGTACTGACCGCCCGCATAATAGGTGTCATCGCCTTCGTCGTCAAGCAGAAGTCCGTAACCCCAGGGTCCGCCCATGCCCTGGGTCCAGGTGAACGCGTGATAATCGTCGTCACCCTGGCGGTCGACGAGGCAGCCGGTACCGAAATTACCGGCGGCCTGGCAATAATAACCGGCCCGATAGTCGTCGTCACCCTTTTCATCGATCAGCATGCCGATGCCGTAAAGACCGGCACCCTGGGCGATATGGAACGCGTTATAGGTATCTTCACCCGCCAGGTCCCAGAGCAGGGCCGCGCCGAATATGGCTGCACCCTGGTTGACCAGTTTTTCGTGGTTGCGGTAGGTGTCGTCTCCGCTTAAGTCCAGGACAAAACTCACCGGCGAGCTCAACTCACCGACCGCCCCCGCAACCCGGCCTTCATAGACATCGTTGCCGTCCAAGTCGATGATCCCGCAGAAATCACTCGTATAAACATTGCGCCCCGTACCGCCGATCACGACCTGCCGCTTGTTCGGTAACTCAATGACCATATAAACGTCGCCCTCCACCCCATCGACCCGCACGGGCGGGGATTTTTTGGATCTTATCAGTTCGGCGAGCATGGGCATCAGGCCTTCCACGCCCTGGACCAGGGTCGCACCCGCGCGGTGCAGCTCGGCGATATCGACGAGCTGGGACAAACGGAGCAGGTCGACCATCTTTAGGGTATCTTTGATATTATACGGATCGCCGAATTCCTTTTGCAGCGCGCCGGCATTGCCTTTAACCACGGAATCCGCTTCGTCCGACCACAGGGCGGGTGCGGTGAAGATCAGGCTGTCGCGCTGAGCCGGGGTCAAATTCCGAAAGGCTTTTGCCAGACGCGCTTCGGTCTTGCTGAATATTTCACGGACCGCGGTCTCCAGGTTTTTCCCCGCGATCGCGTCGGCGGATATTGTCTTACCGTTCAGTTCACGATTGGTGAAGGTTAGATAGTCCGCGGCTTTCGTGAATTTCGCCAGTTCCCGGCCGGATTTCAGGACGTAATCCGGAACGAGCAGCGGCTGGTTCATAAGATCGCTCACGACCCGGAGCCGGAAACTGTCCGGGATCCACTGCTTGTCATAACCCAGGTCTTCGATCTTCAGGTTCATCAACTCCAGACCCTGCTGAACGTATTTATATTCGGTCGACCAGAGGCTGTCCGGTCCGGCGCCGATAATTATTAAAATGAAAAACATCGTCATGTC
>Ga0315294_10007726_pt1 | contig 11803 bp, 8 predicted proteins | sample YL17G13_40_MG_FD_203626 | JGI IMG/M metagenome (GOLD analysis project Ga0315294, IMG submission 203626) | Sediment microbial communities from Yellowstone Lake, YNP, Wyoming, USA - YL17G13_40 | ecosystem: Environmental > Aquatic > Freshwater > Lake > Sediment | place: USA: Wyoming | collected...
CAGTTCGTGCCGTTCCAATTGCCTACATTGTCCTTAGCATAGAAGCACCAAGCGACTTTAGTTCCAGCAGCCGAGTTCAAAGTTAATGCCCAAGTCGCATTTTGAGGCGTTGCAGTAAATTTTGTTAAATTACTTATATTTGCTTCTAAATAATCTATGTATACAAGCGTGAAGTAAGAATTAGAAGCATTTGCGGTAGTTGCTATTTGAAATGTATTGTCTGTCGGGTTTATAAACTGGCTTAAATCATAAGCGCTTGAATTATAGCATTTAGTTGTGTTTGCGTCAAATGATTGATCCATATTATTTATATCTATCCAATTGCCTGAGGACATGTTTTTTGTTGTAATCATGCCATAACCATCTCCAGTTGTTGTGTAATAACCTTCAACTCTGTAGCAGATACTTGTAAGTGCATTAATATCATAATTGGAAAGATTAAACGTCCATCTATAATGAGTATAAGCATACCCACCTGAAGACAGTGATGCAAACTGAACCCAATTGTTATCTGAAGTATTTACTTTGCTATAATTGGCATCCGTCAAAGGCTGTGTTGCATTATCTTGGTTATTTGGTGTATTAAGCCAAGATGCATATCCCTTATTTATTGCTATGTCAGGAACTAGAACATCAGTTAAAGTGTAGTTTTGCCAAGTGCCGCTATTGTTGGTTGAGAATATCCACTTGCCATTATTGTTCAAGGCAACGCTGTCATTCCATTCCAAGCTGAAGTTGGCAGGCGTTCCTGCGATGGTCGTGTTAGTAGTGTTCCTAGCATAAGTAGGCGGTGTAGCTTCTGTAGTGTTAAAGGTAAATGGACTGCTGCAAGAATTATTCCAATTTCCTAGAGTGTCATTGGCATAATAGCACCATCTTATCTGGCAATTAACGGTATTGTTTATCACAAAAGTTTCATTTGACCAGCTTTCATTCAAAGCCAAGTGAACGTCGCTAACTTCTACAGAATAATTATTAAAAACATAAAATCGAATTTTCATTTCTCCATTGCTAATGAAGTCACTAAGAGGAGACACTGTCCAAGACTCTGTAGCAAAAACTCCGTTAAAACTACCTACGGTGGTATCAACCGTTTTCCAATCGCCTGAAGTATAGTTAAAAGCACTGATAACAGGGTAATAAGTGGGGTTTGGAGTCATTCCAGCAGTAACATTCCTCCAAGTATAAACCACTCTTGGATTAGACGTACTACTGACTTTGAAAGTATAATTTGCATGTATCCAATTAAGTAAACCACTAGAATTAAAAATGGCAGCTGTTGAAGTGTCGTTGAATATTTTATCGTATGCATATTGTGGATTTGATATGATTCCATCCTCTCCGCCATTGGTGTAAGTGGTATAGTTATAAGGCCTGCCGAATGTTTTAGATGTATTATTTGTAAGGGTTCCGGTGCAGTTGTCTATAGCAAAAATGTAGCCGTGCATTGCATTGTCGTCTGCCCACTTAAGTCTGAACTCAACATTTTTTCCTGCTAGGCTTGAGTTTGTTGAATTCGAAGAATAGGTAGGCGGCAAATCATCAGAAACACTTACCATTGCCAAGTCTGTAAAAGAAGTGACCGAACATGGCCCTTCTTGATTATTATCTGTCACCACGACTGCGAATTTTACATATCCTGTATTGTTTATAATTCCTGCAGTGTCTCTGGTCGTCATTGATATATTGGTCTCGGCAGTATCTAACACAGTCCAGGACGTCCAACTCGCAGTGGTTACATTATAATAGTATAAAGCAGCATCGCACATGGCTGCTCCATTGTGATAACCTTCGTGAAGAAGAGTAACGGATTTTATATTGGAGAGAGGAGAGGTGTTGAATTCAAATTTGTAGAAATTACATTTTGTATCTACTCCTGATTGCATATGGTATACATTGTTAGAGGTGTTTGAATAAGTGTAGTTGTTAACTGGAAAGTTTGTTCCCGGATAATTTAATGCTGTGATGACGTTACAACTTCCTCCTGTATTGTTATAGAATGCTTTATTACCTATGTTGTTTGGAACTAGAATGAGTTCTGTGTCGTAAGCATATGCGACTTGATCGCCAAAAGTAAATTGCAAAGCAGCATAGCCCGCGATAATCATGTTGTTTGTTATATATCCCGTACCGTCGCAGCTATAATTTCTTATCAAAAGTTTTTTAATCCTAATAGAATCAGATTCATTAAGCTGTGAGTAGTTATAGTAATTTTCATTCTCATCCATCAATTCTAAGGAATTCTTTAAAGAATTGTTACCGCAGGATATGTCTAAAAGCTTCATCTCGTCTTTTGTGTTAGGGTCGTCTGCTAGGAATTCTGTCCACTTTGCATTGGTTGAGTTAATTACCAAGTCAGCTGTTCCTGTTGCTTCAAAGGCAACAGTCCAGTTCTCACCATTCCTAACAAAGGTATTAACATTTAATATGATGATGCTTACTTCAAAAGTCTGGTTAGATGTGTGAGGCGTTATCCATTCGAGCCTGTCTATAAAACCATTATTGTTCGTATCAAAGAAGGTCAGATTGATTGCAGGGTCTTTAGTGACGTCCATTCTATTGCCGTCGACAAGCCAGTACAACCTTATTGATTTTTCAGGCGATTCCCTTATGCTGGTGTAGGTTTTTATGTTCCTGTATTCGATATCAGAGCTGATTGTCACCAGTTTCCTGTAATCGTTTATCACGCTTTCATAAGATTTTGGCGCTTCAGTATAATATTCTATTACTCTTTCTCCGTTCATCTCATTGACTGATGCACCAAAGGCTTTTGCTGGTAGCTGGCTCTGGACATCGGAAATCGAACCCTTGACCCTCTTTATCCATCTTACGGGTTTGTTTATCTCGGCCTGCCCCTGCTCGATTACGATATTGCTTACCTCTGTCTCAGAATCATTCCTTGGGGAAGCGCTTTCTGCTACGTTATTAATTATCTCCTGACTTCCAGAATAGTCCAAGTCTCCGTTGAAAACAACCTTTATGATGTCGTTTCCACCAATTGGAAAGTCAACAAATCCCTCGGCATTGGTCAAGCCCGAACCTAGAAGAGTGTCGTTCATGTAAAAGTCTATTTGCTTGCCCTCTAGGAGCGTTCCATTGTCAAGTGTTAGTGTGGCTCTAGCGACATTTTCCATAAGCTTGATGTTCAGGGAAGCGCCTGCTAAAACATAGCTGTCATTTATTCCTATCAATGCTCCTGTTGGGTTCGCGCCAGAACTGTTCAAAGTCGAATTAAAAGCACTGATAGTTGTGTTGGCGGCCAAAGCCACGACAGAGCCTAGAATTATTATTAACGGTATCAGAAGTTGGCTTTGTCCTGAAGAGCCTTTTTCTGGTTTCATCTTTTCACCTTAAGACAGCAGAGCTTCGCGGTTCCTATTATTCTCTGTTGAATCATGCCTTCAGAGACCAGGCCAAAAATATATTTTGACACGGTGACTCTATTGATTCCTGTGTTAGCGGCTAGGTTGAGTATAGTCAAACCCTCTGGATGTTTCTTCAAGTTCGCTATTATCCTTTCTCTAAAGTTATTTTCTGCCATGTTTTTTACCTTTCAAATAACATAACTTAGCTGTTCCTATCTCCCTTTGGAAGATATTATCCTCGCCCAGCAATTGATAGATATACTTGGTAACGGAATGCCTCGTCATCCCGATTTCCTCAGCAATATCAACAGTTGTAAAACCTTCTGGATGTTTCTCAAGAATTTTAATAACTTTCTCTCTAATGCCTTTCTTCTTCATGCTAAAAACCCGGGTTTTCGAGGTAGGTAAACAGCTTTGTTTAACATAGATGGATACCTCCATTTAAAAAGATTTGTATGAAGAAAAAGATGTTTTCGGCAAAATTTTCACAATTTTTGATAAGAATAGCGGTTTTAAACTCCTCTTAATTAGATTTTTGTCCTTATTTTAATGCCCAAAGAATTCTTAGGCTGATTCTATAAGAAACAATGGGGTATAACAGAAAAATTTAAAGGCAGGTTCTGCCAATTTTTATCATGGAAGATTTGTGGAAAAAGTTCAGGGAAGAAACCGAGGAGCACCTGCAGAAGATAAAAATTTTTTTGGATGAGATTAAATCCGATGCTATTGAACCGGTTCAACCTGAGATGCCGATTACAAAACCGAATGATGAGAAATCTAAAATACCTGAACTGCCTCAGCAAGTTTTCATGGATGAGACGTCTCAGCTCATCAAAGAAATGTTTCCTGATAAGACTTCTCGCTCTGATAGAAAGAAGACTTATGGCAAGATGAGAGATTTAGTAAAGGAAATAATGGAAAAGGAGCACTTGTCTCGTGCTCAGGCCTATAGGATAGCTAAAAAGAGAATTCTCGGCAGTTAATAATAAATCTTTCTAATCTTAAATTATTCTCATGTTCACTAAGAATGAGATAAGAGACTTGATAGTATCCGTTATGGTCTTGGCCCTAGCATTTAGCGCCTTTAAAATAGAAAATCTCATATCAACCATATTCATAGTGCTGGCCGTCTTTCTATCCCATGAGATATTGGGGCACAAGTTCGTGGCTCAGTGCTTTGGTTGCGATGCGGAGTATAAGGTCTGGCCTTTAGGCCTGGCTTTGGGTCTGATAACAGCCTTTATAGGTGGTTTTGTTATAGCTGCTCCTGGGGCAGTTTACGTGTCGCCCTATAAGAAAGGCTTTGCCTTCAGGGTCTCTCCTTTGACAAACAAGCAATATGCGATCATAAGCCTTGCAGGCCCTTTGATTAACATAATACTTGCCGTTTCTCTTCTTTTGGCAAACTTTGTCTACCCCTTGAGCCTGTTCCTAACCACGGCAAGCATATCCTTTTTCCTGGCGTTCTTCAACCTTTTGCCAATACCGCCCTTGGACGGCTCTAAGATTATGTCATGGAACTTGAAGGCTTGGCTTCTGGTGACGGCAATAGCTTTTGCTGGCCTGTTTATATAATGTTATGACGTATAACCAAGAAAAGCTTAAATAGTTTATTTGTTATATCATACAACATGGACCAATTAAAAATATTATTAGAAAATTTAAAAGAATATCTGAACTATGCAAAAAAAGCTTACGATGAAGAAAATTATAATACTGCTGTAACTCTTTTCTTTAAAGCGTTGGTAACAATATGCGATATTGAAATCTTTAGAAAGACGAGTTCTATTCCTTCTTCTCATGAAAATAGATTCAGGACATTAGAAAATAAGTTTCCTCATCTTTATAGAGTTGTTGATAAAGATTTTCCGTATTATACTGATAGCTATAGAATAATAATAAGCAAAAGAGTTGTCGATTTGGTGAAGGAAGATGTTGAAAAATTACTTGAAGAATTTGGATTGGATTAAAAAAACAAATAGCATTGCTAAGAGCTATTATAATAAATATAAGAAAAAAATATTTGACATAATTTTATATGGTTCTGCTGCTAGGGGAAAGCACAAACCAAGGGATATTGATATTCTTATAATTTTTAAAGATGTTGATAAGAAAGAATATTTTGAATTGCCTTATGAACTGAGAAAAAATTTAGAGAAAGAAGGTCTAAAGGCTGATGTTAAAGGTATTTTGATATATGAATTGTTTGATCCTAAGTTTTTGGCTAGACAGAGCTTATTAATAGAAGGTTATTCCTTAATAAAAAATAATTTATTAAGCGAAAGATTTGGCTTTGAAAGTTATTCTTTGTTTGCTTATTCATTAAAGAATTTGAATCATAATGAAAAAACAAAATTTCAGTATGCTTTCAAAGGCAGAAGAGGCGAGAAAGGCGTATTAGAAGAATTAAGCGGAGTAACCGTAGGTATGGGAAGCGTTTTAATACCAATAGAAAATTCCGAGAAATTTAAGGAATTCTTAGATAAATGGAGAATAGAATATAAAGAGCGGAGAGGTATTTTCATTAAGGCTTAAATTATAACTAATACTTTGCTGGCTTGTTTATATAAATTACTTTCACTAAATTCTTTTCATGGCTGTAGAGAGAATAATAATAGGAAGGGAGCCTGAGGACCTCGAAGCTTACGGAGACAAGGGTTGCATATTCTTGGGAAAGCACGTTGTCGGAAAGGGTTTTGATTTTCATTTGACCAATCCAATTCTAATGGACGTTTTGAGGCCTCATGTAATTTTGATAACCGGAAAAAGAGGATCAGGAAAATGTCTTGAAGGAAACACTCTTATTCCATTATGTAATGGTTCGATGGTGCCAATAAAAGACCTTGAAAATAATAATAACAATATTTTTGCTCTTAATGATAGATTTAAAATATCGTCTGCTGAAAGAGAGGGTTTTTTCAAAAGAAAAGTCGATAAACTTTTACGCATAAAATTAAGAAGTGGTAAGGAAATAAAACTTACTCCAGAACACCCTTTATTAACTGTTAGGGGATGGAAAGATGCAAGGGAGCTGACAATGGGAAGCAGAATAGCTACTCCGAGAAAAATAGAAGCCTTTGGAAATAAGGAGATTGAAGAACATAAAGTTAAATTGCTTGCATATCTCATTGCAGAAGGTCATCTTGGAAATGGATTTGTCTTGTTTAGTAATGGAGATAAGGAAATTTATGAAGATTTTTATGCTTCTGTAAAAAGTTTTGATGCTAGTTTAAAGATAGAAAAACATAGTAAGGAGGGTTGTTACAGAATTGCAAAAGAAAAGAGAAAAATTGACACCTCTAAAATGAGATTGATTTTCAATGATAATGGTTGTTTTGGCAAAGGGAATTACGCTCCAGCTGAAAAAAGCTCAATAAGAAAATGGCTTGAAAATATTAAAATTTACGGGAAACTTTCAAGAGAAAAATTTATTCCCGTTGAAGTATTTAATCTATCAAAAGATCAAATATCGTTGTTTCTAAACAGATTATTTAGTTGTGACGGAAGCATCTATAAGCATAAAACTTCTCATGGTTTTGTATGGGAAATTTCCTACAGTTCTTCTTCTGAAAAAATGATACATCAGATTCAACATTTGCTGCTAAGATTCGGAATATTGTCAAGAATAAGGAAAAAACATACTAAGATAAATTGCAAGATTTTTGATTCATTTGAAATAACTATAGGAACCGACAATATAACCAGATTTATACGGGAAATAGGGTTCTTTGGTGAAAAGTCGAGAAAACAGAAAATATGTCTAGAAGAAATTGCAGACATAAACAGAAACCCTAATGTAGATACCGTGCCTCAAGAGATTTGGGATATGTACAGACCGAAAAACTGGGCAGAATGTGGCAGATGTTTTGGTTACGCAACCCCTAAAGCATTAAGGAGTAGCATAGACTATTCTCCTTCTAGACAAAAGCTAATGCAGATAGCCAGAGTTGATAATAACGAGTTGATATACCTTTTAGCAACATCTGATATTTTCTGGGATGAGATAGTTCTCATTGAACAGTTAGAAGGCGAGTTTGATGTCTATGACATTTCTGTTCCTGAATTGCATAACTTTGTCGCAAATGATATAATCGTTCATAATAGTTACACATCGGCTGTCATAGCCGAAGAAGTGACAAAACTGCCTGATGAAGTGAGACAGAATCTGTCCTGTTTAATGATAGACACCATGGGGATATTCTGGTCGATGAAAAACCCGAACGACAGGCAGCTAATGGAACTGACAGAATGGAATCTAAAGCCAAGAGGTTTTGATGTGAAAATCATAATACCGCTGGGAATGAAACCATACTACGACAAGTACGGCATTTCATATGATGGAATTTTTTCCATAAAACCCTCAGAATTGTCAGCAGCAGACTGGGCCTTGACCTTTAACATAAGCTTATTTGATTCTATCGGCATCTTGCTGGAGAGGATAATTAAAAAACTTCAAGGAAGGGACTATTCTATAGAGGATATAATCAGCGAAATAGGAGGCGACAAGAGGTCTGATGAAAAGGAAAAGATGATTTTGGAAAACAGGTTCTTATCATCAAAAGGCTGGGGGGTGTTTTCCCAAGAATCGGCCTCAATAGAAAACTTTCTCAGGCCTGGTGTAGTAACTGTTCTGGACGTGTCTTTGCAAGAAACCAATGTCAGAAGTTTGATGATAGGCATTCTCTGCAGGGAGATATATCAGGCAAGAATGGCTGCCAGAAGGATAGAAGAAATGGAATTGACAGGAGGGGAGGCGACTAAAAGAGTTCCTATGACTTGGATCACCATTGATGAATGCTTACCGTACGAGTCTGTGGTAATAACTGAAAAAGCGCATACACCAATAGGTAATATAGTGGAGAGATTTAAAAACGGCGAAAAATTTAAGGTTTTAGGGTTTGATGCGGATAAAAAGGAATATGGATATTTTGATGTAGATAATGTTTATGAAAAAGGCGAAAGAAATATTATAAAATTAATTACAGAAAGCGGGAGAGAATTAAAATGCACACCAGAACATAAGATATTAACTTCTAACGGGTTTACACCAGCCCAATCTGCAGAAGAAGTGTCATTGCCCGTTATTCAGCATTATTCTTCTAATGAAAAACTAATTACGGCTAGGTTAGTAGGGCATTTATTTGGAGACGGATGGTTATGTTCAAAAGAAACTGGATTTTCAGGAAAGAGCAAAGATTTGGAAAAAATAAAAAATAATCTTAAAGCTTTAGGATTTTCATCAGGCAGCATTTATTCAAGAGAAACCCATTCTAAAATTAAAACTCATGATGGAAAAATATTAGAAGTTTCTGGAAAAACTCAAGAAGTCCATAGCAGTGCAAAGGCTTGCAACTTCTTTTTTGATTTAAAGGTCCCCAGAGGTAAAAAAGTTCTAAATCAATTTTTACTGCCCGAATGGTTATTAAACGCGACAAAAGAAGAAAAAGCAGAATTTTTAGCGTCCTTAATGGGAAGTGAAGGCAGCATGCCAAACGTATCTAAAAAATCTCCTATTGGGTTTGATGTTGTTAGATTTTCATTTAATAAAAGCATAGAACTTGAAAAAAATGGTTTTGAATATGCGAACCAATTAAAACAACTTTTTGAAACTTTTGATGTTAAAGTTGGCATAAGTAAAAGAAAAGGTAATATCAGAAAAGATGGCATAAAAACAATGAAATTTGTTTTAACAATTTCAAACAGTACAAATAACATGATAAATTTCTTAGAGAAGATCGGTTATAGATACTGTGAAGAAAAAGAAATTAAGGGAAATCTAGTTTTGTCTTATTTAAAGGCCAAACAAAAATTGATAAAAGAAAGGGATGACTTACGTTTAAAATGTATAGAGTTGCATAAAACAGGTTTAGGAAAAATAAGAATATCAAAAATTCTGAAAATACCGGATTATATGGTGAGGGAATGGATATACTTTGGCAGAAAAGCTTCTGTTCCTCAATTGGAATTTCCAAGATTCGAAGAATGGCTAAAATCAAGTTATAAAAACAATTTAATTCTTGAGAAGATAGTAAAAAAAGAAGATGCGGGCTTAGAAAAGGTTTATGATATTTCAGTCTCCAACGTTCATAACTTTGTCGCTAATGGCTGTATAGTTCATAATTGTCACGAGTACTTGCCAGACGAGGGCGAGACTCCGGCCACTCGCGATTTGCTGACATTGTTAAGGCAAGGAAGACAGCCTGGCATAAGCTTAGTATTGATAACGCAGAGGCCTGATAAGATTCATGGAGATGCAATTTCTCAGGCAGATTTGGTTATAGCACACAGGTTAACGGCCAAACCAGACGTCGAGGCTTTGTCTGCCATAATGCAAACCTATCTTTTGTTTGACATAAGAAAACTTTTGGGAGAGCTGCCGAAGAACAAGGGCGCGGCCTTGATATTGGATGACAATTCTGAGAGAATATTTAACATTCAGGTACGTCCAAGGCAATCATGGCACGCAGGAGAATCGCCGGTTGCATTAAAAGAAAAAGGTTCTTAAATTTCTAACTCAGATTAATTTCATGTCTTTTGTTGAGCATCCTCTGATAAAACCCGGGACTATAGAATCTAGAACGTACCAAGAGACTATTTTAAACACTGCCTCAAAGAAAAACACTTTGTGCGTGCTCCCGACGGGGTTGGGAAAAACAACCCTAGCCATTCTCTTAGCAGCTCACCGATTAGAAAAATATCCTGATTCAAAGGTCCTGATAACAGCGCCTACTCGTCCTCTGTGCGCTCAGCATCAAAAAACTTTTACTGATTGCATGAACATTCCCGAAGAAGAAATAGTTCTATTGACAGGTAAGGTCCCTCCCTTTGAGAGAGAAGACATATACAAAAAAGCAAAAATAATAAGTGCAACGCCGCAAACGATCCAGAATGACATACAGAACAATATTTTAGACTTGTCCAATTTCTCAATATTAATTGTAGATGAGGTGCATCGTGCGGTCAAGAAATACGCCTATCCTTTTGTCGCAAGAATTTACATGGAAAGGGCAAAAAACCCAAGGATACTTGGTCTGACTGCGTCTCCTGGAAGCGACGAGGAAAAGATAAAGGTAATATGCAAGAGCCTTTTCGTCGATGCCGTGGAAATAAGAACAGAACTGGACGAGGATGTCAAAGCCTTTATCAAAAGTATAACATCAGAGTACGTAAAGGTTGATCTGCCTGAAAATCTAAAGGCTGCCCAAACCTTGTTGAAGACCGCTCTAAGAGACAGGCTAGAAAAATTAAAAAAATATAACTTATTTATCAAAAGAAAAAGAGATCTGCTGGAGGCCCAGAAAAAAGTTAGCAGAGAGATAATGACGCAGAGAAAACCATTCATGTTCTACTTGATTTCTTTGATAGTCGAGGCGGTCAAAATCTGGCACGCCGAAGAGTTGTTAGAAACGCAAAGCGTAAAGGCTACACAAATTTATTTGGATAAAATCAAACAAAAGAAAACAAAATCAGATCGAGCGATTTTGAATGACATTAATTTTATCAAGGCAATGAAAATAGTTGAGGAATCCGGAGAGCATCCAAAAATATCAAAGCTAAGAGAGATAATAACAAGAGAATTTGAAAAGAACAAGAATGTCAAATTCATAATATTCTCCCATTTCAGGGATAATATCTATAACATCTATGACATTATTCAGGATGTCTGCAGGCCTGTTATCCTGATTGGCCAGGCAGGCGAAAGAGGGTTGACGCAAAAGGAGCAGATAGATGTCATAAAGGATTTCAACGCAGACTATTTTAATTGCCTAATCACCTCGCCGATAGGAGAGGAAGGATTGCACATACCATCAGCGGACATAGCTGTTTTCTATGACTCTGTTCCATCTGAGATAAGGACAATACAGAGAAGGGGAAGGGTTGGAAGGACAAAGGTAGGAAAGATAATATTCTTGCTAACCAGGGACACTATAGACGAGAGCTATTATTGGACAGCCTATAGAAAAGAGAAGAGGATGAAGTCAATACTTAGGGAGATGCAGAGCAAGAACGATAAGGAACAGCATAACTTAAGCAACTTTTTTTGACCAAGGTTTATTAATACTGTTTATATATCAATAATATAGGAAAAATGTAAGGCGGACCTTTAAAGGCTCAGCAAAAGTACTCAAGAAAGAAGAAAAAGCGATAGGATGCTCAAGATTAAGTTTTGGAAAAAAGAGGAACCTAAGGAAGAAAATAAGAAAGTTGTTCTAGACCAGAAAAGCTTGGATATAGGCTCTTCCATAGGCGGATTAAGCCAAAAGTTCGACAAACTTTCAACAGCCATGGGCCAGTGCTTCTTGACCTTGGATAATAAGATAGACAGCTATAAGGACAATATAGTGGTTATACAGGATGGCATAGGCAAGCAGGTTGAGCAACATGATGAGTTTAAAACGCAGCTAGGATCCTACGAGGAGAAGATACTGAGACTTCTT
>Ga0315294_10007727_pt1 | contig 11801 bp, 10 predicted proteins | sample YL17G13_40_MG_FD_203626 | JGI IMG/M metagenome (GOLD analysis project Ga0315294, IMG submission 203626) | Sediment microbial communities from Yellowstone Lake, YNP, Wyoming, USA - YL17G13_40 | ecosystem: Environmental > Aquatic > Freshwater > Lake > Sediment | place: USA: Wyoming | collected...
TTTCACCAGTGGCAGACCGACATAGCCGAGTCCTAAAACGCCAACAACAACTTTCCTGTTCTTGATTCTTGTTTCCCATTCTGTCATAAGTTCTGCCTCGAGTTATACCGTTACTATGGCACCAGATGTCTTTTTTGCAAAAAACTCCATGTTTTTAAGACGTTTGATTTGTTAATAACCGCTAAACCAACAGGTAACTGTGGTCGATTAGTTAAACTAAGCAATTTTAGACAGGAACGGTCAAAAAGTCAAAAGAATTGAATGTGTTTCGCGCCGCTTGTTTTCGATTGACGATGGGCGGCGGGCTATTTATTATTTGCGGTATAATCGTTGGTTTTCGGTATTTGGTGAAATCTTGTGCTTAATTCTGATAGTGATTAAGTGATAAGGAGAAAGAATGACTAAGCGGCAACCTGCTCCAGTTGGTAATTTCAGTGTTTTGTTTACCTGCGTTGGCAGACGGGTTTCGTTGGTCAATAGCTTTCGCAGGGCGGCAAGAGAACTGAAAATAAATCTTACGGTGCTTGGCACTGATACCACCCAGTTTAGTTCTGCCCTGCAGTTGTGTGATAAGAAGTTTTTGGTTAAGCCGACCGTCCATGCTGGCTATATCAAGCAACTGCTCTCTATTGTTAAGGCCAACAGGGTAAAGTTGCTTGTTCCTACTGTTGACCTGGACCTGAAACTACTAGCGAGGAACAAACCAAAGTTTGCTGCGTTGGACTGTTTGGTACTCGTTTCAGCTCCAGGAGTCGTCAATATTTGCCAGGACAAACGAAAGGCGTACCGCTTTTTGCGTAAAAATGGTTTTGATACTCCTGTTACTATGAGCATTCAAACGGCGCTTTCAAAAGCGAAACTTGACTGGCCTTGTTTTCTTAAACCTTGGGACGGCTATGCCAGCAGAGGGAATGTTGTTGTCAACAATCGTAAAGAGTTGTTGTTCTTTGCGACAAGGATACCCAACGTTATTTGCCAGGAGTTCATTCGAGGGACTGAGCATACCTGTGATGTATATGTCGATTTCGGTTTAAAGGTACGTTGTGTTGTTCCAAGAAGGCGTATTGAAGTAAGGGCTGGCGAGGTAAGCAAGGGACAGGCAGTAAAGCACCCATATATTATGAGTGAAGCCGCGAAGTTGGTTGAAAAGCTCGGTGCCGGGCCGGGTGTTATAACTTTGCAGCTGTTCCTGACCAAGAATGACAGGGTGAGGTTCATCGAGATAAATCCGCGGTTTGGAGGCGGCGCCCCGCTTTCAATCAAGGCAGGTGCAAACTTTCCAAAATGGATATTGCAGGAACTGCTTGGCAGAAAGGTCAATATCCGTTTTGATGGCTTCAAGGACAAACTGATTATGCTTCGCTACGATAGCGAAGTCTGGTTGGAAAGACCTTAGCTGGGGAATTAAGGAATGATATTTGATAATATAATTGGTCCGACCAGGTCAGTGACATGGGTATTTCAGTTCTGGCCCGTATTGGTAGCTTCTTTTGCTAGTGCCTTGCCGGCAACTTGGCTATGCAAAAAGATTGCCATAAGATTCGGGATCGTTGATAGGCCGGATGATTTGGTAAAGACGCACAAAGAGCCTATAGCATATATGGGTGGTGTCGGCATGCTCGTCGGTATGACGGTGGGGGTATTGGCGGGCATTGTTTGTTTGAGAAACGAGGATATTTTCAACGCTGCACTGAAGCGGCTGCTGGGAATACTCAGTGGGGGGGCAATAGCGTGTTTTATCGGCCTGACCGATGACATCCTCAACATAAAGCCGATCCGGAAGATTTTGGGCCAGATCCTTGCTGCTATTATGCTGATTCTGGCGGGTATCCTGCCAAATTTGCATCGTGTCGGCTATCCATTTATTTTACCCCTGCCAGCTAATGTTATAATGGTTTTGGAAGTTTTGATGGTTGTGGTTTTCGTGCTTGGTGCAACGAATTCCTTAAATTTGCTTGATGGGCTTGATGGCCTTTGTGCCGGGGTAACTGCTATTATTGCCGTTGCAATGTTGCTTCTGTCGATACATCTGTCAACGTGGGGACATAGTAGGGTTGGTGACCCTGTACGGATTATAACTTGTCTTGGGCTTGTAGGTGGGGTCTGTGGCTTCTTACCATTTAATCGGTATCCCGCTAAGATATTTATGGGCGATGCAGGTAGTATGCTGCTGGGCTTTCTGGTAGCTGCGCTGATGATTTTATTTGCCGAGCTGGTGCCACGATGGCTGCTGGCTTCTCTGGTTGTTTTTGGCTTGCCTATTCTCGACACTGCTGTTGCAGTGGTGAGGAGAGTGGCTAATCGCAGAGCTCTGTTTCTTTCTGATCGCGGCCATATTTACGACCAGATGATAGATAGGGGAATACCGCTGAAAAAGACTGTTGTGGTTTGTTATGTGCTTGCCGGTCTTTATGCAGTGATTGGCTTGATAATGAGCCAGATAAGGACTAGATACGCTGCAATTGTGTATGTTTTTGTTTTTGTAATCTCCGGCATAGTCGTGTGGAAAAAAGGCTACCTGAAGATGGAAGGTCTGCGGGGGGCAATTCCGAAAAAGCGTTGACAAGTTCCAGTCGGTCAAAAACAAGCAAGGTTTTTTTGACGATAGACATTGCGGCAGTTGCCTGACAGAAAAGCAGATAATCGCCGCGATAGCTTCGGAAATAATTTGAATGTGTTATACTTCTAATTTTCCCGCCTGGTAATTGGCAAATAGTCTGCCCCAGGGACTTTTTTCAAGCCAATCATTTACGACACAGCTGCCCTTGGAGGGATACCATATTTTGTCGTGGTAAATTGCCGAGGCAAAAATAAAAGTATATACCAGGGGTGTATGGAACATTAGTTTCTCCAGCCAGCGCATGGGTCCGAACCAGAACAATTTGCCCACACAGGAAGCTGCGTTGTCACCTGCGACAAAGCCCCATGTTTCCTTTTCTACATCAACATCACCAACGATTTCAATTTCGTTGAACTTCCCCGTGCCGAGACCCTGCTGGTGTGCCAGGCGGATGAACTTATGGTCCATCGGTTCAAACCCCATCAACTTTGCAGAGACCGCGTCGATAGCAACACAATCAGCAGAGGCCAAAAGGACGTTCTTGGTCATGGGAATCATTGTTCTTGGGCCTGCTCCGTTACCGGCTGTTGTTCCGTCCATCACCGTAAAAATCCCGGTATGGATTTCCTTCTGAATAGCCAGCAGATCCACAAGCGTTTCATGAATTCTGGAGTGGCAGTAATGTCGTTTGTTATCGAGTAATCCACCAAAGGCGTTTTTCATGGCCCCGGTTATGTTTGTGTAGATATGACATTTGATTGTGGGCAGGTGCACAACGTTTTTGCCATGGAAATAATCTGGTATGTAAATACCTTCTGGAAAAATCTTATCCAGCACAATCATCTCCGCTTTAGGCTCATACCGCTGCCACCTCATGTCCGATGCCTTGAAGTTGTACTTAACAGGTACGCCATAGTGTTCACACACCGGCCTTTGCTTATTTAGTATTTCGCCTGCTTTGGCACTGGTGACTACCGTTTCATTTTCGACACATACAAGGTCACTAAAACCGGCTTTGCGCAACCCTAGTATAGTGCCCTCAAGTTGCCATGGCGTCGTATTGGCACTGGGAAACATCAAATGCCATGACAGATTGTTTTTAAGAATAGTGGTGGTGGAAACGTCCAGCGAATTCTTGACCCCAGCCAGTTGCATTACTTTCTGAATATCCTGCAGGACGGTTTCCGGCCTTGTTCTTACAACTGCAACTTTGCTCATAAAACTATTTCTTTCTTATCCTTTACCTATGTTTATCTGGTTTTCCGTTCGACCATGCGCCATACAACGCCAGCTTGAACAAAATTATATTGGTCAAAAAGGAATCTTGGACAATATCCGGCTATGGGTGAAACAACATAGATGGCATGGTTAGCCATCAGTTGCCCAATGGTATCTTCTGTTGGAAATGCGACAGGGTTCTGATAGCTTTTGTGGAACGAAACCACTTTTACGTCAGGACGCATTGCCTTGATTGTCTGGACATACCAAATGGGGTAAACTGTGGTGCCGTCCGCGATTATTATCGAATCTTTTTCGGCGCCGCCCAAAGCCTCTTTCGCAAATCGCTCAGCACCGTTGTAACCGGTTTGCCAGGGGCGCAGGAACCATACGTATTCGTTTCGGTAGGGGATTTCCCTCATTGTAGAAAGGTTGAAGTGAGTTTTTTCTGCTGCAATAGGAGCAACGATATAAATTGGGATAGGCAGCATAGCAAGGATAAAGGCTGCCCAACACAGGACTTTGTGACCAGGCTGGGCGACAAGCAAATCAAATCCTGCACCGACAAGGACGGCAACCAGACAATAAAAGGGTATGAAAAAAGCGTATCTGTCCGGTACGGTATATCTGAAGGCAAATGCGAAAAACAAGATTAATAGCGCCAAGAAAACGTTTGCAAAACTTCGACTTGGCGACAGTTTCCTGAGCCCGTAGAGGCCGGCAAAAAAGAATAAGATGTTAGGCGTTGGAAAATTGTATGCCATCAGTATGAGATTTTCTTTAATAATCCTGCTTGAAATCGAAGTGTTAAGGACGTTTCCCTGAAAACCATCACCGAAAAACACCGATGCTATAGTAGCAGCAAAGTCGCCGGTCTGAATGAAATTTTTTACGATTAGATATTCGTAAGGAGCTGCGCCGACAATCCACAAAAATATGATAACTGCCAAGTGTCTGAAACGAATATTCTTCCGCACTAACAAAACAATAAAGAAGACGGCATAGCATAAAAGCGGTATGGACCCGAGCATGTGTTCGGCAATTGACAGACCGTTTAAAAAACCCAGCCCGTACAGATAGCCCACTCGAGCAGTTTTGACATATTGTAAAAGCACTATCAACTCAGCAAGAAACAACGCCGCATACAAATCATACGTTTCAACAACGCATGCGTGCTGCCAAAACGTATGCGAAAGAGCCAAAGCGGTAGCGGCCATTATTGCCGGCGTATTTTTGCCAAGCCACAACCGCAGAAGCAGAAACAAATTCGCAACAGCTATTGCACCTGTTATTGCCGAAACCAGATTAACTTTGTAAACAGACTCACCAAATGGCACATACTTTACGCCGATGGCTAATATGTAAAAAAGCGGGTGCGAAAGCGCAAGGCCGAGTCCGCCCCTAATATCGTTGTGCCATACCCTGTATTGCAGCATCCCGCTATCCTGCCAAACAGCTCCCGGTGCGCAGCTTATTACGTAGACTATTGTTGTCAGAATAAGGACAAGTGAGTAACTGGTTGCCAGATGTCTGCTGTTATTATCTACCATGCAAGTTTATCGCTCGCCAATGTTTGTCGACAACTAGTAGTAAAGTTTTTGTATCAGACTTTGCAGGTCCCTGCCCCAATAAACGATAAGCAAGGCTGAGATGACCCATAAAACAGTTACTGCCTGGAAAGGTCGGTCTCGCAGGATTAGAGCTGTGGGGTCGGCGTAAACACCGTTCATAGAAAGCATTGCAAACCGAAAGACAGCATAGACTACGATAGGCAGCGTATAAATAAAGTAATTAGTGCCGAATATCACGACTGTTCTCTCGCTTAATCCATAAAGCAGAAATCCAGTTACAGCAATCCCTGCTGAAACTGTAATCAGGTGTGTGAGCAATTCAGGAGTGTATATAATCAGGGTAGGTCGATGACTCTTCGCCAGAGCAAGATCGCTAATTTTGGCAACCTCGCTGTAGCGTTTACAAAAGCCCATGAATAGGCATATTGTGAACATACAGATAAATAACCACGGGCTGATTACAACTTTAATGGCTACTGCGCCCGCAGCGGTCCGAAGCACAAAACCAAGTGCAATGCAGATAACATCCATAAGGGCCCTGTCTTTAAGAAACAATGTATAGGAAATTTGCATTAGCAGATACACCAGAATCATCACTACCAGTATGAATGATATTTTATGTGCAACAACAATGGCAAGCAGCAGGAAAGCCAGGGCTTCGATAATTGCGGCCTTTATACTTATTCGGCCGGATGCTAATGGCCGGTCTTTTTTGAGCGGATGTGCCAGGTCACTTTGGCGGTCCTTGATATCGTTAATGATGTAGGCAAACGAAGAAGCAAAACAAAACGCTATTGCCGCCACAAACGCCGTGACCCACGCATCTATTTCGCGCATTTGCTGGCCAAAGATGATCGGCATGAGAACGACTACGTTTTTTATCCAATGCCCTGGCCGAGCTAATTGTACTATTGGTCGTATTTGCATTTTAACGTCCTCTTGATTTTTTCCGCCTTCTGTTTTTGCTTAATAGTGGTTCATTGTGAGTGCTTATTTTACTAGAAAACATAAAAGGTTCTAAAGAAATCTCTCAAGTGTTAATATCGGCTAAACCGCCGTCATGTATCAAGTTTTAATAGAGAACTGCGGGTGCTACTTTTCCTCGTGGTATTCCTGTTCGGTATTGACGGCCCAGATGTTGTCTTTTGTTTTAATATTGGCAGTAATGTTTTCCACTGCAGTCATGGCGGTCAGCATTGAGTGGTCCTGGTTATTGTACTTGTGCATGCCGTTTCTACCGATCAGAAAGAGGTTTTCGAACCTGTCCACGTAGTTTCTGATTGTGTCAAAATGGTCATAGCTGCCAAAGTATGCCGGATAAGTTTTTGGCATTCGAATTATAGTGCTGTCAAGAACATCCTGCTTGTCAATTATGTTAATTCTGACTAACTCATCTATTGCGAATTGTATAAATTTGCTGTCAGACTTACTCCATAACTCGTCACCTTCCGCACCAAAATATTCCAATCCTATCCAGACCGTGTTTTGGTCTTTCACCATGTATGGGCTCCAGTTGTTAAATATCTGGAGTCTGCCGAGTTTAACATCTCTTTCCTGAATATATATCCAATTATCAGGTACAATGTTGTTGACTGTTTTTATTTTTGTTTCGTTTTTGATTTTCAGCTTTTTCAAAAGCAGCCCCACTGTAATGAAGTCGCGATAGACTAAATCCCCAGCGACCTGTCGGACCGGCGGCGGGACCGATTCGCCCAGAGCGGCAATCAGGTCCTTGACAGGCATGCTGGAAAAATAATAATCGGCATTGAGGTTTATAGTCTCGTCGCCAACCTCATTTTTTACCTGAGCCTCGACGACTCTGTTGCCCTCAGACTTAAGGCCTATCAGCTTATGGCGGAGGTATAATCGGCCACCTTTCGATTCAACGATTTTTGCGACTTCCTGCCATAACTGGCCGGGCCCAAACTTGGGATATATGAACTGGCCGATAAGAGTAGTTTCTGTCTTTTTTTGTCCTACTGATACATCTCTCAAAAAAAGGTTCCTGGCGGCGTGAGCGATAGCCTTGCTGATAGACAGGCCTTTTATTCTTTGTGCACCCCACTCGGGTTTTATCCGGGTGCAGGGTACGCCCCATACTTTTTGCGTGTAATCTTTAAAAAAAGTTTCATAAAGCTCTTTTCCGAATCTGTTAATCATGAAGTCTTCGAGCGAAATTTCATTTCTGATGGGGAAAAGCCGGGCTTTCGCGTAGCTGGCGGCAATTTTAGCTGTGCGCAGAACCCCGAGATTAGCGATTGTCCGCAAGCTTAAAGAAACGGGATAATCGAAAAATCTGTGAAGGAAAAATATCCGTGATATTCGCTGTCGAATAAGCGCGACCTTGTCGGTTTTTTCCGGGTCGGGGCCGGCGGCTTGCTCGATTTGCGGTAATTTTCTTTGGTCGCCATGATATTCGAGAAGCAGTTCACTTCTGGACGGCAATTTTCTTCCAAGCAGTATATCATCTTTTGCCGGTGCTCCCTGTAGAGGAAGAATGTTAAGCCAAAACTGCATCACTTTGTCGGACTTGGAGAAGAACCTATGTCCCCCGATATCTATTTTGTTGCCCTTGTAAGTTACTGTTTTAGAGATTCCGCCGATATCACCTGTCATTTCAAGAACAATCGGTTTAATATCGGTTTTTTCAAGCAGCTCGTACGCGGCGGTCAGCCCGGCCGGCCCTGCACCAATTATAATCGCTGTTTTTTCCTTCATGCGTTTTCTTTGTTGACTAAGTAAATACTTTTAAATTGTTACCACCAGATATTGGGTGTCGGCAGCGAACTGTACGGATCCTTTGTAATCAGCGGGGACAAGCACAGTATCTCCTGCCTTGAATTCGGCGGATATTTCGTTGGTTCCCAGGATTGTTCCGAGGCCGGAGAGGACAATCATAGTTTTCATTTTGCCTGACGAAAGGAGCAATTCGCAATTTTTAGCCCGGTGACCTTTATCTACCTTAAAGTATTCGCAATCAACCAATCGTCCTTTGGTTGTTACCGGGAGATCGTCACCGGATGCGTCAAAGTGAATGCTTTCCAGTGCTTCTTCAACATGGAGCTGTCGGGCTTTGCCGGTATCGTCGACTCTGTTCCAGTCGAAGAGGCGATAGGTTGTATCCGATGGTGTTTGAATCTCCGCTATCAAAAGCCCCAGTCCGATGCTGTGGGCAGTACCAGCTGGGAGGAAGTGGCATTGACCGACCTTAACAGGCACTTTTGCCAGCATCTCGCCGACGCTGCCTTTCTTTATCGCTTCGGCAAATTTCTCTTTGCTTACGCCTTTTTTTAGTCCCTTATAGATTACTGCGCCCGGCACGGCAGATATTATATACCAGCACTCTGTTTTGGGTTCTCCCTTGCCTATTCGCCTGCAGGTCTTTGGGTCGGGATGGACCTGCACACTGAGAATATCTTCAGCGTCCAGAAATTTGATTAGAAGCGGAAAAGGACCCGAGAAATTTTGGGTCCCGGTTATTTCTTTTGGATATCTGGCGATTGCCGAGTAGAGGGTTTGGCCGGCCAGTTCGCCATTTTCGATTACGGATTTATCATCCGGCAAATCGGCCAATTCCCAGCTTTCGCCGATTTTTTCCGATGGCGGGATATCCTTGTTGAAAAACTCCCGCAGCTTCTGGCCGCCCCATATTCGCTGCTTGAAAATCGGCTTGAACTTTAACGGATACAGATTCATACGAGCATTTTATTAGCACCAGCGAGATTTGTCTATTGTTTAGTCTTGCCAAACCCTTTTTATGTATTGCACTTGGGACAGAGACCTTCAAGCTGTATGCGCTGGCGGCGGATTAGAAAACCTTTATGTAGGCTCTTTGCCATAGGTACCGATGTTTCTGTCAGGCAGTGTGTGTCACCACAGTTTGTACAGGTAAAGTGGGGATGACACTGACTCTTGGAACAATTGTGGGACAATTCAAAATGCCAGCATCTTTCCTGCAGGAAAACTTTATGGACAATGCCTGCGTTCACAAGGCTTTCGAGGGTGCGGTAAATAGTGACTCTATTTGGGCCGGCAGGGGCAAGACCGACGGCTATTTCGTCGGCTGTTTGGGGCTTGTGCGCCTGCATGAGCAAGGCTAAAATGGCTACTCGGGGGCTTGTCCGGTACAGTCTGGCCGAATGCAGTAGATTTTCGGATTTTCGCTTAATCTCGGGTTTCACCGGTAACCTCCGACTTTGTGTTTAGTTTTGGATGGCCACTTCGCGGCAGATGATAAGGACAGGAGCATAATGGTCCGGTACCGCCTTTAACAAACAGCAGCGGTAAAACGATGTCACTAAAACAGCAGGGAAGCCAGACAGCGAAGAATAGAAATCCAAAGCTGCCAACTATTTTCCATGCCGAGAACTGGCCGGCGATTGCCATAAGCATATGAAACGAGGAAGCCCATGTGCTGACCAAAATATGGCCTGCATGGGAAAATTTTGTTTTAGGCCGCAAGTACGCTATAAAAATACCTAGTATCGCTGCGGGGATTACTATATTCCACCCTTCGATGAAGCCGATATGCGCATCCTGGACGAAACTTGCATGTTCGTGGATATGAACGCGCATCTCGAGCAAAACCTCACCTGCATAGGGGATTAGCGAATCACTTACAGTTGCAGTTGCCAGCGAACCAAAAAATCCGAATAATAGAATAACCACAGCTTTTGTTTTTTTGCTGTGCAGCTTAAACATTGATGTGGTTACAATTGCACCTAATACAACATGGAGGGGATGAAATGTATAAAAGAGTCTGTGGCTTATCGGCTCAGCAAGGTTTCTGAACACCAGCATTAAAACAATACCGGTGAAAGCTCCGAATAGGGTGAACGGTGCGTGGTCTCTTAGTTCTGTCAAAATGGTTACAAATTTAGGCCTCATCTGTAGTCATTTAACTCCTGGACCGCCATATAAAAATTTGTTTTTTGCTTGGCAGGGCATTATAAATCCTAAAAAGAGGATTTGCAACTAAGTTGCAAATATTTTTTTCTGACTTTCTCTTTTAATCAGTGGGGGGCATGGGATTGTGGCTAAAAGGTAAGGTGCTGCTTTAACAGGGGAAAAGTCGTTGCGGATTTTAGGCCAGGCGGGTAAATTAGGGTTTCAACAGGCTAGCATCTTGTCAGCGGAAGTTTTGATTGACGTAGGCGGCAATGCAGGAAAGAGCTAAATGAAGATTGTCGAAACAACACCTGGTCTAAAAAAGATAAAAAAAGGCTGCGTTCTGACTATTGGAAATTTTGATGGCGTTCACATCGGCCATCAGGAGATTTTGACCGCTGCCAAAAAGGCGGCATCTGCAAAGAGAGCCGAATTAATAGCATTGACCTTTGAGCCGCATCCTGTTGCTATTCTGTTTCCGGAAAAAGCTCCCGGCGTATTGACACCATTGGAGCTTAAAAAACATCTGCTGGCTGAATGTGGGGTGGATTGTCTGATTGTTCTAAAAGACAGCCAGGAGCTGCTGAGTTTATCGCCTGCGGATTTTGTGGAGCGGTTTCTGGTAAGAAATATTCAGCCTGGCGCAGTGGTGGAGGGGGAGGATTTCAACTTTGGTTCCGGCCGGACCGGCAATATTCATATGCTGCGTAATTTGGGTCGCGAAAAAGGCTTTGAGGTTGTTGTGGTTGCTCCCAAGCAGACCAGGCTTTCAATTGGCCATGCAGTTAGAGTCTCAAGCACGATAATTCGCAATTTGCTCGAAAGCGGCAAGGCAGCCGATGCCGCGATTGCCCTGGGCAGACCATATTGCCTGATTGGCCGGGTCGTGCCAGGCCACGGCAGAGGAAGGAAGCTCGGTTTTCCAACGGCGAATTTAGAACCGCTGCGCCAGATTATCCCTGCTGAGGGTGTTTATGCTGGCCGAGTAGTAATTGCTGATAGCGAAGAACAAATCTGTCTGGCAGAAGCAAAAATCCCAGCGGTTTTCAGTATCGGCCGATTGCCAACCTATGGCAGCAGCGAGTCGCAGCTGATAGAGGCGCATTTGTTAGTAGAGGACGTCGGCGGTTTGTGCGGCAGGTGGCTGGCTATGGACTTTGTGCATTATCTCCGCAGCCAGCAAAAATTCAATACGCTGCAGGAACTTGCCAAACAAATTGCTAAGGATTGTCAGGAAGCACGGCAAATTTTACGTCCCGCTAAAGGCGAGAAGTCGAAGGATGAACGCGATTATAAAACAGGCATATGAACCTTTAAGTAATGTAGGCGGTGTGCGATGTTCGGTTATGAGTTAGTTGTTATCGTACTTATGTTGATTTTCAATGCTGTTTTTGCGGCGTACGAAATGGGGCTTGCCTCTATATCCCGCGCCCGCCTGGCCATTTTGTTCAACGAAAGGAAAAGAGGTGCAGCCGAAGCAGCCTTTATGAAGGACAAGATGGAGGCAAGTCTGGCTACCATCCAGCTCGGTATCACACTGGTTGGAGTTGTTGCTGCTGCGACCG
>Ga0315294_10007728_pt1 | contig 11800 bp, 9 predicted proteins | sample YL17G13_40_MG_FD_203626 | JGI IMG/M metagenome (GOLD analysis project Ga0315294, IMG submission 203626) | Sediment microbial communities from Yellowstone Lake, YNP, Wyoming, USA - YL17G13_40 | ecosystem: Environmental > Aquatic > Freshwater > Lake > Sediment | place: USA: Wyoming | collected...
CACACATCACTTTTTCACGCCAGAAAACGAAGAAAGGCCGTTCGACCATATGGAAAAAGTGATGTGTCCCCGTCTTTTCAATATGCTATAATCCGGCTGACATGAAACGGATCGGATTCTGTCTGGCATTCCTGGCGGTCGCGACCTTCGGCCTTCTTGCTCAGATGTCGCCCCAGGACATCGTCGCCCGGCTCGAGAAAGAATTGCGGTCCCTGGGCAGCTTTCAGGCCGATTTCAGCCAAACGTCCTATTCGACCACGGTCTCCGCCCCCCTCCATCAGACGGGCAAGATCTATTTCAAAAAGCCCGACCTTATGCGATGGGAATACGGCCCCCCCGAACCCTCGACCTACGTTTACAAGGAAGGTTTTTACCTCTCTTATTTTCCCGAGGACAAGCAGCTCTGGAAGCAGAAGATCTCCCCTGAGGAAGCTGAGACGGGGATCCTGGGGATCCTCGTCGGGAAGGCGCGCCTGGCCGAAAAATATGTCATCGAATCCAGCCCCTTCCCCGGCGGGGAGAAGGGCTCCGCCCAATTAAAGCTCACCCCCCGGGAGGAGGGCAATAACGAGTATATCCTGCTCGACATCGATCAGAAGAGCTGGATGCTCCGGCGGGCCGTCCTTTTCGACTGGGCCGGCAACAAGATCGAGTACGGCTTCAGCCGGATCAAAACGAACGCCAACCTGGCCAACAACCTCTTCGAGATCAAGGTCCCTCCGGACTGCGAGATCATCGAGGACGGGGGACCCCGGAAAAAATAAACTTTTCCGGCCCTCGTCCGTATAAAGTCCGTGAGGACCGCGAGTCCTCGATGTATGAAGACCAAGAACTTATCCGCCGAACCCTCCGTGGCGATCGAGGAGCCTTCGAGATGATCGTCCACCGCTATCAGCAGCCCGTCCTCAACTATATCGGACGCATGGTCCGTGAACGGGAGATGGCCCTCGATTTCAGCCAGGAGATCTTCCTCAAGGTCTACGCCTCCCTCCGCTCGTACCGGCCCCAGTTCAAGTTCAGCACCTGGCTGTTCAAGATCGCCTCGAACTTCATGATCGACCACTGGCGGAAAAAGAAGATCCCGACCTTGTCCATCGACGCGCAGCCGGAAGGAGAGGAGGACTGTCCGCCGATCCAGCTTCCGGATCAGAATCCGTCCGTCGTCCGCCAGTATGAGATCAAGGAGCTGCGGACGAAAATCGACACCGCCATCGACAAGCTGCCGCTCTCCCTCCGGGAGCTGTTCGTCTGGCGGCATGTCAACGGATTCAGCTACGAGGAGATGGCCGAGATCAAAGGCCTGCCCCTGGGAACGGTCAAGAATCGCGTCTTCCAGGGTAAAGAACTGTTGAAAAAACTTCTCGAGGAGCCGTCATGACCTGCCTGAACCTGGAAAAGCTCTATGCCTATCTGGAAGGGGATCTGGCCGGCCGGGACAAGAAGGCCGTCGAGGACCATGTGGCGTCCTGTTCGGCCTGCCGCGAAGCGCTCGAAGAGCGACGGTATCTGCTTCAAGCGGCGGAAACGCTTCCCGCGTTCGAGGTCCCCGGCGACTTCGCCCGATCCGTCATGGACAGGATCGCGCCGGAGCGGGCCAAGGCAAAGACCTCCGTCTGGCTGAAAGCCGCGGCGGCGGGAGCGGCGACTTTCGCCGCCGCCCTCGTCGCGACAACGCTCATCACCGGCCACACCCTGTCGCAGCTCGTTCTCGGGCTGAACAGGTTCCTGTGGAGCAACCTCCAGGGCCTCGCCTCCGTCCTGACCAAGGGCGCTAAATACGTCATCCTCACCTTCAAGACCCTCCTCCATATCGCCGGAGAGGTCCTGCAGATCCTGAAGACATTGATGTCCTTTATCGGCCCTGAAACCCAGATCGTTTTCATCGGTGCGACGGTCGTCCTCGTTCTCGGCGGCGGCTTCCTCTGGAGCCGCAGATTTTCCGTGGAGAGAAACCATGAAGAATTATAAAAGCCTGCTTCTCATGGGAGCCATATTGGTATTCGTTCTTCTGCCTCTCGTCGGGGCCCAGAAGATCGGCGACCAGATCGGCTATCGCGATACGATCGTCGTCTCCCAAGGAGAAACGCGCGATAATGTCGTTACCTTCGGAAGCGACGTCGTCATCGAAGGAACCGTCCGTAAAAGCGTCTTCGCCGTGGGCGGGACCGTCACCATCAGCGGCGAGGTCGGTGATTCCGTCGTCTGCATCGGCTCCCGGATCACTTTGAAATCCACGGCCGTCATCAAGCGCGACCTGGTCATCCTCTTCGCGGCCCCGCCCGAGAAGGAACCCGGCTTCCGCGTGGACGGCGATACGGTCTTTTTCAAGGGATCGGACATCTCGGCGAAGTTCCTCGACAAAGGGTTTATCGGGTTCTTCTCCTTCGCCTTTCTGCCGATCATGTTGATCTTCAAATTGGTCAACATGTTCGTCTGGTTCCTGCTGGCGATTGTCATCGCCTCCCTCTTCCCCAAGCAGATGACCTTCGCCGCGTCCTACGTTCGGACCCACTTTTGGTCCACCCTCGGCACCGGGCTCGTGGCCTATGTCCTCTTCGTCTTTGCCGTCATCGTCGCGGCCATCCTCTGTATCATCCTGATCGGCATACCGATTCTGTTGGCCTTGGCCATGGCCGGCCTGGCCATCAAGATCTTCGGAAAGGTCGCTCTCTTCTATTTCTTCGGCGAAAGCCTGGCCCGGTCGTTCCGCCGGCCGGCCGTCTCGCCGCTGGGCGGGGCGCTGCTCGGGCTGCTTCTCGTCAGCCTGATCGGTTTCATCCCGATCCTCGGATTCCTCTTCTCCTCCGTCATCAGCATCATCGGCTGGGGCACGGTCCTCCGGACGAAATTCGGGACAAGGGAGAATTGGTTCCGGAGAGCGGCGCCGGTGACGGCGGTCCCCCCTCCTCCCCCGACGCCATAATCAAATGGGGACATATACCTAATTTTCTAAAATTAGGTACGTGTCCCCGTTTTACATGTCCCCTGGTACGTGTCCCCGTTTTTTTACTTCAGCCCTTCTTTGATCCGCTCCGGCGTCATCGGGAGTCGCAGCAACCGGGCACCCGTCGCGTCGAAAATCGCGTTGGCGATCACGGCGCCCATGGTGATGATCGGCGGCTCGCCTCCGCCGGCGATGGGAACCTCCGGCGAATTGACAAGGACCGTCTCGATCTTCGGCAGCCAGGAAAAGCGGGGCAATTCATAGGTGTCAAAATTCAGGTCGAGAACCTGGCGGCCCTTGAAGTGGACTTCCTCGGTCAGGGCGTAGCCAAGGCCCATCATGATGCAGCCCTCGATCTGAAGGGTAGCCCCGTCGGGATTAACGGCCACGCCCATGTCCTGGGCGCAAACGACCCGCTTGACGTCGACGCGCCCCGTCGAACGGTCGGCCCCGACCTCGGCCATCGTCGTCAGGTAGGTCCCATTATAATCGGCGCAGGCGACGCCGACCCCGCGGCGGCTCGGGGCCTTGCCCGGCTTCCAGCCGAATTTGTCGGCCGCGGCCCGGAGGATGCGCTTCATTCTCTCATCACTCAGGTTGGCCAGGCGGAACTCGACGGGATCGATCCCCGCCTGAGCGGCCATGATATCGATATGGGATTCCCGGGCGAACGTATTCGTGTTGCTGGCCGGCGCCCGCCAGGGGCCGACACTGAACGGATGGCCTCCGCCCTGTCCCCCTCCGCCGCCCCGGCCGCCGCCCCACTCCCCGCGCGTAACGGTCCGGTGATGGGGAACGTTGTAGAACTGCTGGGAGCTTCGTTCGCCGGCCCAGAGGACCTCGTAGTCCCAAAAGACAATCCGCCCCTCGCTCGAGACGCCGGACTTGATATTGACGATGGCCGCCGGCCGGAATGTGTCATTGAAGAACTCGTCGGCCCGGCTCCAGGCGACCTGGACGGGCTTGCCCGTGATCTGGGCGAGGCGGGCGGCCTGCACGGCTTGGGGGCTGGCCGTTTTGCCGCCGAATCCTCCGCCGACATAGGGCATGATCATGTGAACATTCTGGCTCGGGAACTTGAGGGCCTGAGCCACGCTATCCCGGCTCGGGAAGGGACCTTGAGTCGAGGACCAGACGGTCGCTTTGTCGCCGTCGATCTTGACCATCGCCGTATGTGTTTCCATGGCGGCGTGCGACACATAAGCGTTCAAATACTGTTTTTCGACGGTGAAAGCGGCCAGCTTCGCTCCTTCCTCGAGATTGCCGCCCTGGGCCGCGGCCCGGCCCGCCGGCGCCGCTGTTATGAGGTGCTCATAAATATTTTTATCGTCGAGGTCCGCCGGGGGCAGGTCATACTCGGCTTTGATCTTGGCCAGCGCCGACTCGGCGACGTCGGGATGTTCATGAACAACGGCGATCAAATCGCCATCCTGAATGACCCGGGCTCCCGCGACCTTTTCCGCGGCGCTCACGTCGATCGTTTTCAGCTTCGCCCCATGGGCCGGCGGACGGAGGACCTTGCCGTAAAGCATGCCGGGCAACCGGATGTCGCCGGCGTATTGGGCCTTGCCCGTGGCCTTGTCCAGGGCGTCCCGGCGCGCCGCCGACTTGCCCATCACCTTGAACTCGGCCGGCTTCTTGAGGGCCGGCTTTTGCGCCGCTTTCCGGGCGATGGCTTTTCCCTGGGCCAACTCGGCGTAGGTGACCTTCGTTTGAGGCCGGCTCTTGTCGAAGACCGCGCCGTCACGGGCTTCGAGGCTATCGAGAGGGACATTGAGCTTCTCGGAAGCGAGCTCCATGAGCACGACGCGCGCTTCGGCCGCCGCCGCGCGCAGAGGCGGACCGAAGCTCCGCACGGTTAATGAGCCGAACGTCCCCATGTCATAGGGACAGAGGTCCGTGTCACCCAGGATGATGTCCACCGTCTCCGGCCGGACTTCGAGCTCTTCGGCGAGCATGAGCGGCAGGACCGTCATGGCGCCCTGGCCTTGTTCGATCTTTCCCGTGAACAGGGTGACCCGGCCGTCCTCTCCGATCTTGAGGAACGCATTGAAATCCGAAGGCAGGCTGCCGCGGCCCGTTTGGGGCCGCGTCGGTTCCTGCGGGAATATGACTTCGCCGGCGGTGAAGAAAATGACGATGCCGCCGCCGAACAGCTTGAGGAATTCCCTGCGGTCAAGGATGATGGAGGCGTCGCTGCCCGCCGGCCCGGGAACGGAATATTTTTCGTCGCTCATTTTACCACCGCTCCTTTCATCTTCGCCGCCGCTTCTTCGATCGCCCGGACGACGCGGTTGTGCGTGCCGCAGCGGCAGAGATGGTCCTCCATGCCCTTGAGGATGTCCGCTCTCGACGGCCGCGGGTTCTTCTGCAGGAAACCGACCGTTTCGACGATCATGCCCGACGTGCAGAATCCGCACTGCATGGCCTCGTGCTTGATGAACGCCTCCTGGACCGGATGAAGGCGGCCGTCCTGGGACAGCCCTTCGATCGTGACAACCGACTTCCCGGCAGCGCTCTTGACCGGATAGCCGCAGGACCGCGTCGGGTCGCCGTTGACGAGGACCGTGCACGAGCCGCAATATCCCTCGCCGCAGCCGCATTTCGTCCCCGTCAGGCCGATATCGGTCCGCAGGACCCACAGGAGCATCCTCTCCCCGTCCACTTCCAGACGGACGGATTTGTCGTTGAGTTTGAACTGAATGGACTCTTTCATGCCGTCCTCCCCTCGAAATTCCTGATAACGGAAAAAATTTATCACAGGAAGGGGGCGAAGTCAAAAATCAACCCATTAGACTCCCCGGGCTGAAGCCCGGGGTATGCTTAGGGTTAATACTGAGCGGCGCTTGTTACCCCGATTCAAAAATCGGGGTTTGGCGCCGTCGAACGTATCAATAACCTAGAATAAATCGCGACAAAAGCCAACTCCGCGTTCAGACAAAGCATTTGACTTCCTAAAAGGAAAATCAACATAATGGACTAAAGATTAAAGCAATTTCAGCGGATAAGGCATAGGTATTTTTTTCTTGCTGCCTTGAACTGAGAAATAGTCTTTTTATCCGGCGAGGTGCCAGAAAGGCAAGAGGGGAATTACAATGCCAACCGATTCTTCCAATAAACTATTAAATGGGAATTACGTTCCACCTAAACCATCAGGTCAAGGGACGAGCCTTCGTGGCGGAAATCGACCCCCGGACAAAGCCCGGGGACCCGGCCGTCGTGGAATGGAACTGAAAAGAGGATTTGTCGGGGCGATCGTTCTTGTCGGTATCCTCATTAGGCTCACTTCGAGCCTATCCGCCCAGGTCAATATATTGCACGAGTTCAAGCCGACCGATGGCACCATACCCGTAGGGAATTTAGTCGCGGACGGGACGTATTATTATGGAATGACAAAAAGTGGCGGAAATTTCGTTAAGGGAACAATTTTCCGTGTCCAACCGGACGGGAGCGGACACATATTGCTTCATAGCTTTGCCGGGGGCGCCGAGGACGGATATGATCCTTATGGTTCTCTGATCGTCTCCGGAGGGGTGCTCTACGGAATGACGTGCTATGGCGGCGCCAGTGATAACGGAACCATCTTCAAGATCAATCCCGACGGCAGTGGATTTTCTCTGCTTCACTCCTTTGCTGGGAATGCTTTTGACGGGCAAATGCCTTTTGGTTCTCTGATCGTCTCCGGCGGGGCGCTCTACGGAATGACGAGCCATGGCGGCGCCCGTAATTACGGCACCATCTTCAAGATCAATCCCGACGGCAGCGGATTTGCCCTGCTCCACTCCTTTGTCGGGGGTGCCGGGGACGGGAAATCTCCTCATGGTTCGCTGATCGTCTCCGGTGGGGTGCTTTACGGAATGGCGTATTCTGGCGGCGCCGGAAATTTGGGCACCGTCTTCAAGATCGATCCCGACGGCAGCGGATTTTCTCTGCTTCACACTTTTGCCGGGGGCGTCGGGGACGGGAGTAATCCTTATGATTCGCTGATCGTCTCCGGCGGGGCGTTCTACGGAATGACGTATTCTGGCGGCGCCAGTGATAAGGGCACCGTCTTCACGATCAATCCCGACGGCAGCGGATTTGCTCTGCTCCATTCCTTTGTCGGGGGCGCCGACGACGGATCTGGACCTTTACATGGTTCGCTGATCATCTCCGGCGGGGTACTCTACGGAATGACGAGCTCTGGCGGCGCCAGTGGCGCCAGTGATAAGGGCACCGTCTTCAAGATCAATGCCGACGGCAGTGGATTCGTTCTGCTCCACTCCTTTGTCTCGGGTGCCGGGAACGGCGAAGGTCCCGCAGGCTCGCTGATCGCCTCCGGCGGGGTGCTCTACGGAATGACGGGCTATGGCGGCGCCATGGGAAGGGGCACCGTCTTCAAGATCAATGCCGACGGCAGCGGATTTACTCTGCTCCATTCCTTTATCGAGGGCGTCGGGGAAGGCATAAATCCTTATGATTCGCTGATCGTCTCCGGAGGGGTGCTCTACGGAATGACGTGCTACGGCGGCGCCAGTGGAAGCGGCACCGTCTTCAAGATCAATCCCGACGGCAGCGGATTTGCTCTGCTCCACACTTTTATCGGGGGCGTCGGGGACGGGCGAAATCCTTATGGTTCGTTGATCGTCTCCGGCGGAGCGCTCTACGGAATGACGTATTCTGGCGGCGCCAGTGATAAGGGCACCGTCTTCAAGATCAATCCCGACGGAAGCGGGTATTCTCTGCTCCACTCATTTGCATTTGCCGAAGGCGTCTGGGCAGGAGGCAGCAATCCATATGGTTCGCTGATCGTCTCCGGCGGAGTGCTCTACGGAATGACGCTCTCTGGCGGCTACGATCATGATGCGGGGACCATCTTCAAGATCAATTCCGACGGCAGCGGATTTGCTCAGCTCCACTCCTTTTCCATGAGCGTCTGGTCCGGCAGTATTCCATATGGTTCGCTGATCCTCTCCGGCGGAGCGCTCTGCGGAATGACGAGCTATGGTGGCGCAAGTAATAAGGGGACCGTTTTCAAGATCAATCCCGACGGCAGCGGGTTTGCTCTGCTCCATTCCTTTGCCGGGGGTGCCGGGGACGGGAGTAATCCTGATGGTTCGCTGATCGTCTCCGGCGGGGCGCTCTACGGAATGACGAAATATGGCGGCGCCAGTGATTTGGGCGCCGTCTTCAAAATCAATATTGACGGCAGCGGGTATGCCCTGATCCACTCTTTTGCCGGGGGTGCCGGGGACGGGAGTAATCCCGATGGTTCGCTGATCGTTTCCGGCGGGGTGCTCTGCGGAGTGACTCAATTTGGCGGCACTAGTAATTTGGGTACCGTCTTCAAGATCAATCCCGACGGTAGCGGGTTTTCTCTGCTCCACACCTTTGCCGGGGGCTTCGGGGACGGGAGTAATCCTAATGGATCGCTGATCGTCTCCGGCGGGGTACTCTACGGAATGACGAGAACGGGCGGCGATGCCGATTGGGGAACGGTCTTTTCCAAAGAATTACCGACATCGACCATTTCCGGCACGGTGACTTCGGGGGCTGCGGGATTGGCCGATGTCGTGATGAACGGTCTTCCGGGGAATCCCTCGACGAACGCCTCGGGCCAGTACACGGCCATTGTGTCCAACGGATGGACGGGGACGGTGACGCCGACGCTCGCCGGATATGCGTTCGATCCGGCCAGCAAATCATATACCGACGTCACTTCGAACCAGATATCACAAAACTACGCGGCTACACTGATCCCACCTCCCCAGATCGGGCTATCAAAAACAAAGCTCAATTTCGGAGCGACGTCCGGAGGGACGGCCTCCTCGGCTCAAAAAGTCGTTGTTTCGAATTCCGGCGGCGGAATTCTGAACTGGTCGGCGGTTTCGAATTCGCCATGGCTTTCGTTTTCGCCTTCGTCTGGAACGGGAACGGCGGTCATCCAGATCAGCGTCAATCCGGCCGGACTGGCGGTGGGATCATATACGGGGACGATCACCGTTTCGGATCCGGACGCAGTCAACAGCCCCCAGACGATAACGGTTACGTTCGTGATCATAGCCTCGGGAACGATCGGGGTGCCCTTTGGGGACTTCGCCACACCGATCGACGGAACGGCGGGGATAACAGGCGCGATTCCGGTGACGGGCTGGGTACTCGACGATATCGAGGTCACGCAAGTCAGGATCTGGAGGGATCCGGTCAGCCCTGAAGGACCGAGTCTCGTTTTTATCGGAGACGCCATCTTCGTCGAAGGGGCGCGTCCGGACGTGGAGGCGGGATATCCCACATTTCCCTTGAACTATCGGGCGGGCTGGGGGTACATGCTGCTGACGAACTTCCTCCCGGCGCAGGGGAACGGAACCTTCAAGCTGTATGCGATCGCTACCGATAAGGAAGGGAACACGGTGACGCTGGGGACCAAGACGATCACCTGCGACAATGCCCATGCCGTGAAACCCTTCGGGACGATCGATACGCCGACGCAGGGCGGCGATACGTCAGGGAATCCATTCGTCGTCTTCGGCTGGGTGCTGACGCCGCTGCCGAAGACGGTGGCGAAGGACGGGACGACGATCGACGTGTATGTGAACAGCGTGAAGCTGGGGAACCTGTCCACTCCGCCGAACGTATACAACCAGTTCCGGCCGGACGTGTCGGGATTATTCCCGGGCTTGAACAATTCGGACGGGCCGGTGGGAGCGTTCTACCTGAATACGACCACCTACGCGAACGGGGTGCACACGGTCTTCTGGATCGCCAGGGACGACGCGGGAGCCTCGGACGGGATAGGAAGCCGGTATTTCACGGTTCTGAACACGGGCGCGTCGCCTGTGGCGGATACCGAAATCAGTCATCGCGAGAAGCGAAGCGACGTGGCAATCACACAAGAATTAGGTCATTGCGAGCCTCTTGGCGTGGCAATCACACATTTAGATTCAATTCTCAACCTGCCGGTGACGTTCGACCCGTTGCTAGTGAAGACAGGCTTTAGCTTAAAAGCAGAACCGGAGTTGGTCATCCCTGATAATTATGGTGTATTCCGTGTCGAGATTCCCGAAGTGAACCGGCTGGAAATATCTTTGGATGCGGCCCCGCCGGAGAATATGAAGACGGATAGCGCGGGGGTTGAATGGCATAATCCTCCCTCGCCTCCTTTTAGAAAAGGGGGAGAAGAAACATCGTATGTCGGTTATTTGGTTGTGGGCGACGAGCTGCGCTCGCTGCCCATCGGCTCGACGCTGGCCCCAGAAGTACACATACCGCCGAGCGATGAACCTTCATTAACTCAGCGATATGTGCACCCTTCGAGCTGGACGTTCTCCTGGATGCCGGGGCCGGGATTCCTGGGTGATTATGATTTCGTGTTCGTTGGAAAAGACGCGGCCGGATCCATGATGAAGACGAGGGTGAGGATTCGAATTCTGCCGAAGGTCTGATTGTCCCGCGGAGGCCGGATATAAAGACGGACTATTCAATTGGCAAGGCGAGCGGCATCCCCGAGCCTCCCTTAGATTTGCATGATCTCTTTTTCTTTGGCCGCGGCGACCTCTTCGGTCTTCTTGGTGAAATCGTCGGTGAGCTTCTGGAGTTCCTCGAGGCCCTTGAACTTGTCGTCCTCGGCGATCTCCTTTTCCTTCTCCAGCTCCTCGATGAACTCCTTGGTCTCGCGGCGCATGTTGCGGAGGGCGGTTTTCTCGTCCTCGAGCATCTTTTTGACGCCCTTGACGATCTCGCGCCGCCGCTCTTCATCCAGGGGCGGGATGGGGATCTTGAGGACCTTGCCGTCGTTGATCGGGTTCAGGCCCAGGCCGGCCGCCTTGACGGCCTTGTCGATCACTTCAAGGAGCGACGCGTCATACGGCTGGACGGTGATGAGGCTGGGATCGGGGATGCCGATCTTGGCCATTTGGCTGACCGGCGTGGCGACGCCGTAATAATCGGCCTTGATGTCTTCGAAGATGGCCAGGTTGGCTCGGCCCGTCCGAAGTTTGCTCAATTCCCTGCGGAAATGCTCCAAGGATGTTTTGAACTTCTTCTCGAGATCCCGTAAGACGTCTTTGACCATGGTTCGCCCTTTCGGAAAGAATCAATAGACCTTGGTGCCGATGTCCTCGCCGAGGACGGCCCGTTTGATGTTGCCGTTTTTCCTCAGGTTGAAGACGACGATCGGCAGGTCGTTGTCCTTGCACAGGGAAATGGCCGTGGCGTCCATCACCTGGAGCCCCCGCTTGAGGACATCCATAAAGCGGATGGAGTCGAACCGTTTCGCTTTCTTGTCCTTCATCGGGTCGGCGGTATAGACGCCGTCGACCTTGGTCGCCTTGAGGATCACTTCGGCCTTAATCTCCAGGGCCCGCAGGGCGGCCGCCGTGTCCGTCGTGAAATAGGGGCTGCCGAGGCCGGCGCTGAAAATGACGACGCGGCCCTTTTCCAGGTGCCGGATGGAGCGCCGCCGGATGAAAGGCTCGGCCATCGCCCGGATCTCGAGCGCCGAGACGTGGCGGGTGAAGACGCCCAGCTTCTCCAGGGCGTTCTGGAGGGCGATGCCGTTCATGATCGTGGCCAGGAGGCCCATCTGATCGGCCGAGACCCGGTCGAGGCCCTCGGCCGTACCGTGAATGCCGCGGAAGATGTTCCCCCCCCCGATCATGACGGCGATCTGAACGCCCAGGGCGTGGACGTCTTTGATCTCCTGGGCGATCGACAGGGTCGTCTTGAAATCGATGCCGTAGTCCAGCTTCCCAAGGAGGGATTCGCCGGAAAGCTTCAGCAGGATCCTTTGATAGGCTGGCTTCGGCGCGGACATCGGCGTTTACTTCTTGATCTCGTACCGGGTGAACCGGCTGACCCTGGTGTTCTCCTTGAACTTGG
>Ga0315294_10007730_pt1 | contig 11799 bp, 16 predicted proteins | sample YL17G13_40_MG_FD_203626 | JGI IMG/M metagenome (GOLD analysis project Ga0315294, IMG submission 203626) | Sediment microbial communities from Yellowstone Lake, YNP, Wyoming, USA - YL17G13_40 | ecosystem: Environmental > Aquatic > Freshwater > Lake > Sediment | place: USA: Wyoming | collected...
TACAGTTTATTACATTAAGCTCTATTGTTGCTGTTTTCATACTATCTGTTCAACCTCACAGCACATCGTTTCAATCTCTATCTGGTCTACGGTTTTTCTAACCATTGCAGAGGTTAAGCTGCGTGTCGTTTTTTTGAAGAAAAACCAATGTTTCTTTGTTTCGACCAGTGGTTTATTGTACCACAATTGAAGTTCAACCGTGCCATTGCTTTTGATATACATAGTCATTGCCTTGCTCCATGTTTTACTATTACACGGATAAACAGGGGTGTCATTTTCCTTTATTGATATTTCATTAAGCATAAATCCTAAATATCTTTTAGTATAAAGGCTTAACAATTCTTTTCCTTCTAACATGATGGCCTCCTATTGGTTATAATTAAAATTTCCAAGATGTAATTCAATCGGGTCGCTTTATTAAAAAGCCTCGTCGTAAATTTTTGCCAATTCTTTATCTTCAATCTCAGCCCTGATTTTTTGCGTGATAATTTCTTTTTGCTTTTTATCGATAGAATAACAAGTTGTAAAATGATTGTCGGGGCATATCAGCCCCTTCGGAGATTTTTCCCACTCTATCCATAAAAAATTATCGCTGGGGTCTACTATGCCCAAATCGATTAATTCCTGCAAAGAAATTTTGTATGTGCCTTCTGTTTTGTTATCTAATGGGTCTACTCCTAACATAAAACCCCCTTTAAAACCATTAATAAAATCCATATAAAAAATATTGTTGTTGCTGCAATCCAATGATTAATCATATTAAAACCTCAATTTCGTTTGCTTTAAAATACGCGATATTATCAGTATACAAAGGGATTGTTTTTTCAGTAAGCTTCACGCCATAACGCCAAACCCTTGATTTAGGTAAATCTATGCCAATAATTATACCGATTCCTAACTCCGTTTTTACTTTAGTGCCTATTTTTAGATATTTCATAATTTCATCCGGGTTAGTTTAATTCATCCGCAATTTCAGCCTGCTCTGTAAGATAATCAACTTCAGAACATACAGATACAAAACTCATTATTTTTTCTACGGTATCACCGTTTAGCGTCTGCATCTCTGCTATAATTTCAAGAATATTTTGAGCAGTACCTATAGTATTGCCTTCATCGCCATCTACAGCAATAACCAAAATTGTCTCGTCTTTTTTTTCTGCCATTTCTTCGATTTCTTGGTAACTCAGCAAGTTCATACGTTCTCCTTTTTTTGTTTGTGCTCTCATCAGTACCGGGGTTCCGGTAGACCGCCCGGAGGCGGTTTCGAGGGTTAGATATGATGTAAATGTTCCTCTGGTATTGAGCACCATGGTGTATCTGTAGGATTTACATAGTAGCCGATACCTACATCACTATACGTACACGGTTCAATACCAATAATCTTTTTTTCTCCAATGATTTTTACCCCATTACCATTTATGTAATTTACCCTATCGCCCATTTTGTATTTTGCGTTTTTGATGGTTTTTTTTGTATTACTCATAAAATTCTCCTTTTTTTTGTTTGTGCTCTCATCAGTACCGGGGTTCCGGTAGACCGCCCGAAGGCGGTTTCGAGGGTTTAGTTACAGAAACTCTCCCATAACTCGTTTTCTGTACTAATATTTTGTTCTATTTCGCTTTCTAAATCAATATCGCGATTACCATCATCATCCTCAACGATAATTTCCATGTCTGAGCAGCAACCAGACGTATTTTCCTGCACATCAACACAGACACTTACTTCATACTCTGTGTATTCCTCCAGCTCGCTACGCCATTCAGCCTCCATAAAGTTAGCCAATTTATACGCTGCATCTGTCTGACTCTCAAAACCGTCTCCTAAATTACCATCTAAAATTGTAGCTGTGATTGTGATTTTTTTGTTACTCATAAAAATCTCCTTTTTTTTGTTTGTTTTGCACTATCTCCTAACCACGATATAAATATACCATGATTTTTTAATAAAGTCAACATTTTTTTTACTTTTTTTACACTTTTTTTTAACTATTTTTTATGCGCAGAAAAATCAAAGAGTTACAGGCTAAAAATAATTGGTTTTTTTGTTAAAAATAGAATTTAAAATTGATTTTTATTGTTTTTTGCGGGTGTTAGGCGGGTAAAAGGGGTACATACGCTCTATATATGTACCCGTACTATATACGCAGTTAAAACGCCATTTTGAGAGCGTAATTTAAATCGGAGATATAAAAGGGTTTTTTTAGTGTTTGCAGCCCTGTGGGCACGTTATCGATATTGCAGATACTACCAGAGTATAAAATAAATTTACATTTGCCGTTGTCTTTTAAATATTTTGGTAGTGCGTTTGCATGCAAAAAAACTTGTAGCCCGTTATGGTTATTACCTAATTCATAATCGCAAAGTATGCCGTCAAATTCCGATCCAGATAATAAGGCAATTGCATCATTATAATTATTTGTTGTCAACGCCTTGTGTCCTAATTGTACAATTTGTTCCTTTAATAATCTCGCGCTATCATCCTCGTTATCTATAATCAACAAAAACAATGTTTTCCCTGTATCAATACAGGAGTTTATTTTTTCTATTAGGGCGTCATGGGATTCAATTTTCTGCTCTATTTTTTCCATTTTATCTATGTGCGATTTGTTGCACAATGCAAACTCTGCTTTTAAATCTTTAAAATCAGCTTTAAAATCAACTATTAACATTTCAAATTTTTGAATCACAGATGGAGCGTTAAACCCATCTTTTATCCATGTCATTACTGATTTCCCAAAAAAACCAAGTATTGCTGTTATTCCAGCCAAAAGCCATGGCCATATATGTACTGTATCCATAACTATTCCTTTTTGTCTACTGGTTTTTCTTCTACTATTTTTATAGGTTCGTCTTCATCAATAATTATCATAGGCACGAGGGCTGACACTAATCCTGTATAACACAACATGCAATCAGGCAACCGCGCTTTGAAAAAAATCATTGTTGATTCTTCCCGTAAAAAATCCTTGTATTCATTTATTGCTTTCTTGTGTTTTTCTAAAAGATTTTCATTTTCAATAGAAGAATTAAACCTTTTTTCTCTGGCTTCGGGAGAATCGGTTTCACGCAATTTTTTTGCTTCTTCAGATGTATCTTTTTTATCAACAATATCAAATTTTTCACTTTTTATTGCTTCTTGTCCTTCTTCAAAAAAATCTTTTAAAATACTTTTCTGCATCAATTCTAGTTCTTTCAATTCTCTTTCTAATGGAGCCATATTTTTTATAACTGCATACATCCATTTTCTATCAATTCCATCTATTTTACCTATATTATTGTATAGGTCTATTCCCTGCTTAAACACTTTCACATCTGAATTTGTTGACATTTTTTGTCTCCTTAAAATATGTTAATATTAATATTTTTAATTGCATCATTTAAGCTGCAACAACCATTCCAGTCATATAAAATTTAATATGCATGTTACCAGTAAAAGCGTAACTTGCATCATCATTTGTTATAGTAACTCTAATTTTATTCGCGCTCCCAAGCGCTGTAATCACGCTTGTCAATTTCACATTTCCAGTATTTTGATGTTCTGTTCCGCCTGTTAATGCATCACTTAAAAGCCACACGTCCCTGACGTGAATCCGTGCCATTGGTCAACATGTTAGACAGGCAGTTTTGCCCCAAATTCTTATGTCGACAATACCTCCATCGTCTGCTGATGCCAGCGTAAAATCATGGGTTTCTGTCCCACCTCCAGCGGCAACAGAGACAGCTTTATAAAGTTCATTTGGTGCTCCGGTGGTATTTGTAAGTTTAATTGCCATTTAATTCCTCTACAAAGTTTGTGTTATATAAATTGTCAATATATTTACATAGCTTTTCCATTTTTATTTTCATTCTTTTACCAGTTTTCTTATTTTCACTATAATATTCCCACTCTCCATTTTCTATCAATTCCATCTATTTTACCTATATTATTGTATAGGTCTATTCCCTGTTTAAACACTTTCACTTCTGAATTTGTTGACATTTTTTTGTCTCCTTTAGGTTAATGTTTCACCGACATAGTTTAAATATAAATCTTTTATTTTATTGAAAACTACAGTGTGCATGTTGCTGTAATTTTTCAGTCCTGTTGCGACTTGTTGATTAGTCCAAGCCACGTCTTTTGCAGTACCAACATACTCTATAGTAGGTAGAGCTTCCGTTGACCTTATTGGCACAGTGATATCGCCACCGTTTTTCGCATCTCCCGTATATGTAAAACGAGCTGCGTAATATTTCCATCCATTACCATTATCTCTAACCTTTACAGGGTTAGAGAGTGTAGACACGTCAATTGTTATGTGTAAACTATCAAATCTATCTGCGCTGTAATTCTTTGCCATTTAACTCCTCTACAAAATTTGTGTTGTATAATTTGTCAATATATTTGCATAGCTTTTCCATTTTTATTTTCATTCTTTTACCAGTTTTCTTATTTTCACTATAATATTCCCACTCTCCATTTTCATCATGTGGGCTAAATTTTGTTTGATTACCAGAAGAATCTAACACGTAAGCTTCACCGCTAAGCGAGTATAAATAAATTTGATTAGATGTAGGAGACGCTGGAGCCGTACCATCTGCAATTGTAAAGCATGTTATAGCAGATGCGTTAAATGTAGTCGTTCCAATGCCGACATTTCCATTTGATGTTATTATCATTTTCTCGCTCCACGTTGATCCATTATTAGTAACAAAAGTAATCCCACTTGTTGACCCATTAGATGCTATTGCACCATAAGCACTAGACGAGGTACTAACTCCAAATCTAAGTTTATTTGTATTAATTGCTATTTGTTGCATTCCAGCATCGGGTGTTGTATTAGAATTACTCGCGTCTAAAGCAGCTTGACCAGCTACAGAATTACCAACAACTGTCAATTTAGAGCTTGGACTTGTTGTTCCTACTCCAAAATTTCCTGTTTCTAGCAATGTTAATCCTTCACTTGCTACTTGTCCTACATCAGCGCAAATATATATTGGTTGACCAGTCATACAGTTCAAACAAAAACCTCCATCTGTTGAACCAGTCAAAATCTGTCCAGCGGTTCCATTAATACCTATATTTGTATCACCAGAAGCATTTTTTAATTTAAGTAAAGAATAACTATTTGCCCCAGATGCATATATACGCAATTGAGTATCTGCACTACCTATAACATCCAGCTTTACATTAGGGGCACCACCAACACCTAAACCAGTATCAGTTAAAAACATTCCATTTCCATCAGTGTCAGTTTTAAAACTATAGGTCATAGCTTTGTTAGTATCATTAAAAACAAAACCTGCATCACTAACATGTACCCATTCATAATTTATTGCTGTGTTTGTTGCACACGAACCCATGTATATGTGAGTTCCTCCATATCCTTGTATGGCACAAGTTTTTCCCGTATTGGTACTGGCAAACAAAAGCCTTCCGTATCCTACCCCATTTGGAATCGCAGAACTTTCTAAAACTATTACGGCATTTTCCAATGCGCTTATTATGTGTATACCTGTATTTGTAGTTAAATTTCCTGCAACATTTCCGGCAATCATATCCAATGCAGCAGCCGTACCCATAGCAATATTACAAGATGCAAAATTGATAGTTCCTCCAGCATGAAATTCTTCCCTAGCAGCCGCCGCACCTATCCCAAAATATTTAGTGTTGGGTATATCAATACCACCCGCAGTTTCAATTAACATACAGTTTGTAACAGTATTACTATCTGTGATCCACTTAGTTAAATTGCCTGCGGTTCCAGTACCTACCACAGCGGTTCCTGTTTTAGGGATAGTCAGATTATAACTATCTGTTGCTGTTAGCGTTAATGTTTTTGCATTGGTTACAGCAAATGTAGTGGTTCCTCCAGCCGTGCCAGTTAGATAATAGGTACTCCAAGCTGGTAAAGACGCTCCACGAGTTAATATCGAGTTTGTAGCTCCACCAATTGAAAGCCTCGACCATTTAGGAGTAGCGTTACCTATAATCATGTCACCTGCGACCACAGATTCAGTTAAAGCGTCTCCTCCATGAGCAGCGGACAATAAATTATGTGCAGTTGCCGTCCAAGTTGCAGGAGAGGCATGTTGGTGGTCACGATGCGAAAATATCAATGATGTGCCTGGAGCCGCCGTATCATTTATCCCAATTGTTGTAGGATTTGTTGCATCCAAAGTTGTTTTCCACGAAGGCCGCAATTCTCCATTATCAACACCTAAAACATTTCTGACATTTGCTGCTGGGATTGAAATTGCAAGCCTTGAAAGTTTAGGTGTAACATTGCCTATCAATGTATCGCCATCAACAATGTTACCTGCAAGAGTGTCTGTATGAGCAGCGGATAATATTGTATGAGCTATTTCAGCCGATGTTAAAGCACTGCTCGATAAAACCCCTGAAGCGCTGCTATGTACTATCCCTAAGCCCAAATTAGATACTACAACATCTCCACCATAAGTATTCAAAAATAATTTTTTTCCGGCATCCGTATTTGAGATGTAGCCATCTCCATTTCCTTCGACATAAAAACCAAGGCCTGTGGTGACTCCTGTGGAATATTGCGCGTTTCCGAGCATTAACGAATAAGGAGAGTTATCATCTGTCAATATACGAACTACGCTTCCGGCGTCTGTTCCGTTATCTCGAATATCAACACGGGTTGCGGGCACTACGGTGTTCACGCCAATTTTACTGCTATATTGGTCGCCGCCTTTTAAATATAATTGCCTTCCGCTCCAGCCCATTCCAAGGTTTTTCTGAACAGCCAATACTCCATTAACTCTTGTCCCGCATAAAATATATCCTTCATCTGCATTTGTGTCATAATAAAATTCTAATCCTGTCCCGCTTGTTGGGATATTTGTTGAGGATAAACATCTAATTCCTCCATTAATATCGAGTTTGAGAGACGCATCTGGAGTAACCCCTATACCAATACTACCCAGAGCAGATTCCAATATAACACTATCAGCCAGTCCAATTCCTGACGCCCCACCTTTTGCTATTGTACCCGCTGTTAATCCACTATGTCCTGAATCACTCCATGTCAAATTGGCGAGAGAAGCGTGGTCTGTTGCTGCGGACAGTACAAACTTATTATCAAACACACTTTCAACCGAGAAAAATGCAGCCGCAGAATTTTTGATTATAACTTTGCCAACCAACCGCGCCCAATTGACACAATATGGAGGTAGGTTTGCAGGTACAGCGGCAGCCTGTGCGGCTCCTATGTTAGCGTATGTGGCATCTCCCAAAACTACATACATCGGATCAGCTTGCTGTGGGCAAACAAATATCCAATACACTCCGTATTTATTTGCGGTTAAAGCGCCAAGTGAGGTTCCGTTTTGATATGTCTCAAAAACCTTCGACGTGCCCCCGTCAAATACTTCAGAAAATAAAGTGAGTGTTGCGCTTTCCGTCCATGCACCTTTGTTGGTTTTATACCACACCTCAAAAGTGTTTTTTAAATCTGTAATAACAGGAGAATTGCCAAAATACCATACTCCGGCTGTGCATGATAATCTCAAAGGTGTAGCATGTGCGGATATAATTGCCCCTGATGCATGATCCATGTTGCCATATTTAGCGAGTAGTCTATCCTGAGCGCGTCCATACATATCGTAAACGTTTTGCCCTGTGGTTAACACCTCAACGCTTGTGCCACTACGAAAGCATCTACCAATTACAAAAGCGTTATAGGTATTATTAACAGGCCGCGTGAGTGATGCAGAGTATACTATATTACCGCCTGAATATGTAGCAATAATGAAATTAACCGATAAATCAGTTAGGGTAGATAACTGAGAAGCTGCTTTTTTAAATGGTATTAAAGGATTTCCGAGGGTGTTAACGGTATGAACAAATCCCTCTAACTCAGATATATCAATCGAACCGTCTGCGCCTCCGGCGGTGTGTTTTGTTATAACTCCACCTGTCAGGCGACCACTGCTTTGGCATAGGTTTAGATAATCCTGCATATCATCATAGGTAGAAGTTCCAATTCCACTTGGTATTAATATTGTGTTGGCGTTTTGAGTATGTGTAGGTATATCACTTGCAATTAAAAAACTGCTTGATAACAGTCCTTGCGCAGAACTCTTAACAATTCCTAATCCAAAAGTAGAAACTGTTACATCACCAGTTATTTTTAAATCAGCAATTTGAGCGTTTTTATCTTTAGCAAGCCAACGAGTTATATTTCCATCAACATCTTTTCCACCCCACATTTTAAATCCCAAATCTGTATCAGATGTAGTTTCTGCACAAATTTGTTTAGTATTTAAATCATCTACTAACGCTGTAGAAATTTCAAAAACTTTTACTTGCTTTGTATCAGGCATATTATTTCACTCTATAATAAATAAAATCAACTCCAATATCATCAATATTGTACACCCATTCCAATCCGCTTAACGGCGTGTCTACAACTTTTTGATACCATTCTACAGGTATATCGCTTGGTAATAAATATACTATTAAATCTATACTCGCACCGCATAATAATTCAGAATTGTCAGTAAAGTCACCTGCGTTCACCCATCTACAATTATACGCTTGTGGCACAGCAATTGTTCCTGTAATCCAATCATCAACAAATTCAAGTATCATGCCTTCACCATTCATTGCAATTGCTAAATTCTGCAACAAATCACATAACCAACGTGGCAAATCATTAACTAATGTAATACTTAAAAACTTAGTGTCATTCTCATTTAAACTATATTTTTTAGTCTCAAATCCGGTGTATTTGTTACTATATTGTCCTTCAATCGACAACGTTAAGTTTTCAACATAATTCTTAAATGTGGAAGGTATCTCAATTTCAGTCGAATTAAATACTAATTCCCCATCAAAAGTATACCCATCAGGGATTATCGGTTTTAATGTATAACTCATATTGTAACCAAATCCATACTCGCACCACACAATAGCTCAGAATTGTCTACAAAATCTCCGGCGTTAGTCCAGCGACAATTGTATGTTATAATATTGTCATCAGTTCCACTAACCCAAGAATCTTTAAACTCTAATATCATACCAGTGCCATTCATTGCTATCGCTAACGTTTTAAGTAAATCACATAACCAATGTGGTAAATTTCCAACTAACATAATTTGTATTTGTTTTTTATCATTATCATTTTTACTATATTTTTTTGTTTCAAATCCGGTGTATTTGTTAATGTATTGCTCTTCAATTGTTATAGACAAATTTTCAACATAATTTCTAAATGTTATAGGTATTTCAATCTCAGTCGAATTAAATACTAATTCGCCGTCAAAAGTATACCCATCCGGAATTATCGGTTTAAATGTATATGCCATTAAAATTCACTTATCGGGTCAACTGACTTTGCTTTAATCAATATTTCACGCCCTGAATCTTGAAAAATTATATCTTGTATATAAAATTTTCTGCCAGACGTAAAATCTATTCCACAATCACTGCCTATAAAATATATAATATCTCCTGGTTTATATTGTTCTGTTAACGAATTATAATCATAATAATGTCTAAAATCTAATACAAATTCTCTATAAAAATGAATTTCCGCTTGACCGTCCGCAGTTATTTCTGCAAGTCTTTTAGCATCAGTTTCATTATAAATAAATGGTGATTGTATAGTAAGAGTTATTTTTTTACCTCCATAATAAATATCTCTTGCTGTATTTAACTTTATCGCAGATTTTTTTAACTCGTATGTATCAGGTAATTTATACGTAGCCTGATAACTATTATTATAATTATTGCGCTTATATTGTATTATTATATCGTTATAAATTAAGTCTGTACCTGTCTGATAAAGATTACTTCTTTTATTACCGCTATCAGCAAGAAATAAAATATCATCAATATTTATTTCATATCCTACAGGTGTATTTGTATATATTTCATGCAAATTTATAATGTCAATTTCATTATTGTAATTTTTAAAAATTTGTAGATTGTAATGACTTGCTAACCACTGACAAAATTCCCATCCTTTTTTCCTATCGTCATCTATACCATAAGAAAAAGCAACTTTTGGAATTGCTGCCGCAGGTGATTCAGATTCATATTTTGTTGAGTCTTCAACATATTCTATTGTGTTATCCCAACTTGTAAAATCATCAACAGAATAATTTAAATCTCTTATTAATATATTAGCAATTACACTTACAGGATTTTCAATTAATTCATCTACAACAGTAGGTATTAATGACACAGCATAATACAAATCATTTTCATCATACATTCGACCTTTAAGAGAAGAAACAACTGTACTTTGAGTATAATCTATTAACATGTCAACCCAAAAACCAATAGTATACAATCTTGCATTTATATAATGATCTTCAGATATAGGATTTTCAGTCATCCAAGTAGAATGCAATCCAAACTTTATTTTTTTATTTAAATCTGTTAATTTTGTCATAAAAACTTGTTTACCCATACTTAAAACATAAAAATCTGTATCAATGTTTCCTGGTGGAACATCCATAATAATTAAATATGGAATTTTTGAACTTATTTGAGGTTTAAATAAAACTGGATACCAAGTTTTTAAAAATGGTGCAATAGCCTTTTCAACACTTGCTTTTCTATCTAATGTATCAACATTGTATATTTTTGTATATAATACTCTATCTTTAAATTCATCATTTGTTGTACCAACATAAGTCATACACCAAGTTCCAATTCTACTAAATTCGGAAATTGTGTATTCATTCAAATCTTTTAAATTTGAATTATATATAGTATTAGAATCTGGATCAGAAAAACTCAAATAAATTCTTGGATCATTTACATCAGTTTTTCTAATTATTCCAAATTGATGAATTTCCATATCTAACATTATATAAGCATCCAATACCGTAAAATCAGTTGTTATTTTTTTAAAAATAACATTAAAATTTATCATAGTTGTACTAAGCATGTTAAATTCTATATAATTATTATCGTCACTATCTGTCACATTTTTCCATGCCCCACTAACAATCCTATCTGTAGCCTCACATTCAACACCGCTTAACTCATAATATTGTCCAGTTATAGAATCAGCATAAAATTTTTCAGTAAAAATCAGATTATTTCGAGATGAATATTTATTTGTTTGATATATTAAAGCTCCTATTGTGTGTGTAGTTATTTCTGTATCATTATATCCTCTTTCAACAATTACATAAGGATCAGCACCATCTACAGGTTGACCTATCATTAACATAAGCTCATTATCTACAGCTAATAAGTTAACACTTATAGACTCTGCTTTTTTATTTTTATAATCATTGGAATCATCTCTTATCCATTCTATGTTTGATATATCAGAGATATACATTTTTGTTGTTTCGTCTACTGCTGACATATCATCAGTCAATGTTGCATCTGCATCTATTTTAAACGATACAAAATTTATTATTTTTTGTGAATTACCAACAATTGTATTGCTCGTTATATTTATTTCACCTTCTAATAAACTCCTTTCTTCTAAATCTTCAAAAGCAGTTTGGCTAATATCATAAGGATCAACAGTATTATCAACATTAATATTTTTTGTTATTATTTCTCCAGATTTTGCAGTAAAATATCTCCTTAATCCATCTTCCCATATACCTACAGATGCTATTGTATGCAATGGATTATTTTCTAAAACAAATGCCTGCTTTCCTATATCATCACAAATCGGCAAAACTTTACCAAAAACTCCATTTGTTGTATCTGTTAAATCTCCTATTTGTATAGGAATAGTTTTATTTATATAATTTATTGGGATAGAGTAAAATGGCTTTTCTATATAATTGTCATTATTAGTTGAAAAATCACCATAATTATAGT
>Ga0315294_10007732_pt1 | contig 11795 bp, 11 predicted proteins | sample YL17G13_40_MG_FD_203626 | JGI IMG/M metagenome (GOLD analysis project Ga0315294, IMG submission 203626) | Sediment microbial communities from Yellowstone Lake, YNP, Wyoming, USA - YL17G13_40 | ecosystem: Environmental > Aquatic > Freshwater > Lake > Sediment | place: USA: Wyoming | collected...
GAGTCATCACTGTCGTCACCGGAGCAATCTTAGGGTTCATTGCTTTTCTAGTCACCTGGCAGGTCGTGGCCCGTTATGTTTTGCACTCCGGCCAATTCTGGGTAGAAGAACTGGCATTGCTTGCTATGATGTGGGCGGCTTTGCTCGGCGCGGCGGGGTGCATCTGGACGGACTCTCATGTGAGGCTCAGCCTCCTTCTTTCATGGTTTCCTCCAACCGTCCGCTTGTGGATCCTCACCCTCATGGATGGGCTCATCCTCTGGTTTGCTATTATAATGATCAAGGAAGGCCTGTTCCTCGTGCAGAGAACCATGGGAGGGCAGATGTCTGCGCTCCCGATCTCGATCGGCACGACTTACACCATTCTTCCTGGAGCCGCGGCGCTCATGGTTGTCTTTACTTTGATGAGAGCTGTCAAGCGCATTACCAACCACTATTGGGGAGAAGGAGGTCCACCCTGATGTCACCTGGCTTTCTCCTGATCGGCTCCTTCCTCTTCATGGTGGCGTGCGGCCTTCCGATCTCTTTTTGTTTAGGGGTTGCAGCGTTCGTCACCGGCATGGCAACCGGCATTACACCTGCCATGTTAGTACAGCGGATCAGTTCTGGAATTCAGCTTTTTCCCCTCATAGCCATCCCGCTCTTCATTCTGGCAGGCGGGGTTATGGCAAGAGGCGGCGTGGCCAAGCGGATCGTTGATTTTGCTTACATCATCGTCGGTCCTTTCCGCGGGGGCTTGGCCATGGTCAACTGCGTCGATTCCATGTTTTTCGGTGGCGTTTCTGGCTCCGCCCTCGCCGACATCTCTTCCACCGGAGCTATCATGATCCCCATGATGGTCCAAAAAGGGTATGACCGGGAGTTCTCCACTGCCATCACAGTGGCCTCAGCCACTCAGGGAATCATCATTCCACCGAGCCACAACATGGTGATCTATGCCATGGTCGCAGGAAATGTTTCGGTTGGCAAGCTCTTTCTCGCGGGCTATATCCCAGGTATCATGGTCGGCCTCGCCCTCATGGCGACCTGTTACTACCTGGCCATCAGGCGCGGCTACCCTTGTGAGAAAAGGCCACCTCTCAGGGAGTCATTGGTGATTGTGAGAGATGGCCTGCTGGCCATCGTCGCAGCCGTTGTGATCGTGGGTGGTATCGCCTTCGGCATCTTCACCGTGAGCGAAGCTTCTGCAATTGCCGTCTTTTATGCAGCTTTTCTCGGGATCGTCGTCTACCGCGAGATGGGCGTAAGAGACCTATGGCCCGTTTTGATCGACACAACAAAGACGACCACCTCGGTGCTGTTTCTGATCGGCTGCGCATCGGCTTTTGGGTGGATGATGACGTTTCTCCAGATTCCCGCCAAGGCGACCGAATTCTTACTCTCTTTCACCGGCAATAAGTATGTTCTCTATTTTCTTATCAATGTCCTTCTTCTCTTCCTCGGCATGATTATGGATGTGGCGCCGTTGATCGTGATCGTAACGCCAGTTCTTCTGCCGGTCATGCAGGCGACAGGGATGGATCCGGTAACGTTCGGAATTCTTTTAATGGTGAACCTGGGGATAGGCTTAACGACTCCCCCCGTCGGAACAGGGCTCTTCGTGGGATGTACAGTGGGTAATGTAACGATTGAACGCGTGTCCCGGTCCATGTTAGCCCTCTGGCCAGCCATGCTATTTGTGCTGATGCTCGTCACCTATATTCCCGAGATCACCATGACGCTTCCCAACTGGATTATGCCTTAGCCATGAAGGAGAAAGAATTATCGTTGACAAAGATTTTTTGTTGAAATATAAATTGATGTAATAATAAAATAGCGTTGTAATAGTAAAATGGGCTCAAACCCAAAAGACAGATATCTAATTAACTCCATTCTCCGTGCTTCCAGTATCCTGAAGTGCTTTTTAAGAGAAAAAACCCATTTCAAGATCAGTGAGCTTGCAAGCCAGCTCCAACTCGATCGAAGCACAACCTATCGAATCCTTCTTTCTTTGGAGAAATGCGGCTTCGTGGAGAAAGACAAAAGGGCAGGCGAATACTCGCTGGGTTTATCTGCTTTTGAAATCGGGAACACCTACCTGAGGCGAATGGACTTCATCAAGATCTCCAAGCCCATAATGACGGAGTTGGCTTTGAAGGTTCAGGAGACCGTCCATCTTGCTGTCTTAAGTGATACGGAGATTGTCTATGTGGATAAGGTCGATTCCCCTCGAACCTTGGGGGTGATGTCCAAGATTGGTCAGCGGGCACCTGTTTATTGTACAGCACTGGGGAAAGTATTGCTGGCCTTTCAGCCTGAGAACGAGCAATCGAGAATACTCGGGGAAATAAGACTAACCCCGTTTACCCCAAAGACCATCACCTCTAAGCAGAAACTGGCGGAGGAATTGAGGACGATACGGAAGCAAGGATACTCGCTGGATCGTAGGGAAATCGAAGAGGAGGTGGAATGTATTGGGGCACCTATCAGGAACCATCTTGGTAATGTGATTGCAGCCCTCAGTATCTCAGGCCCCCAGCGGAAGATCGGGACCCCCCAGGAAAAACAGTTTATAAGTCAGGTGATAGAGGCAGCCTTCCTGGTTTCCTCTAAGATGGGCTATATGGAGAATCCCCAATCGCCACTTTAATTTCCAAGGAGGTTTAATGAAACTCGGAACCTTCGAAATTAATGGAATGATGCACCTGGGTACATTTGAAAAGGATTGGGCAATAGACCTCAATGCCGCCTATTGCATATACCTGAAAGAGAAAGGGTTGAGTGAGCCAAAAATAAAAGCGGATGAAGAGATTCCTGGCGATATGATGCAGTTCATCATAAAAAATGAAATTTCCATACCTGCAGCGAGAAAAGTGATCGATGATGTGAGGCAGAAGAATTTTCAAGTTCCAGGATGTATCTATCCCCTTTCTCAAATCACTTTCAGGGCTTCCCACAGACCACCTAAAATCGTGTGCACTGGGACCAATTATGAAGATTATAGGAAGATCATAGGGATTCCTTTTTCACCCGTTCCACTCATCTTTTTAAAATCCCCTTCTTCGGTCATCGGCCATGAAGAGACCATTTACCTTCCCATTGGATATGGGATCTTTTATCACGAATGGGAGTTCTCGTGTGTCATCTCAAAAAGATGTAAAAGAGTTTCAAAGGAGAGGGTAAATGAGGTAATTTTTGGATATACCATCGTCGATGACATCACAGCAAGGTCTCTTGAAGCGACCAATCGAGAATTTCAGCCCTGGGGGAAAAATATTGACACCTTCGCTCCTATGGGACCGTGGATCGTCACCCCAGATGAAATACCAAAAGATATCTATCATTTAAAGATGCTGAGAAGGCTCAATGGAAAGGTGGAATGTGAATCAAACACCTCCAATATGAGACTTGGATTTGGTGAGATCATCGAATTTGTCACAAACTTCTGGACCTTAGAACCAGGGGATATAGTCACCACTGCAACTCCTCCTGCCGGCCCATTTAAACACGGGGATGTGATCGAGGCAGAAATTGAGGGAATAGGTGTTTTAAGAAATCCAGTGGAGGGCATTGAGGTAGATCTCCAATATACCCATCAAATCAATTTGAAGGATATTGTTTAAGAAAGGAGGTGGTTCAAAGAAATATAGAGAGTGAGCAGAGGAGGTGGTTAGGAAAATGGAGAAAGTGAGTATTAGTTCATTTATTTTTCCCATGAAAGGAGGAGATATTATGTTGAAGAAGATTGGATTCATTCTTATCGTCGTAGCCTGTTTCATCACTTTTACATCTCCTGATAGCATGGCACAAAAGTTTCCTGCCAAAGACATCATGTTAATCGTCCCTTGGGCTGCCGGTGGAGGAACAGACACCATCGCAAGGGCGCTTGTTAAAAATGGGAAGAAATATTTTGGGGTTAATGTGAATGTGGTCAATAAGACAGGAGGAATGGGTGCTGTAGGGATGGGAGCGGCGGCGACTGCGGTTCCGGATGGATATATGGTAGGCCTGATTACTTTTCAACTCAGCACTTATCGAATGATGGCCCTCGCCGACCTATCTTACAGGGATTATCAATTGATCCAATTACTCAACAGAAGTCCTGCGTCTATCTCTGTAGCTGCTGATTCAAAGTTCAAGACATTAAAGGAGTTGATGGAGTATGCAAAGGCTAATCCTGGTGTTATAACGGCTGGACACAGCGGAGCAGGAGGTGGTTGGCACTTGGCCTTGGCTTCCATTGCAGTGCGAGAAGGAATTAAATTTAATTTTGTCCCATTTGATGGAGCAGCACCGACGAGGACAGCGGTTGTGGGTGGTCATATCGCTGTCGCAACCACTGGAATCGATGAAGTGCTTCAACTCTATAGGGCAAAACAATTGAGAATCCTCACTGTCAATGATACCAAGAGACATTGGCTCTTTCCAGATGTCCCGACCATTGCTGAAGCAGGTTATCCCAATCCAAAAATCATCTATGACTGGCGTGGATTGGGCGCTCCAAAAGGAGTTCCGGCGGATCGGATGCAGCTTTTAATCGAGGGTTTCAAGAAGTGCTTTGAGGATCCTGAATTCAAACAATTGGCCCATGACTTGGGATTGCCATTAGATTACCTGGATCCAAAGGGCTTTGAGGAATTCCTGAAAGAGATGGAGGAAACGCTGAGGCCTGCCTTGGAAAGCGTTGGATTGCTGAAGGAGAAGAAGTAATTGTGGGTAGGATAGGGGCGGCGGTAAACCCTCCGCCCCTGTTTTTTGAGAATAGGAGTGGTTGTGAAGAAAGAAGATATTGGTATCGGAGTCGGTTTAATCATTTTAAGTATATGGCTCTTCTGGTATGTAGGAAGGTATAGGCCAGTTGAGATCTATATATATGGACCTGACTTCTTTCCGAGGATCCTGGCTGTCATGATGGCCATCCTTGGTATAAGCTTAATCATCAATGCTTTACTTGGAAATTCTTTAAAGATGGGGGACAGGATTGACCCAAAAGGCTTCGTTAGGTTGCTCATCTCCATTGGTATCTGCATTGGTTACCTTTTTCTGACTACAATTTTAGGCTTTGCAACAGCTACCTTTGTCTTCCTTTTTATCCTCATGACCTTCTTAAAACAGAAGGGAATCCTTTTAAGGATATTCAGTTCTGTGGCCACTGCAATATTAGTCTGGGGAATATTCAGGTATTTTTTGATCATTCCATTACCAGAGGGATGGCTATTTTAATTAAAATCCCCCCTCTCCCCCTTTACTAAAGGGGGGTTGGGGGGATTAAAAGGGTTGATAATGCAATTCGATCTCCTCTTTGCGGCTTTCGGCAAGGTAATGCTTGATCCGATCAATTTCCTTTTTGTCTTTATAGGGGTCACATCAGGTATCATTGTCGGGGCCCTACCAGGCCTTACGGCAACCATGGGAGTAGCTCTCTTGATCCCTTTCACCTATGGGTTGGATCCGGTTCAAGGTTTGATCATGCTCGTAGGACTTTTTTCCGGTGGAATCTATGGAGGATCAATCTCAGCCATTCTGATCGGCATTCCAGGAACACCCTCTGCTGCGGCTACTATTTTGGATGGGTATGTTATGGGGAAAAAGGGATTGGCAGGGAAGGCGATTGGCATGGCAACCATCGCCTCTTTCTTTGGAGGGACATTTGGAGCATTGACCATGACCTTCTGTTCCCCACAACTTGCAAAGATCGCTCTGAAGTTTGGGCCTCCTGAGTTTTTTGCCTTAGCCTTCTTTGGTCTCGGCATTATTATCACAGTTTCTGGAAAATCCATCATGAAAGGTTTGGTCTCGGGTATATTCGGATTGATGATCACCACGATAGGTTTTGATCCACTATCAGGCTGTCCTAGACTGACCTTTGGCTCAATAGAGCTTCTTGGAGGTATCACATTTATCCCTGCCCTGATCGGGTTGTTCGGCTATTCACAGGTCTTTCAGGGGATTGAGAAGATACTAACCCTTCCCACCGTGAAATCGGAGTTAAAAAATATCATCCCGAAACTAAATGAAATTAAGAGTGTTTTTAAGACGATGGTGAAATCGGCAGGGATAGGTACATTCATTGGTGCTGTTCCTGGAACAGGGTGCGATATCGCAGCTTTTGTCTCTTATGGGGAGGCCAGAAGGTCATCCAAGCACCCAGAGAAATTTGGAACAGGGATTCTCGAAGGTGTGGCCGCACCGGAAACAGGGAACAATGCAGCGACAGGTGGGGCAATGATCCCTATGTTGACCTTAGGGGTTCCTGGAGATGCAGTCACTGCTGTCCTTTTGGGTGCGCTGACGATCCATGGGTTTCAACCTGGCCCTCTCTTATTTAGAGACCATCCGGAGGTGGTTTATCCCATCTTTGCTGGAATGATATTGGCCCAATTTGTGATGTTGGGAGTGGGATTGGGTGGAATGCGTTTTTTTGCAAGGATTATCAATATTGATCGAAGGATCATGACACCGATCATCTTCTTTCTTTGTGTGGTGGGCTCTTATGCCATGCGCTTCAGCTTCTTTGATGTGGGGGTTTCCCTCATTATCGGGGTTATTGCTTACTTCATGAATTATTATGAATTCCCTGGGTCTCCCATCCTCCTCGCATTAATCCTTGGTCCTATGGTCGAACAGAATCTAAGAAGGTCCTTGATCATCTCCCATGGTGATCCATTGATATTTATCACGAGACCGATCAGTGCAGCCTTCATCATCATCGGGATATTTGTGATCATTACCTCCTATTATCGGATCAAAAAAGCAATGGAGAGAGAGGCGAAGATGGGCATCGTTGCAGAGAAAGAGAAGATCGATTGAGAGGGATTACCAATGAACAATTTTGATGGAGTTTGCTCGCACGCATCGTCTACGGCCCTGGACAGCTCCAGCGACAGAGATGGGCGAAATTGGCAAGAAGGGTGTTTGGGGTAACAGAGAAGGATGATTTAAAGGCTGCCAAAGCATTGAGCAAAGCGGTAGTGGCCTGGTTAAAAAAGATTGGGATGTACCTCAAATTCTCTGATGTGGGGATTGGGTCAGAAAAATTTGAAAGAATGACTGATGATATTATCCGGATGTATGCTCAAGAAGATGGGAAAGTCCCAGGTTCAAGGCCAATGGATCGAAAAGATCTCCTCGAGATATTTCGACGTTCACATTAAAGAGATAGGATGAAGGCTGCCATTCTTATAGATGATAAGGAGGTTAAATTTGGGGAAGTCCCGGAACCATATCCAAAGGATGGTCAAGTGCTCATTCGCGTTCACTGGGCGGGTATCTGTGGGACAGACCTTCATATCTACCTTGGAGAGTTCAAGTCCCGAGTGATGTATCCCCGAATACTTGGCCATGAGTTTTCAGGGGTGGTGGAATCTGTGGGAAAGGAAGTCTCCCATTTCAAAAAAGGGGACAAGGTGGTGGTAGACCCCATCATCTGGTGCAACCAATGTCCTGCCTGCCTCAATGGTCATCACAATGCATGCCATTTTCTGAAACTCATGGGTATTGATATCGATGGGGCTTTTGCAGAGTATGTTGTTGCCGATGCCGATAAGGTCTTCAAGGTTCCAGAAAGTATATCCTTAAGGAATGCTGTCCTAATCGAATTATATAGCTTGGGTGTTCATTCGACACGTAAGGCCATGATTGAGCCAGGAGACAGAGTCGTTATTTTGGGTGCAGGACGATTAGGACTCTCGGTTTTGGAAGTCATCAAACAGACAGCAGCCTCCTGGGTTTGTTCGGTTGATCTCTTAGAAAATCGTCTTGAAATCGCTAAAAAATTAGGGGCTGATCTTTCGATCAATGTTCGAAAAAAAGATCCTGTAGAAGAAATCTTATCCTTAACTGGTGGCTTAGGAGTTGATCGGGTCATAGAGACCGTTGGAACGGCAGTGGATATTGAGAACAGGGATATGCCTGTAGAACAGGCTGTTCGGATGGTTCGACATGGGGGACGTATTGTTGTAATGGGAATGGGTTCACAATACACGCCTGTTTTTTGGAAAGCATTCGTGGAGAAGGAGATACAATTGGTCGGGTCCAGAGTGACATTGGGCGATTTCCCTAGGGCCTTAAGTTTGATGGCCCAAGGAAGATTTCACCCCGATTTTTTCATATCAAAAGAGTGCAGTTTGGAGGAGACTGAAAAAGCTTTTCGCCTTTTAGAAAAGGAACCCGATCACTATCTTAAGTTTCTCATCAAAGTAGCCTGAAGTAGAGTAAGAAGAATTCGAAAAGGAGGAAAGGATGGTACTTGAGAAATTTAGTTTGAAGGGAAAGAGCGGGATCGTTACAGGAGGAGGATCAGGAATTGGGAAGGCGATCGCTAAGGGCATGGTCCAGGCTGGCGCCGAGATAGTCATTGCTGACATAAATAAAGAGAAATTGAAGAAGACGGTGAGTGAGATCCAAAAATCCGGAGGGCCTGTGGTTGCTGTGCAGGTGGATATCTCAAAAATGGAAGATATAAAGAAACTCGTGGACCAAACAGTGAAGGAATTTGGGAAGATCGATTTTCTATTTAATAATGCAGGGATTATTCGACGTGCCCCTTCGGAGGATTTCGAAGAGAAAGATTGGGATGAGGTGCTCAATATCAACCTGAGGGGTCCTTTTTTTCTAGCCCAAGCAGTTGCCAGGGTAATGATCTCTCAAAAGAGGAAGGGAAAAATCATTAACACCTCTTCCCTCATTGCGGTCCAAGGAGGAAAACGGGTGCCGGCCTATGCGGCCAGCAAGGGAGGATTGAATCAGGTCACCAAAGCGATGGCCAATGATTGGGCAAAATATAATATCCTGGTAAATGCCATTGGGCCGGGTTGGGTGAAGACGGAGCTTACGGAACCATTGCAAAAAGATAAGGAACGTTTCACTGAGATTACGAATAGAATTCCATTGGGCCGATGGGCCGAGCCAGAGGATCTGGTTGGAACTGCCATCTTTTTGGCCTCTGACGCATCTGATTACATCACCGGCCAGACCATCTTCGTTGATGGAGGTTGGCTGAGCATGTGAGATTTTTTGAATACCTTCATAAAAGAGAGGAGTGAGACAATGAGAAATGCATGGTTATTTCGAGGAACCCAACAGGTTCAGGGAAGAAGACGAATCATTCATCAATACAACACTGGTCTTGAGTTTCTTCGTTACGGTCGCATCGTGCTTGGAAATGAGGGAGGTAGTATCGATGTGGATTCTCAGGACGAAGAAATCGGTTTTGTATGTTTAAATGGGAACGGGGCGATTCAAGTGGATGGCAAAACTTATAACCTCAATAAATACGATGCCCTCTACCTTCCCATAGAGAAACGCTGCACCGTTTCTTCGAAAGGGGCTTTTGACCTTGCTGAGTGTGCAGCTCCTTCAAGCAAGAAATACCCTGTTCAATTTGTCCGATTTGAGGAAGTGCTGAAAGATCCTAACCTTGTTAAACAAGCTGGATTCGAGCCCTATGCACGAACCCTACACACCCTAATTGGCGAGAAGAATGTTCAAGCTTCTCGACTCCTGGCAGGTGTGACTTTCAGCAAGGATGGTAACTGGACGAGTTGGCCGCCTCATGACCATTTTGAGGCGAAGGAAGAGATTTATCTTTACATCGACATGCCACATCCAAACTTTTCCATTCATCTAAATTATACCGAATATAAAGACATGGAGATGGTCGTGCCGGTCTGGGAAGGAGATGCTGTTGCTATCAAGAAAGGCTATCATTACAATGTGGCAAGCCCTGGAACTACCGTTGGGTTTTTATGGATGATGGCAGCGATCAGGGAGGAAGAGGATCGCGTCTTTACTCGTGTGACAGTCCAGCCAGAGTTTGACGGCCGATTTAAACTCTTTTGATCTCAAAATTTTACAAAAGGAGGAAAGACATGCCCAAGAAAAAGACAAAGTATTTTTATCGCATCGAGGATCTGCCTGTTGTGATGTTAACAGAAAAGTCAAAGAGTCATATGGTTGCCGGTCAGAATACGTTGATCAGCTTCATCGAAAATCCGCCGGGTTGTGTTTTTCCAATGCACAGTCATCCCTCAGAGCAGATTCTTATCCTTCTGGAAGGTGAGGAGGACCATATTTGCGGAGATGAGAAGTTTTTGATGAAGGCCGGTAATATCTGTATTCACCCGCCTAATGTCGCCCACGGTGGAGAAACTAAAACTGGGTTTAAAGGAATCGATATCTTCTGCCCCCCCAGGGAGGATCATCTTGAAAAGTTGAAAAAGGCCCTGAAAGAAAGGGGAGAAGAGTAGAGAAAATTGCAGATTTCGGATTGCGGATTGCAGATTTCAGAAAGAGAAGAGGAGTGGCAAAGAAATGGAAGTTGCCGTTTTATGGGAGTCAATAAATGAGGAGGATATTATTCAAATTTGCAAAACCAACTTGTGATCCAAAGGATCACAAAATAAAGAAAGGAGGAAGGATTTATGAAGTCACATCGAATCATTGTATTGACATTGGTATTGGTGGGAGCGGCATTTCTCATCTCTCTTACAGGGTTCTCAAAGGCAGAGGCCCAGGTCATACAGATGAAATTTGCCCATTATGCCGAAGAAAGCCACCCGGGTCACTTGGCAGCGAAGCAGTTTGCTGCAAAAGTGGAAGAACGTACAAAAGGGCAGGTGAAGATCGCCATCTACCCTGCTAATGTCCTGGGATCTCCTCCGGAGCAATGTGAGCAGGTGAGGCTCGGTGCAACGGATATGAGTCTTCCCACACAGGGAGCCCTCGATAAGTATGTGAAGGCCTTTTCCGTGGTGATGCTCCCTTTTGTTTACGACAATTATGACCACGTCCATCGGACCTTGGATGGGCCATCCATGGGTTGGTTTGCTCCGCTTGCGGAAAAGGAAGGGTTTATCGTTCTCTCCAACTGGGAATGGGGTTTTCGAAATCTCACCAACAATAAGCGGCCCATTAATAAACCTGAAGATGTGAAGGGATTGAAAATTCGAGTTCCCCCTGAGATTCAACTTCAGGCTGCCATGGAGGCTTTGGGAGGAATTGTGACTAAGATCGCATTCCCAGAATTATACATGGCCCTTGCGCAGGGGGTGGTGGATGCACAGGAGAACCCCATCGCGGTGATCTATCACAACAAGTTCTATGAGGTTCAGAAGTATCTGGCCCTCACACGTCATGTTTACAACAACATGGTCCATGTGGTCAGCACAAAGACCTGGGCCAAACTAACACCAGAACAACATAAGATCTTTAGAGAAGAAAGCAAATCCGCAGGTGCCTACATGCGAAAGGCTATTGTGGCTGAGGAAGCAGATCAGATCGCTAAAATTGAAAAGGCTGGAGTGAATGTGACACGGCCTAACCTCTCCCTTTTCCGTGCTGCCATGGGGCCGGCTTATGAAACGATTGGTAAGTATGCGGGTGAAGACAACGTAAAGAAATTTATGAAGTATGTGGAGGCTGCGAGAAAGAAGTAAGAACAATATTTCATAGGGAACAATTTACAAATCCCCCCTTTCCCCCCTTTGCTAAAGGGGGGAAAGGGGGGAATTAATCGATAAGATCATTAAATGAGGTTTGGGAGGGGCAGGCCATGATGACTGCTGCCATCTTTGGGGTATTAGTATTTTTTATCATGATTGGACTCCCCATTGCTGTCTCCATGGGTTTGACGGCAGTGATCTTTTTTGTTGCGCTCGGTGAGACAGATGTTTTGTGCATGATCCCTGCAAGAATGTATTCAAGCACAACAAGTTTTACCCTCCTCGCCATCCCTTTCTTCATCCTGACCGGCAATCTGATGAATGCTGGCGGAATTACAAACCGTTTGTTTCGTTTTGCCCATAACTTGGTAGGGC
>Ga0315294_10007733_pt1 | contig 11795 bp, 12 predicted proteins | sample YL17G13_40_MG_FD_203626 | JGI IMG/M metagenome (GOLD analysis project Ga0315294, IMG submission 203626) | Sediment microbial communities from Yellowstone Lake, YNP, Wyoming, USA - YL17G13_40 | ecosystem: Environmental > Aquatic > Freshwater > Lake > Sediment | place: USA: Wyoming | collected...
AAAAGACATAACGAAAGAATTTGAACGGATAAAACAAGAATACCGAAGGCTACGAAGCCAGCTAATCACACCAAGTCACGCCCAAGCTTCCAGAACAAAGATTCTACTGTTAGCGCACGCTTAAAGCAAATGTTTCAGAGAAGAAGCCAGACAGCGATCTCGTGGCCATATAATAATGGCAACATGCGTCCTATGGACAAAAGAAGGCAGCGTCGTGGCGCTCGAGAGAGATCCAGAGGGAAGAATCTCAGCCATAATAGAGAAGCACATCTAAGGCTTTTTAATAGGAAACTCTGCAAAAACCGATTTCTGCACAGATAACTTTTCTACTGAAAGTAGAAAACCTAGCTATCCCATAGGGTGTTCGTGGGTTCAAATCCCTCCCAGATCGACACTTTTCTGACGCGTCAGAAAACCCTACTTTTCTAACGCGTTAGAAAACTGGCCACTTTCTATCTAGATAGAAAACTTTTCTGATTTCATCAGAAAACCTGACATGAACGGTGCTCAGATATCTGAGCGCTTTCTGCTGAGCTCTAGGATATAGCTTGGGCTATAAGATTTGATGTTATCGCTTGAGCGATAACCTTCTCCTGAACCTTTTTACCATGTTAGGATGCTCGTAGTATTGCCTAAAAGAACGTTCAACTATCTGTTCCCCGAAAACGTTTTCGCTCAAAACCCCTAGGCGTCTTAAGGGCAATATTGCCCTTAAGTTGCAGGTCGAAGGCGGACATTAATGTCAGCCCTGTTGTGGACATCGCTTCAACATTCCAAAATCGCCATGGTGCAGATATCTGCACCGTGTCGCAGTTCCTTCGCAATTTCTATGCGTTCCCTGAAATTAATGTCGCCCTTAGCATTTTCGCGGACATTAATGTCCGTCAAAACCCATCTAGCTTAACGTTAACATTTCTGCCCTAGTCCAGTTTTGTTACGCGTCACAAAAGTTGGCAATGGATTGCCCAACTCTTTATGATAGGCTTCAAAACAATTTGACGGAAGTTAACTTCCGCGAAAACTTGTCTTTCATCAACACAGAAGGCTTGGGAATGGATTCCTTACCCAGATCAAGTGTTGCTTTTGGGCGATGGTTTAGGCTCTGCGCAATATTGCGCAGAGTCTTTGACTCCCATTAATGGGACTGAAAGTCTGTTCTCTTCAAGATAAGCTTTCTGAACATTACTCACATGTGTAGCGATGGACTAGGCGTAGGCGCTCGTCACTCTTTCCGCTTGAGGCACCATCGGTGGCGTTGACGGTGCGACTGTCGGCTTCGGCTTCGGGGATCCCAGAGCCTTAAGCTGTGTCTCGAGATCTGCAATAGCCTTCTGAATGTCGGGGGGGAAGCCAACTTTCAAGAGGACCCAAAGAGCTTGGACTGGTGATCGCCTTCGCTATTTCATACACGCCTAGGCCGCCGTTGCCCAAAACCAACGCTACATGAACGCCCTTCCACAAGTCTGGCTGCTCAGGTTCCGTGACGAGCTTGTATGCCCCGTAGCTTGCGATGCCCAGGTCGACAACTGATTCGCCGACTAGCACGGCTTGCTTGTTCTCTGTGGGGCTGAAAAGCCATGCTACGCCTTTCACGACAGCCAACACCGTGGTGCCGACTGAACCGAGAATGTATCCACCGACGCCTTCAATCAAACCCATTTCAAATTTCACCGTCTATGAGTCTGCTTCTTCAGAACATAAGCGTTTTGTTGAAGGAGATTACTGATTTAAGCGCCTTCTTGGTCCAGTTTTCGGACGCGTCCGAAAAGTCAGGTTTTCTACTGCCAGTAGAAAAGTTTTCTAATACATTAGAAAAGTGTTAAAGTTTTGTAACGCGTTACAAAAGTGTTGAGTAATGTTTGGAGTGGCTGCCCTGGGCGACGAGGTGAACTTGTTGGACGATTGGGCATCCAATAAGAGCGTGCGCCCAAGAGTAGCTTTCAACACTGTTCTGTCTATGCTTCTTAAGTTTCACTCTCTAGAATGGCGTTGAAGGCTAGCTTCACTTTCTCTCGAGCTTGTCATCATTCCGTTGAGGTTGCTCGCCTTTCGGTAAAACCATGTGCGCTTTTGGTTCTTCGCAAGGTTCTCTTAACACCAAAATTAAAGCGTCTTTATTTTTCCAAAAATCCGAGCCTTCGATTGAAAGTTTAGCCTTATAGATTTTCACAGTTTTGCCAATATGCTCAGAGTAATCACGCGGCAATAACAGTCTTGGAGATACATAGACGTTCTTTCGTGCTGTCCGTTTGAATTTGCCTATTTTACCCCAAGAAGCAGAGTCTTTAGGTCTTGTTGATTCATGGATGGTGATTTTGACTTTAACTTCTGTTGGACCCCAATCTGGTACGGTGTCACATGTTGTGTCACTACACTGCGTTCGATTACAGTGTTGTGTTACATCACCGACATCGATGTCGGTGATGGCTGCTCAGCCTCCTGCTCTTGCCAATCCACATTCGGCGTGTTTTTCCTCATTTTAACGGAGCACTGGTTGCAGCGCCTTATCCTGTCACCCCGGGGTGTCGTTATCTCCCATTCAACCGCTTGCTGCCCGCACAGTTCGCATGGCTCGGCTGGCTTAACATGCCTATAAGTATATGTTGGCTTTGCCGCTTGTGTCCCCGTGTCTTTAACGGCTAGGCTATTTTCAGTTCTATTTTCGTCAGGGAGAAGCGGATTAGGCTTCTTTTCCTGTTCTGATACTGGTTCCTTGCTCGGATCGGAACTCCTCCTTTGAGCAGGTGTAGGAGCAAGACACACGCACCTCTCTGTCTCTATACTTCCATCTTCCTTCTTTACATCGATGGTTACTTCGTCTTGTTTCTCTTTCCGTATGACAGTAATTCGGGAGCCTTTCAAAGGGTCAACAAAGGTGTATGTGTCCTCTTCCAGTACCTGCTCAGTGGAGGAGTTCCTAACTGTGCCTAAAACAACCTTTACTAGCTGTTCTGGGCTTTCCACATCTCTCCTAACTGAAAAAAGAAATGATTTAGGCTTCTTTTCTGTGGACAAAACGCTGTATATGTTTCGGTTTTTCTCTTTGTCCTGATTCAAGTATCCTTTATCAACCAGTTTTTCCAAGTAGTTGTAACAGGTTTTATATGGAATCTTGGTTTTATCTGCTACATCACGACATGTGACAGCTACGGTTCCTGTGAAAGCTTCAAAAAGCTGTTGCTCCTTAGGGCTTAACTCACTAATCGTCTGAGTTATAGCGTCTAATCCAAGTTGCAGAGCAAAATACAGGTCTATCAAATCCGCTTCCATGCGTTTCTCAGGGGTCTTTTGAAAACGTCTTATCCATGCAACTAGACTGATTAAATCACATAGTTTGTCAGGATCACGCCTTGACTCGCTTCTTTCGCTTTCCAGCAGATCAAACAACTGTTTAGCATAGGGAACCAGAGGAATCTCTTGTGGGTCTTCCTCAACCAAGACCTTGAAAACAGCTTGCCACAGGTTAAGCTCATCATCGGTGAGAAGAGGCCGTTCACCAGCCCTAAGTTTCAGTTTTTCTTTTTTCACGTCTTTCGTGAGTTCTGGGCTTGGGTTTGTCGTTAAAGTCCACATGCCGCTTTCTAACGCTGCATCTCCCGTGATTGCGTTGCTTGTTGTTGCTAACCCCTTGATCGGCAGAGTCACAACCTTAGTTGTCATTTCTCCCGTTTCACTATCTCGAACCGCGTACTCGCTGATTAGGCCGCCATCATCGGAACGCATGAAACGTAACTGCCTACCCATCTCTCCCTGCAGTTCAGGCGTGTCAGGAATGTATAGCAAGTCAGCGTTTTGCATGTCAGGCGAATACCTTAAACTCGCGGCGGTCATGTAGCTGCGTTCCACGCTCTTAATAGGTAGAAGAACCAGCCACATACGCAATAAAGTGTCTTTAGCTGTTCCCGGCTCGCCTAAAACTTTGATTATGCTTGTCATGGCAAGTTTTGATGCGCCTATCAAAAGAGGGCCTAACAACCGTTTATTCCGTTCCTCACCTATAACAAACCTAGGCTTGTTGATTTTTGGCACTATGAAACCTTTTTCAAACACCTTTCCCAACTCATAGAAAAATTCAGGTTTAGCTAGGAGCGCCCTTGCCTTGCTCAATGTTGCTTCGTCAAAAACCCTTTCTTTTTCAGGTTGTTTCTCTTCCTTCCTTCGTAGAGGACAAGTACGACACCCAGACGCGAAGGCAGAACCACAATACCTTTTTAGTAAGGGGTCGTTACATCCGAAAACGTGGCCTTTTAGGCTGCTCTTGAAAACTTCTAGCAGTTCCGCATCTGCTAGGCTGGGACTGTTCAGTTTGTTCCAGCGTTTGAGGTGCCACTGCGCTTTTTCTGGCTCCATCCCACGAAAATTGACTAGGTAACTGCTTAGTCTAATCGCCGCTTCGTTTCGTAATTCTTGATCCACGCCTTTTAACAGTTCTCGGATACATGGAGGGTGTTCGCCTTCGTATTTTTTAACCGCTAAATCTTCGCGGCCAAACCATACGTTTGTTGCCTCAATATGCTCACTGTGAGTGTCAATTAAACTGATGTGATAGCCTGTCTTTAGATCCCACTTAGTCACGTCAACCAAGTCGGCGATCGTCTTTGAAACAGGCATAACCTTCCGCAGAGTCCGCTCAACATAATCGTCACGGTTAAGCTTGTCACGATTCCTAAAACGCATCAGAATCTCAACGGCTTCGCTTTCACTAAAACCCCAGAAAAGCAGTTTTGAAAGCGCCGCCATGTCAGCCTCGCTTGGACTTGGATAACCAGCAGGTTCCAACATGGATAAAAGCTCGTCTAGTTTACGGTCACGCTGGCGAATGTCGTTAAGGCTCCAACCATACTGGTTTTTAAACTCTCCCTTAGCCGTGAGTTTTGGTTTAAATGTGGGTTTGTCTCCGTACTTCACTTGAAGCTGATCCAAAACAGCTTGAATATTTCCCAGCGTGGCAGAAGTTCCTTCCACATGAGCGCCTGTAACCGTGAAGTATCGGTCTCGGCTGTAAACTTCAACATTCTCCTTTTTAATGGCTTGCTGAAGCTTGCCAAAACCGATGATATGCGCGCCTTCACCGCTTGGGCTTGTCTCCGTGTAACTATGGGCTTCTTTAATGATTTCCTGTGCTTCCTCAGTGAAGCTGTCGAAGTCCACGCCCGCGAGTCCATCACCGCTAAAGAAGCAGAAGCCTATGCCCAAACCATGTTTTTTAGCTGTCTCCACGGCAAGCTCGAATGTTGTCATGTTGTTTGGGTCAGTAACGCTTGCAGGCCCTTCGTGCCTTGTGGCCCAAGGCGCTAACGGAACCTTCACAAGCTTATCGTCTCGTAATTCATACTTCCAGCATACCCACTGGCGCCTAGCCTTCAACTCTTCAGGAATCTTTGACGTGTCGAAAGCAATCTGCGGAATCTCCATCTCAAACTTCACCTCTTACGCTGGAGCTTGACAACTCTAACAGCAACTCTTTCACGTCCACAGCCTCACAGGGACGCCAGCGCGCGCTAGTAAAGTAGCCTGGGTTCTGTAACCAACCTGCTTCCCCTTGCCCCGCAGGGTTGCGGGTTTCCCTGGGCATCACTTTGCCACTTGGTCCACGGGAGCTTCTTCAGCCACCTAGGTAGATCTTTTCTCGCTTCTTTTTCCTTCATTTTTAAACATCTCCTCAAAAAGCCAAGGAGCATCATTTTTCAATTTCTGTCTGATGGCGTCTCTCACAAAGTCTGATTTGGTGACATGCGCGTCTAGCTCTAGGTACTTCTCAACCAGCGCGTAGAGGGGTTTGCTCACTTTCACGGAAATAACTTGCAACTCCATGTTTTTACCTCAGTAGACTACAGTAAGTCTTAAGTATAAATGCCCTACGATTAATGATAGAGGTCTACGATAATGCCTAGGCCGACCTATAAAGAAGAAGAAAACATCGGAATGAAGGTGTTGAACATGTTGCCCGGCGATGGCTCGCCTGTCAGATGGATCGACATCGAAAAGCAAGCTAGACGCATTAGAATGAGCTTAACGACGGTGAGAAAGTACCTTGATGAGTTTGAACAAGTGGAAATGGTGAAACGTGAAGTACTTAACACAAGACCTTCAAGCGTATATTACGCTAGAGTCGGCGTGAACGCAAGAATCGGCTATAAGTTCCTACCTAAAGCTGTTTTTGACGTAAACAGCTGGCTTGATGAACTAAGCGAGGTTTCAAAGCTGCCAGAGAATCAGCGGGAACTCTTTCTGGTTTCATGCCTCGAGTACTTCTTAGATTTCATTAACATGCAAACTATTGGCAGTTGGCTCATCGACTTCCATGAAGGAAACGGTGAGAAATACTTCAAGTTTATACAGTCCATATACGTTACGCCTACAGTCCAAGGCATTTCAAGGCTGTGCAAGTCAATGAAGGATATTGCCCCAAAAGTTCTAAACGAATTAATTAAGCGGCAAGGCGACGAAATGATGCAGAAGCTGAACTTGCATTTAAAAATATCTATTCCATCTCACAAAGAAGTAAGCGACCTACCCGAGTGATCGATCAGGAGTTTACTTAACACACTTCAACTTACGGATACGAGAAGGCTTAGTAACGCAGAAACTATGTCAAGTCCTGTATCGAACAGAAGTTCATCAACGCGCGCGCTTAAAACCGTTGCCTTCCATACGTCAAACGTGAAAGCTGGACGCAACAGCCTCAGAAGCCTTCAGTCATGCAACTGTACTTTAGCGGAGAATCTTTGAGGAATGTGATAGACAATGAAAGCAGATTTTGGCTTGCTACTTAGATAACTGAGAAAAGAGAAATTGCTGATGCGAGAAAGGTTTTGGCTCAAGCCTCAAGCATTTCACAAACAAGACCTATGACTGTGGTAACAGACGGATTGAGAGCATACCAAGACGCAATAACAAAGGAATTTTTCACTTTAAAAGCTCCGAGAACAGAGCACGTTAGAATCCCAAACATTAGGGACAGATCAAACAATAACATGGTTGAAAGATTGCATGGAACGATAAGACAGAGAAACAAAGTCAGCAGAGGCTTAGACAAAGAAAGTACAGCACAGACAATGATGGATGGAATGAGAATTTACTATAACTTCATAAGACCACATATGGCATTAGATGGGAAAACACCCGCAGAGAGAGCAGGGATATTTGACAGAAGGGAGAACGAATGGATAGAGATTATACGAAAAGCCAAGACGAAATAACCATTTGAAATCAAAAAAAGGAATTGTGGGAACTACTTTGTTTTCTTCTTGTGTTTGACGAGAAGCTGGACATTGATGATGTATATTGGGATTCCTCTTTCATCATGCCGATTAGTTCTCGATACTGAGACCACTTCTCCTTTCACGCTCAACCTCATATTATCTGAAGAGACGTCGTATTCGTTCCAATTGTCTGTTTTTTCAAGGATTTTCAAATCCTCAGCCTCTATAAAATCCTCAAGTTTTTCGTTTGGTTTCATCATGGGCGAGGGGAGCCCTAGGCATCTTTCATGTGGTATAACGTTGAACACATGCGTGGTTTGGAGCGCAAAGGTACTGTCACTATCCTTTATCAATCCTGCTACGATTTCTCTGACTCTTACTGTTGTACCATCTTCCAGTTTGTATATGTTCCATGGTTCATCTATAGTCTGGAATTGAAGGAAGTTAATCTTCTTCGGCGATGCGGACATCATCGATCACCCAGCTTTTGTATATGTAGACTGGCTCGTAGCACAATATTGTCCCAACGACTTCGTTGCCATGCATGAAGGGGCAGTAGCTTGGTGAGGCTTGCTCTTGTTGCTGGACAGATACAAAGTCGAACAGGAGAGACCTGTCTGTGAAATCAGTTCGTACTTCTCAGAAGTATCTCTAGTTCCCATATTTTGGAATGGAACTGGGGGAACCAATGCGCTAACTAGGCTAGACAAAGTGCGTTTCCCAAGACTAGTCACCGAATAATACGAGTATTTTTGATTGCCAAACTCGTGCCTAAAATAGTGATCTGTCATTCCTGCGGAGTACAGGTTTTTCAAGTGATAGTTCAAAGTTAGTTTAGCAAGTCCAAGCTCTTTCTGAATGTCTGAGAATGACAAGTCGCCATACTTGCTTAGTAGAACTAGAATCGCTATTCTTGTGGGATCGCCTAAGGATGCGATGATTTGCATTGCTTCTTGTGGGACTTCTTTCGCATACTTCTCATACAGCTTTACCTTTCTCATCTCTCTTCACCTAGGTATAATTCAATTTATACCTAGTGCTAATAAGACTTACTAATCGCATATAAGGATTTAGGAACAATCTTCTATTAGGCTATTCAATGAAGGTTACGAGAAACACTCATGTCAATCATTGATTTCCAATTGGCCAAAAAGAGACTCAAGATTCTAATTCTTGGAGCTTACAAGCCATCTGGAGCGTTAGAGAGACTTGAGAAACTTCAAAACTGCTTAATCAAGAGAGGTTTTGAAATGACAAAACTAGCAAAGGACTTTCCTAATAGGCAGAAGCATAGCCAAGACCTTGACGAACACTTCACGATCAAGTGCCGCAAGTTAATGAGGAATTGGGCAGATGTCTCCATTTTTGTCTTCTTCAAAGAGGCAGAGAATCAAGGTGTAACGATTGAGATGGCATATGCCTGTCTCAAATTGGATGACAAGCAGTCCCGTTGTGCTGTTTTCTTCGAACATAAGTTAAGGGATTTTAGCAGTCAAGTCACAGGAACAATAAAAGTCACGAAAAGGATAAGCTATGAAGTTTTCAAGAGCGACAAGGAACTCTGTAATTTGGCTTCTGGGCATTCATTAAAAATACTCGATAGATTATTCTACTATCTCGGCTAGGATTTTGTGTAATGTTCCAGAATACGATCGGTTCGCATAAAGTAAGAAAAAGCCCCTCGGGTTAACAAGTCTCTTCAGAAACCAAAAAGCGCCGACAGTTAACAGACCTCTCCAAAACTCACTTAAGCGCCGAAGAGTTAACGGAACCCCGCCTAGAAAGATTAAACAGCCTCCAAATATCACGTTAAAACATGCAATACAAACTAATTTACAGACCCTACAATCTCTCCCGTCTTATAGAGCAGGCAACAGGCGATAAAGGAGGCTCATATGCAGATAAAGAAGCAGGAGATTGGACTGAAGCTCTAAACAAGCACGCAAAAGACGGATGGAAAGTAAAGCATAGCGGAACTATGAACTCAGGAAGAGACGTTATATTCTGGGCTTTGTTGGAAAAAGAGTAATATCAAAGAAGACTAAACTTCATCCTTAGACTCGCATAAGACTTTCTATCACCCAACGGTTAACAGGGAAAACGATAACCCGAAGAGTTAGGTCCTTACAATATGCTGAATCTAAGGTTTTAGGTTTGCCTTCTCAGCTTGTTTGTCCACGCTACAACTCATGTATAGTCGTTATTTATCTCGACGTGCCCGGGGAAAGAAGCGTTACTGGTGTAGCAAATGCAAGAAGGAGTTTCCGCTGGAAAAGCTGAAGAAAAGCTTCATGTTTGGCAGTAGGGCTTATATGCGCCTTCAGCTTCGAAACTCAATCTCATTCCCCCCGAGGTTAACCATTTCAAAACGTCGTTGTGATTTTCCATCATGTTCTGCACGAATGCCTTCTGGCAAGGGGGGAACCTGCGAATGACTGGCATGAGCTCCCGGAATAGTGTGCGGAACTGCTTGAAACCATCGTATGTCTCGGTGAAACGCTTAATGTCAACCTTCATTCGCCATTCCAGCTTCTCAACGTGTTCCAACAGAGATTTCTTGTCGCTATCTCGCTTCAACAATTCTCTGGCGTGCTGGATCTCCAGGCGCTCGCCATCTAGCTGGATTTGTTCTTTGCGAAGCTTTTCCCGTTCCTTTCTAGCCTGCCTCAACACATCTTTGGCTGCTAACAGATCTGGAATGTCGGCCATGATGTCGTACTTGTAGAACAGGACCACGGGTACGACTTCATTCAGCGCCTCTAGAATTGCGGTGTTGACTTCAACGCTGACCTGATCGGTGGTGCCGAGCACTAGAGTTTTTAATTCCTCGATGAACTGTTGAACGTGTTCCTTGACCCTATCCTGTGCTGTCTCGCCTTCCTCTCTGGCCCACTCGATCTTCTCGAAAGTAGACGTCTGCGCTGGTTCACCGTCCGCACCTTCAACGGACGGCGCCCGAGTTTGAACCCGGCTACGTTTCCTCTCGGCTTTCCGCACGCGTATCCTGGTTGCCTTTTTGCTGATCAGAAGGCGCGCCTTTGTCCTCTCATCGATGGGTAATCCAGCTCTCTCAAGAAGTTTCACCATGCTTCCATGTCGCCTATAAAAAGCGGGCGCGGTCGTGTTCTGATCTCTGCAAAATTTTCGCACTGAAGGCGCCGTACCCTCTCTCTTAACGTAAGCCTTAATATACTCGATAATCTTGTCATCTTCACCCATGATGTAAACGCTCCTAACGGCGTTAACGTCATAATCAGCGTAACGCCAAAAGTACATAAAACTTGCCTCACGTTAAAGAGCGTTAGAGCCCTCTGATTTCTGCTGTCTTCATGCACGTTAGCGTAGCACATGCACGAGAATCTAGCGCGCCCACTAGCCTTTAAAGGCCTGCGAGCGCCTACTGTCAAGTGTGAAAGCTATGGAGACTACCGCAGTTGTTCCTCTACCTACCCCTACATCAATTGATGTAGAGCTGGAGTATGTGCAACCAACAAAAACGAGGAAGGGATATTGGCGTCGAAGGTCTTTCGCTTGTGATCTTCCATCGGTTCGCCAGCGTCGCGTGCGCGCATTATTCGGTAGGTCAGCTTTTGAGCAGAGAGGCGACTTTGGCAAGGCTGAGATCGTTGGGAAAGACGGAAAAACCAAGGTTCTGCCCAAGACTGCCGGAGCCGTTCAGGACAACATGAAAGGAGTCAAGATCTCGCCTGAGAAGCCCCGCGTGATAAGCGATTATGCAGTTGCTGATTTGGAAGCAATTCGAAAGATTGCTGAAACTCTCAGGGAAATCAAGGAGCTAGGCACTTAAGCGCGCGCGCAAGAAACAGCTTCCAACTTGTTACGGAAGGTCTTCCCCAGAGAAGCTTCACTCGGTTCGTTTCTTTTCCTTCAGCCCCGTTCCCGGTATGTTCTTCTCCCAACCTTTCAGCTTGTCATCAATGTAGGCCTCTATCCTGCGCGTTAGCGCTTCGAACGACTCTGAATTCGGATTCATGATTGCTTCTTCAAGCTCTTGAACTTGCTCTTTTAATTGACCCAGCTCCTTTGTTGTTATATTCTGTTCTCTTTTCAAATCCACGTTTTCAGTCTTCATAGCTTCAAATTCTTCTTTAGGAACATGCTGACCTGTTGATACTCTAGTCAAACCGTTCAACGTGAGAAATGGATAAGTTTTCTTCATGGCTTCGACAACATTAACTATGAGGTTGTTCTGACCGCCATATTCATGTTCAATGTTGGAAACATGGCCCATCAAAGCTTCTTTGATCTTGTGGTTTACGTTAGCTTCTACCAATGCGTCTTCGAGTGCGTCTCTAAGAGATGTTGGTTTGAATCCGTTGTTGCCGCCCAAACCCGACTTTTCTATCAGTTCCGAGAGTATCGCGCTAATCGCTTGGTTGTCCAGCGGTCCTTGCCTTCCAACGAATAACGGTTCCCCCTTCGATGGGGTTCCTCTGATTTTGAGGTAGGTTTTCAGTTCATACGCTATGTCTGGAGTGACTACAGACCTGAATATCTCTCCTGTCTTGCTTCTGCTCTTTTCATAGTAGGCCCACTCTTCTACCGGTAGATCTCCCACATTCAGCAATG
>Ga0315294_10007734_pt1 | contig 11795 bp, 11 predicted proteins | sample YL17G13_40_MG_FD_203626 | JGI IMG/M metagenome (GOLD analysis project Ga0315294, IMG submission 203626) | Sediment microbial communities from Yellowstone Lake, YNP, Wyoming, USA - YL17G13_40 | ecosystem: Environmental > Aquatic > Freshwater > Lake > Sediment | place: USA: Wyoming | collected...
GCGTGGCTGCTGCATTGATGTTGGGAACAGCCCTTCCCACAAGGGATCAGGGGCGCGGTTCCGAGATGGCTTGGGGAGAGCTTTGAGTGGGAGTCCGATCGACTCCACATGGTCGTGTAACGCCCTACTCGTAGAAGTGCAACCCCTGGGTCCCCCGAGGTCCGCTTCTCGTAAGTGATCCCAGCCGGGCGCGCTTGGCTGTTGGTATCCAGCCCTTCCCATCTGACAACCAAAGATCACCCCCGTGAAACACCCTACCCTTGAGAAATCGTCTGGCCGCCATCCACAGCGACGCCGGATGGCCGTGGCAGGTCCAGGCACCCCATGTTTTGGCTGTGTATCAAAGGGTTGCGGGAGGTCTGGCTGTATCTATTTGATTCTTTATGGCGCCCGCCGGCCTGTTTTGGCCGTGCTAAAGGATGTGATTCGGCACACCCCAGGAGTGGGAGGAGCGCTCATAATCCGTTGGTCCCAGGTTCGAGTCCTGGAGTCGTGCGTTCTTTGTGGAGGTGCCGAACGCGCGCTGGTTTGCGATACCAATCCGAGGGGACCTACATTTCGCTCATGTGGCGCGGCTTTGGCGGCTATCCTTGGACACCTCCCTGGGACCCGCGGGTCTTCTCAAGCGTTCGGCAGCTCGCAGAGGCGGGGCTTGTCTAGGGAGACCCTGACCCGCGCCTCATGGAATGGCGCAACCGGCCCAGAGCGCGCTACGCGCCAAAAATAGGCCCCCCGGAACGCCCAGTAGGGCCGAGGGTAGCGGGTCGGGCTCATCCGCCCGAGGGGGGCCTGTGCGCCGGTCGCACAAGGCACCTGAGGGACGCACCGAACCCTCTTGGATGTTGAACCTGATGCTGCCCAACGAGGCGGACGGGGTGAGAAGGCACTCGGAGCGCAAGGCGAGCGGGGCCGAACTGCCGGCGTTGCTCGAGGCTGAGAAGGAAGCCGCCGTCCCCTGGGCCGTCTAGCCCAGCGTCGCCCAGGGGCCGAAGAACATCGCCGCGGTCACCACGGGAAGGTAGTAGATGAGGTAGTAGCTGCTGTTGATGCCGCCCGTGTGCGCCAGCAGCAGCGACGCCAGCCCGATCTTGATCATCACGATGTAGGCGCGCCCGCGCGTGCCCACCAGTCCGAGAAATCAATGTTCGAGAATTTGAAATATGCCGATGGCCAGGAGCGTAAGCTGCTTGTGAATTTCCAGGAGCGGCTGCAAGACGGCCAGCGCCGCGAGGAAAACCAGCCAGAAGATGTCCGTCCAAGCAAGCGTCGCGCGTTCCGGCTCGCCCATGGCGAAAGGGCGTGTCCCCACTCAATTTAACACGGGCGCGGCGGCGATGGTTGCGCAAAGCTGGAGGACTGGCCACGCAAGGCGTCGTGCAATGGCGGCCTGCACGGGCTGCGGAACAGACCGAGTCCCAAGGTTGAATGTCATGGCGGAGGAAGATGCAGACGGGGCAAGCTAAAGCCCTTTGTTCTTTCTATCGAGTTTGAGGGTGTCGATCTGAAGGCGAAGGGTGATGCGTCGGTTCCTGACCCAGCACTTGTGCTTTCAGCGCACAGGTTATCCGTGTCGGCTTTTCCTACTGCGGTGATGTTGTATCGTTGGGGCACCAACCCGCAGCCCTTGAATTCGTACAGCACGGCACCGGCACGGCGAGCGCGCTGTGGGGCCAAGTCAGGTTGTAGCCTTGCCAGCAGCGTTCGAGCTTTGCGCACACGTCCTCGAACATGAGACACACCTTCCCGATGTTGCTCTCCTGCAACATCGGACTGGGGAGCACCATTAGAGATCGACGGGGCTAGCCCAGGATTGGGGTAGTTTGGACTAGGGCTGGACTCCTGCGCGGCGGTCGCGCGTCGCGGCCTTCCTTCCGTCTTCAGTCAAATCCAAGTAGACTTGGAACGACACGGCGCTCCGGGTTACTCCGTGAGATATGGTCCCGTTTTGCGCAAGCCGCAGCCGTCCTCGCGAAAGTACTTTCAAAATGAGAGCATCGACTAGTTGGGCGTCCTCTGGACGTACTGTATAATGGATGCTTCTTGCGGTTATTCGGACCTGTTGGTCCTGGGCAGCATGGGTGAAAGGGGGGCTATCCACAGCTGCACAGACTGCTTGGAGTCTCTCAAGCAGAGGGGCTTCGAGGGAATCGAGCGCAGTTGCCTGGCTGGTGGGTTCCCATCTGTAGAGCATCACGCCAAGTAGAGGCTGAGACGAATAGGCCCGAAGCGTACTCAAGTCGGGGATCTTGCTCCTTATCACACCTTCGAGCTTGTTGGCTTTGTTTTTCAGTCTTTCCTGCTGGAAGAGCACATCCTCCATTGGCGTCCCCTCTGGGCATGGGGGCGGTGGCGGGGGAGGCGGTGGCTTTACCACGGACAGCACCATCATGCCGCCAAAGGCCAGCAACATGAGGGCGGCGAACAGATCCACAATCGCGGGCCAGGGATTGGAACGTCTCAGCATGGCTTAGCTCGGATAGCGGAGGTAGGGCTTCCATCCCTTGAACACGACCGGAGCAGTCAGCAGACCCCACAGGCTAATCACTATTTCGCGTTCTTGCTGGTTGAGCAGCGCCATTTGCTTGTTGAGATCTCGCAGCAGCAGGGTAATCGGAGGTGCAGACCCATCGCCGAGAACGCGCTGCGTCTTTCCGATTTCTGACGCACACTGCCGAATCCCCTCGGTGATGGCATCGAGCTTCTGGAGGGTCTGATTCGGCGCCTGGGTTTCTCGCACTTGATTCAGAAGGCTTACCAATTCCTGGTTGAGGCTGATTATCCGCGCCGACACGGTGTCCCACTGTGTGGCGGCTTCCTTCATCTTCTCAACCGCCCCGGGGAAAAGATTGCCGAAGGTTTGCTTGATCTCGGGGATTTCCTTCTCCGCCGCGTCCTTTACCGTCTTGAACGCATCATTCAAGGCGTCGCGGAAAGCGGCTGGGGCGGAGAGCGCCGCCACGCCCCACTTGTTTGCAGCTTCATCAATCGTCGTTTTGGCACTGTCGGCACTGTCCTTGATCCCGGAAAGGATATTCAAGACTTGCTGATTCAGCTCCCTGGTGCCCTCTCGCCAGATGTCCGGCAGCTTGTCGCTGACGGAGCGCAGGTTCTGCTCAACCAGTTGCGGGACTTGGCCGGGCAAGGCCTCAAACCGCTTCATGGTTTGAAGAACAAGATCGTTAGCGGCTTTGATCTCTTCCGATGTGGTCGAGGCGGCCTGGCGAATTTGGCTAATTGTCTCGGAGAGTTCTTCCAGCCGCTTTAGCTGGGTCTCATAGAGCGAATCCATCTTGTCGAGGACACCCGGCGCCTTGGCAACCGCATGCTTCAGGCCTTGCGCCACCGCTTGCAGGTCGTGGATGCTGGCGTTGACTCCCTCCACGGCCCCATTCACAGAGCTGACGGCTTCTTTCAGCGCAGCGAGCTGGGTCTGAACCAGCTTGTAGGTTTGGTCAAGGGGACCTCGCCAGACGTCGCTCATTGCCTGAGCGACATTCTTTAGGGTTATGTCGAACTCTCTTAGAGGCTGCAATGCGCCCCGGATGTCCTCCGCCGCCAATTTCAAAGCTTGCGCGGCTTCCTGGGTGCTGCCTGCGAAGGATTTAGCTTTTTCGACCCGTCTGTTAAGGGCGCCCTGCGTGGCCTTAGCCAGCGCGTCACGCAGGTCTTGTTCGGGCTTCGAGGCGACGATGTAACCGGCGACATAGAACACCAGCCCCATGAAGGCGACGGGCAAGGCTTTCCCCAAAGAGTCCGATAGCAGCGGGGCAAGATCTTGTTTTGGGCCGTAACTGACGACGAAGTGGAACATTCCCAGGACAGTTCCTGCGATTCCGACCACCAGGAAGAGGTTGACCAAATCATGAAGGCGACCCACCATACCGTCCACAACCGAGTCCAGTCTGTCGGTGAAGTCCGTAAGCGGAACGAGAATACCCTGGGTGGCCATCTGTTCACTTTCTCTTACAAAATCCCTTAGCGCTCTGGTGCACTGAGTTCTGCCCTCTGCACCGGGAGTCCAAGTTCGCAGGGCTGAGGCTTCATCCAAAAGCTCACCGCGCTGACGGAAATAGCGGAGCCCGAAATAGACATGAAGAAAGAAAAAAGTGAGCCCCTTCGAAGGAGAAAAGTACGCGATGAGAAGCGGGCCCAAGAGCTTTGGGAGCTCCCAGAACTGCCCAAAAAATGACGTTACGGAGTCCCACATTGCTGCTATTCTCCCCGGGAAAAAGCGATCATGGTTATCTTTGGATCCACGGCGAGCGCCCCAGCTTCTTTCAGAAAGAATCGCAGGGTGGGAACCAGGCCGAAGGTGCGGTGGGGCTGGTAGGCGGGATTCTCGGTGCTGAGCTGGTTGAGCAGGCTAAGGGTCTCGCTGGGACAATCGGAGGCGGCAGAACTCGCCAGGCAGTCCGCAGCCTTGGCCAAATCCGGCTGAGCTTTCCAAACGTACTTCTCGAGTCGTCCGCCGCCCGTGCCGGTCTGCGACGAAGCCCCGCACTTCAAGTGCACGCTGACCTGTTTGCTCGTCCAGGAAGAAGCAGAGGCAGCCAGCATTCCGCCCGTGCTGGCTTCGGCCGGCCCCAGTTCCAAGTGAAATGGTGCGAGCAGGCTGAGCTCTACGCATTGCGCGGGGCTCTGATTGGTCTCAACCGGAAAGCCCAGCAGGATTTCTGCGTTCCTATCCCGGCAGCGGAGCTTGAGTACGGACTCTTGCGCGTCCCACTCATACCCAACGTTCCCGCAGAAATTGCGTTTTCGCGTGCTAGGATCATGCAGCAGGTTCGCGCCTTTCCACTTGGGCGCCGGCAAAGTCCCGGGAAAGATCTCGATGGGCCGGAAAGCGCCCAAGCCTTGCTTGAAGTCCGAGAGATCTTGCACCGGCTGGACCCCGCTCATCGACATCTGCTGCGAGAGGGCATGAGCGGCGGCGCGGCCCAGTTGCACCTGCCGCGCAAGGATCAGCAGAAACCACGCTTTCGAGCCCGCGTACTGGTAAAGGAGCTGCCCGCCTGGGCCTTGTTTGAGATCAGTAATTGCCACCACTTGCGCGACTTCCTCGCGCACCTTTTCCACCACTTGGGATACCTGGAATTCCTTGGGGCTTAGGGCTCGCTCGGTTGGAAACGAGCCCTCGAATCGGCTCACTAGCGGGATCACCCACAGGCCGCCGGCGGGGCCTTTCTGCACGTCCTGATAGCTTTTCAGCACACTGATCAGCGAACGCCCGACACAGGCCGCGTCCACACCTCCCGCACAGTCGCCGGTTCTCGCCCCGGTGGAGGCCACGCCGTCGGTGGCAATCAGCGACAGGTCATAGTTCTCCGCGGAGAGAATCGCCTGGTCCAGGTTCGTCGCGCCCTGCGCCTTGAAGGCGGACTGCGGCTTCCCAAAATCCTGCGCGCACGCCCCAATCCCGCGCGACCCGTCGAAAAAGCAGGCGCGGTATTCCTTGAGCTCGATCTGGCTGCCGCGTAACATGCTCACGCCTTGCCGCATCCACGCTTGAACGCTCGGCACGGATTTCTGGAAGCCATTCATCGAACCGGAACTGTCGATCAGCACCTGGACGCGGGCAAACAGCGGCGTGGCCGGCTTTTCCGGACAATAGAAGACATGCGAGACAACTTCGGACTGAGGCGGGACTGGGATGGGCGGAAGCCGGCAGGGGCCGGTGGAGCAGGTTTGAGAAAACAGCACCAAAACGAGCAAAGTCGCGATGACGACGCCCAGCAAAACCCAGGCGGTCGTCAACCCCGAATCGGTCCTGTCGTTTGGCCAGCAGTGAGCCATTTATCCCCTTTCCCTCAGATAGTCGAGCCAGCGTTTTTCCATCAGCAGTTGTAACGGCCCCTTGCGAAGATAAACAGAGCCAGCCATTCCTTCCAGATGACTGCCTAACCAGTCTTTCATCCTTTCGGGTGTGGGCACCAACTTCGCCGGCTCGGGTAGTGAGGCAAGGGGCCACTGATTTTGCCACGATGGTGGGGCCGGGGGACCGGATTCGAAATCAGGTTCGATGGTCCCACCCTGCAAGACGTCTTTCGAACTCTGTTCCAGCCTCTTCCCCGCCTCACCTACCAAGTCGTTCCAAGCGATAGTTATTTTGTATTCAGAGCCGCTCAAGCTGTATCTGAATCTGAGATTCCGGCCCGCCGGGAGCTTCGAACCTGTCGTTTGCTCGAATTCCTCCAGCTCCTTTTTCTGGTCGTCGGCGTTCCACAGAGCGCCCTGCGCGACACAATGCTTACGCAAAGGCGGCGCGAACTCTGAGTCAACATAGAGGGAAAGCCCGGGGTATCCCAGGCTCTGGGTTTTAGGGGAGTAGAAATCATTGAAAACGCGCATGGAGCCAAGTTGGCAAGTATCTTGGCGGATCGCCTCAATCAGCCGCCAGCCGTTGCCTGCGAGTATGATCTTCACATTCCGCGACTCTCCAGGAAGGGCACAATACATCGTTCGGAGAAACTCAAAGGCCATGGTAATGAACTGGCCTAGTCGCGTCTCGGCGATCTTGTCCCTTCGAATTGGCGAGAGTGGGGCGGGATTAGTAATCGCATCCCGATACGCCCAGTACCGGTATTCCGTCCTCTCGCCTTTGCTTTCGATCACACATTCCAGGAAGCCCTCTCCTCCGAAGCGAATGGATCCGATTTGCTCGTATTCTTGTTCTTGAACGCGCTGGCCAGATATGGATTGGCGAAAAGTGAAGACCGCGAGATCCAAAGTCCCTCCTCCCATATCCGCCACTAGGAGCGTGTCACCGGGATTGAACTGACCGCGGGCACGAACATTGGCCCGCGACTCATCAATGGAGTAGCTCTCGACTTCTACATCTATCAGCTTGCTGCGGATGAAATCGTCTATGCTGCGCAAGAGCTTCTTCATCTTGCTGCGTTCCTCGGTACCGAACGCGAGGGGGAATGCCCAGCCTAAGCTCAGCCGGAACTGCCTGCCTGAAGCCTCCTTCTTGATTGCGTAAGGAAGCACCAGGAACATAAGCTCCTGCAAGTATTCCCGGCGTTGATTCTGCATATCCTGGTTTGGCGAATCCCATTTGAAGCCATGTTGGGGAGTTGCGGCGGAAAATGGCTTGGCATTGGCCCATCGAACGACGACGGGGAATTCGCCTCCCTCCCAGAAGGCCGAGGGGATGAGATAATCGTCGGGCGTAAGCTCTTGGTCCCCCTCCAGGTTCGGCAAAAAGTACGCCGCGTTCAGCCGAGTCAGCGCCTGCTGGCTTCCGGCAAGAACCTTGCTCGTCTCGGCCAGTTTCCGTGGCGCGACCGCGTGATTGCCAGGCTTCAAGGCGTCCCCCTCGCCCTTCGCGGCGAAGTACACCAGGCTGTTAGTGGTCCCGAAGTCGATGCCCAGCAACAACTCCGTACCCGCCCGTTCTCCTTGCGCAATGCCGGCGGGAACGTCAACCGTCATGCCGACTTTCGGACTGGTTCGGCTCACGACGCCGACCAGCTTCGGCCAGCCTTCCCGCTCCATACACCAAGGCATTTGTCGCATATCGTGGACTGCCTCGCTCCGCTCACCGACGTTGTAATCCTCATGCTTCTCGCCTACGACGAAAACCCGATAGCGCTTCCACCCTGGAATGTAATCCGGGTAAATGCCCAGGAAGAGGTCCGGCGCATCCTGCAAAATGACCGCATAGTAGTCAAATGCGAACGGCCAACCCTGGACTTGGAAGGTATATTTGGCTCCATTGTCATCCCAGGTTGGCCCAGATAGCGCTTCGACGGCGTTACGCCACTCGGGACGAATCGGGAGGCCTTTGAACTGTTCGCGTGAGCCGAGGACGAGTAGCGAATGAAAGCGAATCTGGTCAAACTTCATGGGGAGTATTTTCCGACCTTCAAACTTCAGCTTCAGGAACCGACGCGGGTCGCCGCGCGTTTCTCCTTCAGACCATTCAAAAGTAACTGTCTCGCCTTGGATGATGGCCGGCGGAGGATACTGTACGCCCGCCTTGGGTACGCCGGGAGGGGTGCGGTCTTCCCAAACCATCACTTGGTTGGTGTTGGGGCGCTGCCAGATCATCAGGTTGCACAGAGAGATCGGCGTCGGCACCTTGCAGGCAGGGCAACTCACTGCAAATTCAGTTTGCCCGTCCAGCACCGGAACGGGCTCGTCGCCTTCCAGCTTCGTGAGGAGGCTGTGACATTTCGGACAGAGGGGGATGTAATGCCGCTTCTCGGGTGTGTACACAAGAATCGGGACCGCCTTGGTTTCCAACTGTCCGGGAACCCATTCAATCCTTTCCAGGAAAGGAAAGGCTTGTCCAAAGCCCGGCTCCGGCTGTCCAGGTTTGAGAGCTTTGAACTCCTTTCGAAGAATCTCCGCCAGCCGCACGGGAATCCCTTCGGACTGCTGCAAGACCCGGACTGCCATCTCCACGAAGTATCCGAGCTTGGCACCCTCGCTGCGGTCCACGCTAGGGTCCTTCGGCCAACTGTCCAAATCCGCAGGCTTGAAATCGGGCAGGGGGCGGACGAGGACGGTCGGGCTCAGAACCCCCAGGGGGTGTTTCCCTTTCTTGTCGAAGACCCACACAACCTTCTGAATGCCCAATTGACCGGCGTATTCTGAGAAGGGCTTTGCCAAGGGTTCTTCTTCGAGGCGGAGATTGTCAAGCAACAGCAGCGCGACAAGCCGCTTCCAAGCGGCGATGCGCTCATTCCACAGCTTCGTGCGTTCCCCGGGCTCGCGTTCCAGCATCCACAAGTAAGCGATGTCCCAGTGCAGGAAATGGGGGATGGAACTCGGGAAGACCTCGATCTTATGGAGGGTTTTTTCGATGATCTGGAAGCTAGGCATGGCTGGCGCTCCTTAGGGCCTCAAAGAGCAAGTTCGCCGCGGTGCGGTCGAGTGCCTGGTTGGGATCATTGAACAGGGACAGATCCACAAGGTCCGGGTTCATCTCCGGCCAGTCAATGCGGGCAAAGGATCGGAGGCTGCAACCCAGGGCCTTGAATTCAGGAAAGGCCCCGCACAAGCCCTCTTTTGCTTGCCAGAGATCACGGACTTTCTCCTGAAGCTGGCCGGGGAAATTCGCGGTGCGCTGTTCGCCCAGCCTCTTGGCTGTGATGCTCCAGAAATCCGCGAGCAGCTTCACTAAGCTCCTTTTCCAGACCGCCGCCGCGAAAGGATCTGCCGCAACGTGCTTGACGACGCGCTCGGAGACCAGGGCTTCGGCTCGGCCCATGCCTCGCTTCGCTTGCTCGGCTGTGCCCTTACTGTCAAATCCCGCCTGTTTCCCGGCTTCACTTGTGGTTACCTGCTTATCGAGAAAATCGGACGGAATGGGTTTGGTGGATTCTCTGAGCAGATAGTAAACCGCCTGGACGCCTCGCCAGAAGGGATGGCTGTCAGCGTCCGGCCAAAGAGGCCTGCGCGTCTTCTCTTCCCCGTGCTTGCGCTCCGGCATGAATTCCCGATCCTTGCGGTCTCCCACCAGAGCAAAGAAATCGATGGCGTCCTGGATCCCTTTCTCCTTCAGGGATTCCAGACACATCCTCAGGTTGGACCGGTGAGTCGCCAGGTCCATAACGTGCGGGTCCGGTTCGAAATACTCACCGAACAGGACTGCGCGCAGATTGAGGCTGCGTCCGACGCCGGTCTCTTTGGTCTGCCGCAGCTTGTCGAGCAGTGGAGTGATCAACCCTCCTCCAGTCCCCCCGATCAAGGAAGCCACCACAACTACTGTGGTGTCTGCTGGGGGCAAGGGGATGCGCAGTTGGTCTGCTGTCAGCACCGAGGAAAGCGCCGGACGACCGAATAACCCGCGGGCGATGTCCTGGTCGAGGGCATCGGCAGCAAAGAAGGCTCGCGCGGGATGGTTCTTGGGAACATTGTCGGGCAGCGCCCCGGCGAGTGCCTGGCTCACCTTGGACTCTGTATGGATGCGAATAGGGATGAACTCGAGCCGCGGGATGGTGCGAGAGGCTATCCCGGCAGTCTTGTCGTGCCCCAACTGGAGAAGGTCGAGAAATCCCTTCGTGATCTTCAACCCGGTATTCAGTTCGTCGGTGTCAATCACCACTGCGTGAAAGGGTTCGTTGATGATGCCCACCAAGTAAAGCAGCGCGTAGTAGTGCAGCACGACTTGACCCGTTCCACCAACGGCAACAACAAGATGCTCTGGCACGTTACCTCCGCTCGATGCTCAGGAATTGCTTGAGCCTCCACGGCGATCCCCATTTGGAGGCGGCAACGGTGATAGCAACCAGCACAACGATATAAAGGGCGCAGAGGGCAGCGCCAATCCCCGGCATGTAGAAGGGCTGGGAGATTGCCGGAACGCCACCGCCCAGCAGTCCCCATAGAAAGCCCGGCAGTGCTGGATCCGGTGCACACTGAAGGTACTCTTCTTTGATCCCCAAAGCTGAATCAAAGAACCCGGGCCAACGGAGCAAAGCAAAGCTTGACCCCGCAAACACGCTGGGCAGAAGGAGAGGCAGCGAGGAAACAACGACACGCCAATACGGATTAGTCAAAAACCACTTCGGCGGCCGGAGGACGAACCACGCGAGCAAGCCAAGGGCCAAAAGAAATGCGAGCAGGAGAGAGCCGTGAAAGGCTCGGAGGAAGCCTTGATCCCAGTTGTAGCAGTCCGTGGGAGTTGGCGCGAGGAAAGCGAGAAAGAAGGGAAAGGTCCTGGGGATCATCGTGCCTCCGAGGGCCGAACAAAGTTGAGCACTATCCGCTAGTAACATATTACCACAGATTAGTTCGCTAGTCAAGCAGTTTCGCGGGGTTATTAATCCCCGCACGGGCATCCCCAATTTCCTGCTATTGCGGGAATGAGCAGCGGGCTTTTCCGGCCCCCTGGGGGGTTTCAACTGGTCAGACCTGTGCGGTCGCAGGATGCCTTCTCACCACACGTCGCGAAGGCCGCGTCCCGAAGGCTCGGGGCATGGAGCGCAATCGGGGTAAAGCTCGCCTACGGCTGGTTCCGCCACCAGCCGCTTTAGCCGACCGTTCTCTTCCCGGAGCTGTCGCAGCTCACGCAGCTCTGTGACCCCCAGTCCGGCGTAATGCTTCTTCCAGCTGTAGAACGTCGCCTCACTGATCCCCATCTTCCGACAAACTTCCACCACCTTCTCGCCACTCTCCACTTGCTGCAACGCGGCAATGATCTGTTCCTCTTTGTGTCCCTTCCTGGGCATCGTGCGTCCTCCTCGTCTGAGACTTTTGAGGACCTTCCGCCCAAGATTACTCCAGTTTCCCCTGGATCAGTTTTCAGGTTTTGGGTCAGACTTATGGAGGCGGACCTTCATTACGAAGGTTCAATTAGTTCACTTTCTTGACAGTTCGAAATCGTGGTGCCGTCGTAGTGGGTGGCATTTCCATCGGCCTGAAAACACCGCTCGTCATTCCCTTTCTCAGCCAATCTCGAAGTTCGAGGTGCTCCGACTCCCTGACCGTGATCACTGCAATTTCAAAATCCTTCCCGATGTCCTGCGCCTGGCCAAAGATGACGTGAACCCTCCAATGATGAGTTGCCGGGTCTATCTTCCCTTCTCCCTCTGGCCACCAAAAGTCTTCGAAGCCGTCCACAACGTGAACAAGTACCCAAAGGCGATTCCCCTCAGGGATGGAGGCCGTCCCTTCCACCTCCATTTCTCTTCCGACCTCAGCCCCCTCCCGAGCCGGTTGCGAAATGTTCACATAAATTCGAAGCAGTTCGTCGGCCTGTCCCCGATTCAAGCTCTTGATACGCTGGTTTATGTCTGCGATCTCTGCCTCGCTGAGGTCGGGTCTCAACTGGTCGACAGAGGATA
>Ga0315294_10007737_pt1 | contig 11793 bp, 11 predicted proteins | sample YL17G13_40_MG_FD_203626 | JGI IMG/M metagenome (GOLD analysis project Ga0315294, IMG submission 203626) | Sediment microbial communities from Yellowstone Lake, YNP, Wyoming, USA - YL17G13_40 | ecosystem: Environmental > Aquatic > Freshwater > Lake > Sediment | place: USA: Wyoming | collected...
GGCCCTGGCAGTCATATAGAAACACGGCTGGTTCTGCTTCGATTCGAGCATACGCTGACCGATGAGTTTCTGTATCCTCGTCAGGGGTATGCGTCTTACATCCGTCTCGGACATGGATATGTCCCTATTCGGCAAGAATTATGGATTTCGTTTCGCCCAGACGCGTCATCCCTTCGGCAACAAGTTTTAATGTGCCGTCTGGCTTTATGAAAAAGATGGTGGGATAGCCTCTTATGCTGCTGAAAGGCTCAGGCAAAATGCCCTGATATGAAATGACCGTATAGTTTATATTCTCGCTCTCGGCCATTGCCTTTATCACTCCGGCAGGTTCACTCGAAATCGCAAGGATAGCAAGTTTGTCCGCCGGCATTATCTCACGAAGCGCTTTTAGATGAGGAATCTCCTGCAGGCACGGCTGACACCACGTCGCCCACATAACCACCAAAACATTCTTGCCGCGATAGTCGCTCAGACTCTGTGTTTTACCGGTTATATCACCGACCTTAAAGTCAGGTAATCCTTTACCGTAAAAACTCCCCAATATGGGGCTCCAGCCGCTCCTCCGAGAAATAATCTCTCTAAGCGATTTTGAAACAGAAAGATTTTTCGTCGAGACCTCGGCGGCAGATTTACCCGCCCCGTCAGGTGTTGACTGCCCGCTGGCAGGAGCTTCTCTCGGCCTGCTCTTTCGACAGCCACTTATTACAACACACGTCAGCAAACAAAATACCAAAACCAAAAAAAATATCTTCTTGATTAAACTACTCAATGTCATGATTTCTCCGGTTTACCCCCACACCTTTGCAGAAAGCCACGGCTGTAAAGCCGTGGATAAATGCAGTTGTTCTCTCGCGCAAGCGAGAAACAGGCAAAGCCACACCTGTAAAGGTGTGGAGGTTTACTTTTATTCATTCTTTTCGTCCTTTATAAAAAAGCCGCGGCCTTTATCAAGACTTATGCCAAAAAGCCTGAACCGCTCGTCTCCCTTAAGCTGCTCAAAATTATCCCCTGCCGCAACAATCCCGCAGCCGGCAGAGTACCTTTCATATACTTTGTCAATATCACATACAACAGGAATATCGTGCCCGGAATAGTATATAAACGACGCGTTGACCTTGCAATAAGCAATCACCGGCTTGTCAGCCGCTGCTACAGCAACCATATCGGCAAAATTACGAATTATATAATTCTCATCAGTTTCTTTGTCTTCCAGCATCGGCCAAATGAGAATAAGTACGCATAGCACGACAAAAAGACTTGCCGTTGCAATCGCCCTTTTGTTCAGCAAAAAAAGAATACTAATACAAAACGCCAGCATCACAATAATCAGACCGATGTACATTATAAAATTTTGCAGGTGGTGCTGCGCTCTCATCAGCCAGACAACCACGCCTGTCACGGCAGTAATAACAGCAAACAAATGCCCAATTGAAAAAATCGCAACAAACCGCCGGCTGTATGCCTTGTTTACAAATATCATATCGTCAATAATTATGCCCGCCAGAACCGCCATCGCAGGCATCAGCGGCAAAATGTAATGCTGACGCTTGCCGCCGCAAAAACTCATCACGACAATCCCCGCCACAAACCAGAACCACAGATAAAATATTACTTCACGCTTCTTCTCCCATATCCGATAAAACGGCGCCGCCAGCGCAAGCGGTATGAAGGCAGAGAACGGCAAAAAATAAACAAACATTATGCCAAAATAATAAAAAAAAGGCTTTGAGCCGGCGGCATATTCGCCGGCCGCCCTGCCGAGAAATTCATTCTTCCAGACTTCAAGCACCTGCGGCAGCTTTATCAAAACTGCTGCCGGCCAGCCAAGCGATATCAAAAGAAATAATACCGCTCCGGCTATCGGCAGTAATTTCGGAATAAGCCTCCATCGGCGGAAAACTGCAAAATAAAAAAACAACGCCGGAAAAACAAGCGGTAGCGGCGCAGGACCCTTGGCAAGCATCGCAAGAGAAAAACCGAGCCAAAAGATGAGCATACAGCAAACTTGTTTCCTGCGGGATTGAGCTTTTACCGCCGAATAAAAACTCAACATCGCAATCGTAACAAAAGCAGTCAGCGCCATCTCAGGCCTGCCTGTATGACTGTACCTGATATAACAAAGCGATGTTGACCAGATGAGCGATGAAAGTGCAGCAATTCGCACACTCAGCCAGTCGGAAACAAAATAAAGAATTGCTATTGCTGAAAGAACCGCTAATACTGCGCTGGGCAGACGAACTACAAAATCATTTACTCCGCCCGCTGCTTTTGCCGCCGCCGCTACGAGCCAGTAACCCAAAGGTGTCTTCTGCAATCGAGGCTCGCCGTTAAAATATGGTATGAGCCAGTCGCCGCTATTAACCATTTGTCTTGCAGTAACCGCAACATACGCCTCATGACCGCCGAGCGGCCTGTCGGTAATCGCCCAGAAAGCCGTCAAAATCGAAACTGCGATAGCAACAGGAAAGGCGATTCTTCTTAATTTTTTGTCGTCCATAATATTGAATAACTGCTGGTTAGCCCCCACCCCTGCGGTGGGGGTTTGTTTAGCTCATTAATTCGATTATCTGCTGCAGGTCGTTGGCACATTCAACGGGCGGGTTGCTGTATCTGCCGGACTTGTTCTTATGATAATTTACAGTAACATCCGGGTCTTTAAGACAATGGCCGGTAAGCACACAGGCAACCGTCTGCTCCGGCTTTATAATTTTTTCAGAAAGCAGAACCGCCAGGCCCGCTATCGTTGCCGCCGAAGCAGGCTCACAGCCAAGCCCGAATTTCCCTATCAACGCCTTGGCATCGGTTATCGCCTCATCAGACACCGCCCGCACAACGCCGTTGCATACATCAATCGCCCGCAGACACTTTTTCAGATTCACCGGCCGGGAAATCTCTATCGCCGAAGCGCACGTATGAGGAGAAAATTTCTTCGCGGTAAGCTCTGCATAAAAATCGTCAATGATTTTCTTGTCAACTTTTCCATCATTCCACTTAAGATTTCTTTTATTTACAAGCTCAGTCAGAGTATCGGCACCGGTCGCATTGATAATTGCCATTCGCGGCACCCGGCCAATCAGGCCGAGCTGCTTGAGCTCATAAAACGCCTTGCCGAAAGCGCTGGAATTGCCTAAATTCCCGCCGGGCACAATAATCCAGTCCGGCACAGACCAGTTCAGGCCTTCGAGAACGCGGTACATTATGGCTTTCTGCCCTTCGAGCCGGAACGGATTGAGTGAATTAAGAAGATACAATTTAAGTTCGCTGCAAACCGCTTGCACCTGTTTCATACAGTCATCGAAGTCGCCGAGTATCTGAATGGTCTTTGCGCCGTAATCTAGCGCCTGGCTGAGTTTGTTGAATGAAATTCTGCCCGAACCTACAAAGACAGTACATTTCATTCCGCAATGGTGTGCATAAAGAGCTACCGCAGCGCTGGTATTGCCGGTAGAGGCGCAGGCACATGATTTTGCACCGACCATCTTCGCATGGCTGAACGCCGCAGCCATACCGTTGTCCTTGAACGAGCCGGAAGGATTGAGTCCTTCATATTGAAGATACAGACCACCCTTCTTCATTCCGAGAAATTCCGCGAGCATATCATTCTGCTGCAGCAGAGTCTGACCTTCGCCGATTGTTACCTTGTATTTGTCAGGGCAAAAATCAAGCAGTTCTCTGAACCGCCATACGCCCGAAAAATCGAGTCTGTTTTCTCTTGTTGCCCATCGTTTTCCAAAGTCTGAAAGCTTCTTCGGCACTTCTATTTTGTCCCAGTTATAGCAGGTATCAAGCAAATCCCCGCAGTCGGGACATTTGAAAAATGATTCATTGCAACTGAACTCGGCTTTGCATTCCGGATTTATACATTTCTGATATGCTGTTTCTGCCATTCTATACTCCGTAATCCTTAAGCCCCCAACTTTACCTGTCCGCCATAGCCTTGGCGGAGGCGGATGTTGGGGGTCTTTATTTTCGGTTAGCCCCGTCATCACTATGACGGGGTTATATTTAGCCCGCCGTTTCACGGCGGGTTTATAATAATCCTTTTTGCCCTCATTTGCAACAAACTTGTTTAGCCGCCGCCAGCATGGCGGTGCAGGTTAGCCGTTGTCGGCACGACAACGTTATTTAGCCCCCAGTTTCACTGGGGGTTTTCATTTCGTTCATCCTTAAGCCCCCAATTTTACCTGTCCGCCATAGCCTTGGCGGAGGCGGATGTTGGGGGTTTTCTTTGCGCCGTGGTTAGCCCCACCATTACTATGGTGGGGTTTGTCGTCCGCGGGGTTTTTCTTTCGCACCTTTCACACTTTTCTTACCTTTTATTCCCGCCATAGTTTATCCCCGCGCAGAGTTTATCCCTGTGAAGGCAGGGAGGGAGCGGGAATCATCGGGGCTACTTCATCGGGGAATTTCCTATTCCACGCCCGTGAAGTGCGATAGTTTACCCCGTGAGACTTGTCCCGTGAGATGCGTCTTACGCTATCTCACCGGGATGACGATATAAGGCTTTCATTATATCTTTTCTGCCTGCTTTGTCCGTCTGATAAAACAACTATTTACTTATCAGATCTATTAACGATCACCATTTAGATCGTTGTAATCAACCTCATATAACCCTTGTTTCCCTTGGACAGGGAAAGGTTCAATTGGCCTGATATCTTTTAATACCCATGCAAACATGCCAGGGAGAAACTTGACCATAGCGGCCTCTTCATCGTTTTCAGTCATCGGGCGGCAATCAACAAGCTTTGCCATACATAACGCTTTCCCCAATGGTAGCCCTTTTGCTGGGCCTGTTTTGGAAGACACGATTAGTAGATCCCCCCGGTAGTTAATCGGCTGGCTACGAGTTTCAATAGTCTTCTTGCCTTTAGCAATATAACTTGCCCACGGTTGTCTTATAGATATAGCTTTCATGGCCTAGCCCCCGAGTACCAAAATAGAATTCCTTTTGTAAGAACCGCACTATGTTTGAGCTGTAATTTACATGCTTATTGTATTCTACCTTTTTACTGTTGTCAATAATTAACCAACTCTTGCAATTCCCTACAAATATTAATAAGCCTCAAAATATAAGGTAATTAATTACACGAGCACATCCCATAAAACCACCAATTAGAGATGCTACTTATAGTATCGTAGACAATGAGTATCACATGGTTAAAATTATTACCATTATGGTTAAAAATGTCCTGAAAACTTTTGGCAATAAAGTACGAGAAAAGCGACTTAAAAAAGGTTGGTCGCAGGAGGAACTTGCAGGAAGGTGTGGGCTCCACAGGACTTACATTGGAAGCATTGAACGTTCCGAAAGGAATGTCAGCCTGCTTAACATTGAAAAAATCGCCCAAGCATTCGGCCTAAAAGCGTACGAAATGTTAAAAAAGTAACTTACTCCATCTCTTTTTGTTTTTACAGGAATTTGGAAAGCAATAAATGAAGAAGGAATTTACATACGTAGATTTTATTGAAGATAGCAAATTGCAAGAGGCCGTAAAGCATGTCCTCACTCCTGTCCGGGACGAGGAAGTCAACCGGGATTTCTTTGAAAATACAATTGATCCTTTTTCGGCTTTGTTTGACTCTTCTTTACATGGATTGACTTTAGACCAATGGTTTAAGTCTGAAAAAAGCCGCCAAATCCAAAAGACCATGCAGAATTATGTCGGCGAGTTCCACCAGATGGTTTTAGGAGGTATTGATGGCTGGAAAGACTTAGGGGTTGGTGAAGTTGTAGACCTCTGTAATTCAAAAGAAAAGATGATTGCCGAAATTAAGAACAAATATAATACAACAAAGGGCAACCATAAAGTAGCAATTTATGACGATTTTAAAACCCTTTTGGCAAAACCGACATATGCTTCTTATACTGCTTACTATGTCGAAGTGCTCCCCCGAAATGGAAGAACTTACAACAAACCTTTTACGCCCTCCGACAATAGAAGTTCTTCGCGCCGGCCTATTGATGAAAAAATAAGAGTCATCGATGGGAAAAGTTTTTATGAACTGGCAACCGGCCAAGCAGACGCTATCAAGGAATTATATAAAGCCTTGCCCAGAGTTATTTCTGATGTCTTGGGACATGACATAACAAATGTATCTAGCCAACCCATGTTTAACATACTGATAGACAAAGTATTTCCGGGGTAGACAAAAAATGGATACAGTCTTAAAAGTACAAATCAAACAGATGATTTATACTGCCATCAGTAATTACTTTCGGGGTAGGAAAGTTAAGACTTTCCATATATTGGATTACCTTTTTCCTGCAGAACGGCGAATCCGGTCACTTATCGGGGGACTTGAGGGGAGCCTTGGAACCACTCTTTGGGAGCCTTTAGCAAAGGTTTTGGCCGAGAACAACAAGTTTGAAATCGTCAAAGAAAAATTATTACAACCTGAACCTTTTCCCCTGCAACCGGTCATGGCCAAATTAGTTCATATGCGTGAAAAAGGGAAACCCAAAATAACAACAGAGGAATGCATAACCATACTCCGTAACGAAGCCAAAAAAAATTATAGAAAAGATGTAAAGTATATAAATGCTCCTCGTGGACTTGGCGTAGATGTTTATTTAAAAAAAAATGGTTTAGAGTATATATTTGATATCAAAACCAACCAAGTCAATCAAGGAGATGGGCTCAAACTCAACACTCAATTATTGAAATGGTACGCTTATAGGCTCACAAAAGATCCCGATTCTCAAATAGAGGCAAGAATTGCGTTTCCCTTCAATCCTTATGATAAAGATTGGTGGGACAGGAACGGATCTCGCGCTTACCCACTTGAAAAAGGAGTAGATGCATGGGTTGAAGACGAATTTTGGGATTTCCTGTCAGGTTTAGAAGGAACATGGTCGCATATCGTTGCAATATTCCAGGAACTTTCAAGAGAAGGATTTGCCGAGCAATTCCATAATATTTTTGCACAAACATAGCTATTGGAACAAGCACATTTGCTGATATTCTTCTTTTTTTGACTCATCTAGGCTACACCAAGGCTGGATTATCATTGTTTCTTTATCAAACTTACCATCTAACATAGCCACCAGACACCTTCCTAAATGGTAGGCCAGGTTCACTGGCACAGCATTTCCAATCTGTTTATATTGCGAAGTAATACTTCCCATGAATTCCCATTCATCAGGAAAACTTTGTATACGAGCATATTCCCTAACACTCAAAGGCCTTGTTTCACCAGGATGGCACCGTTCAGTTTGTTTTTGGGCTGGGGCGGTGGTCAATGTCAAGGAAGGTTCGTCCCATGATAACCTCCTGGCCATTCCTGTTCGACCACCCGCCAAATAAAAGCTTTTTTGCATATATTCCTTTTGTAGGTCTATTGGCAAGTCTCTCCAATAACCACCAGGCGGAACCAATTCCATGATTTCTTTTTTTCGCTTCGGATATTTCTGACTCATGGAAAGCGGACAATCTTTTAATGCCATCCCAAGTGAAATTGTATAATCCTTCTCTTTAGGGTAATACGCGAGTAGATTCGAGTCTTCCCGTACGGCAATAATGACTAGCCTTTCCCGTTTTTGTGCTACATCGAGGAACTGAGCTTTTAGCACATGGTAAGCGGTTTTATACCCAAGTTTGTGCAGATATTTTAGCATCACAGCAAGGGTTCGCCCTTTATCATGTTTCACAAGGCCACGGACATTTTCTGCAACCGCTATTTTAGGTTGTACCTCTTCGACACATCGGGCAAATTCGAAAAATAATGTTCCCCTGATATCTGCGAAGCCCTGCCCTTTGCCAGCATAACTGAATGCCTGACATGGGAACCCTCCTGCAACGATGTCAACCTTGCCTTTGTAGCTAGTGAAATCAACATCTGCAATGTTGCCTTGGATCACTTCCCAATCTGGACGGTTATGTTTCAGTGTTTCAACTGCGTCTTTGTCTATTTCAACAAGGAGCTTGGTTTGTAGGCCTGCATTGGAAAAACCAGACGCCATACCTCCGCATCCTGAGAACAACTCAATAATAGTGTGATCGGTTGGGGGGGATTTAAAAACTTTAAACACGTGCTCGTTCGAATCACCAGAACATTTCTTTTGGACACGCTCCAATTCTTCTAAACTAAAGACTCTATATCCTAAAATGTCGCGTTTGGCCTTAACCAAACCCTTCTTTGCCCACCGTCTTATAGTGTCTGGGGAAACCCTCAAAATTTCTGCTGCCTTATGAACAGAAACCACTTGTTGCACTTCATCAATTACATTATTATCCTGGTTGAACATAAAAACGTTATACTAATTATCCTTGCATATGGCAATGGTTATTTATGGAAAGAATACTTAGACAAAAACTGAAAGGGGGGAGGTTTTCAAAGGTTTCTCCAAAACGTTCCCAGATAATGAGATCCATCAAAAGTAAGGGCAACAGATCAACCGAATTTACCTTTAAAATGGCGCTTGTCCGAGCCAATATCAGTGGATGGAAATTGCACCCAAAAGATGTCATAGGGTGTCCAGATGTTTTTTTTTCAATTCATAAAATAGCGGTCTTTTTAGATGGCTGTTTTTGGCATGGTTGCCCAATCTGCGGCCATGTTCCAATCACTAATCATGATTATTGGTTGGCAAAGATAAAAAGAAATAAGCAAAGAGATATTAAAAAAAGAAATATTTTGAAAAGGCAGGGAATAAAAGTAATTCGTTTTTGGGAACATGAAATAAAAAAACATCCCCAAAAGTGTATTGATAAAATTGATAAGATAATACAATGAGAGTACAAGTGATATAAATAAATTCTGTCAATTTAATATTATACTTCGTTCTGGGCTACAACTGCCAAATTCCTTTTCATTGGCATATTCACAAATCGCTTCATCTGAAATCACCACAAGCTTGCCATCAGCTCTTTTAATAAGAACAAGCCATATATCACCTCCTGATTGCCAAGCTTCCCCACCTAAAGCATCTGCCACCGTATTAGCTTGTTCTTCATTCATAAATATTTCCTCTGTCCTTTTCCAATTCGTCTTAGTTAAAACGTAACCGGTAAACGTTGGCCGTAACGAGCATCGCAACCGCAACCGCCTTACGCATGTTCATTCTCTACCATTCTTATCTCTTTGTCAACGGTTTCTCCTGTTCACCTTTACCCCGTGAGATGTCCCTTGGACTATCTCATCGGGGTGCTCTCCTGCCTGTCCCGCATCAATTAGGCCGCTACTGTGAATTGGTGCGGGGTTCACCTGCTCTGTTGGCCGTTAATCTGCGAAATTAACTGCGGCAGTTCGCTAAGTTTATCAATTCTTATTACATTCTGGGGTATATTTTTCGTTGTATTTGTATAGGCTGTCTTTATGGCCGCAAGCATATTTGCTTTAAGTGCGCCGATAATGTCTATATCGAGTCTATCGCCGACGAAGAGCACGTTTTGAGGTTGACAATCCATTTTTTTTGCAGCCTCTGTGAAAATCCTGCTGTCGGGTTTGCGAAACCCGAACTGATACGAATAAAGCCTGACAGAAAAAAAATCAAGAATACCAACTTCACAAAGGTGCCTTTCAAGCATTAGGGCGCTGATAAAGGTGTTCGAAAGTATGCCCAGTTTCACTCCTGCCTGTTTCAATTTGCCGAGCGTTTGTTTTATATCGGCCTCGGTTTTTGCCAGCCTGCTCAAAGGCTCATACCAGCACCAGCCGAAGTCCTGCCACTCCTGGCCGGACAGTCTAACGCCCCTTTTCCGCTCAATCTTTTTTAAAAGCTCAAACGAATCAAAATCCCTGCCGCTGATTGCCGACCAAATACGAAAAATACGAATCATCCAAAGGTGTCTGAGCAGAAAAAAACGCGGCGAACCGGTCGGCTGATTAAACTTCTTGAGAAAATCGTATGCAAGTCTTCCACCCTGTTCGAAAAGAGATATCACATCGACCCTGCCAAAGTTTAATAGCGTCTCGCCAATGTCAAAAAACACTGCCTGGATTTTTCTCTCAGCCAAAAAACACTCCCGTCAAAAACGGATTTGGCCGAGATGGGAGTCGAACCCATACGTCCTCTCGGACATGGGATTTTAAATCCCAAGCGTCTGCCGATTCCGCCACTCGGCCAAGTGCGCGATTATCGTAGCCGAGCACGGAATAAATGTCAATATGAGATTACTATCAAAGAAAGCCGTCGAAATCAATTTTGCGGTGATTTAACCCATGAGATACGAAGCTATCCGGCGGGTTTAACTTTTTTGCGGTGATTTAACCCATGAGATACGAAGCTATCCGGTGGGTTTAACTTTTTTGCGGTGATTTAACCCATGAGATACGAAGCTATCCGGCGAGTTTAACTTCTTTCGGTATGCTGTCGCAAAGAAGCCTGCTGAGCTGTCTGCTTCCAGTTGCTCTTTGACAGGAAATTGATAAGGTGGGCAAACCGAACGTTAAGCTCCTCAAACAGCGGCCTGTATCCGGAATTGTCTGAGTCTCTTGCGGCAGCTTCGAGCTGTTTTGCAAGCTCCGAGATTTTTGACGCACCAATTGTCGCTGTCGCTCCCCTGAGAGAATGCGAGTAAAATTTTATTTCGTTGGCGTCGTTTTTTTCCACGGCTCCTGACAACATCTTCATCCTTTCAGTGTTGTCCTTGATAAAAATAGGTATTACCTCGTCAATCAGGCTCTCTTCTCCAATCCTTTCAGTAAGAAGCTGCCAGTTTATTTCGACTTCCGCCTTTGGTAAACCTCCGGCGGACAAGTCTGAGCTGTCCTGCGAAGCGGAATCTGCAACAGTAAGATATTTCGTGAGGGTCTCAATAAGCTTTTTCCTGTCTATCGGCTTGGGAAGATAACCACTGCAGCCGGCAGCAAAACACTTCTCGTCATCACCCTTCATTGCACAGGCAGTCAGGGCGATTATCGGAATTTTAATGCCTTCTTTTCGAAGATGCTTCGTCGCTTCATAGCCGTTCATCACAGGCATCTGAATATCCATCAGGATAACATCAAATTTCTCCGTCATTGCCTTTTGCACCACCTGCTGACCGTTTTCAACAATCACCACCTCAATACCCAGCTTCTTCAACAAAAGCTCTATAAGGGCCTGATTTGTGGGACTATCTTCCGCAACCAGAACCCTGCCGCCAAGCTGCAGATTATCCGTTTGGACAGATAACTGCCGAACCTGGCCGGCGACATTAACTGAACCGCCGCGTTCAACCGCTCCTGCCAGCTGCATACCGGTCGGGATAATCAAAGTAAAAACAGAACCTTTGCCGGTTGTGCCGCTGATTGTTACGCTGCCTCCGAGAAGCTCGGCAAGACGCTGCGTGATTGTCAGTCCCAGCCCCGCACCTATTTGCGCCGGCCGGGAGAGTTTTAAATTCGCCGGCAAAGCTGCTTCTGCTCGGCCTTCATTAGCCCAGCCACTGTGCAAACAGGTGCGGGGTTCGGTATCCTCAACATCAAATCGAATAAAAGGTTTGCTGCCGCTATTGTCCCAGAAAACCCTGACATAAACATGACCTTTGTCAGTAAACCTGATTGCATTGCTTACAAGATTTATCAGGCATTGTTTCAGCCTTGCCGAATCCGTGCGAATAAATTCAGGCAGCGGCCGGCTGCGAATAATTTCAAATTGAAGCCCTTTCTCTATCGCAGCAGGACGCATAAGCGATTCAACCGCCGCAAGAACGCTTTCAACATTGCAATCTGCAATTTCAATATCGAGTTTGCCTGCCTCGATTTTTGAAAAGTCAAGAATGTCGTTTATCAACTGCAGAAGATGCCTGGAGCTATCGCGGATAATTGCGACCTGCTTTTTCTGCTGCTCCGAGAGATTCTCCTCGGCGA
>Ga0315294_10007738_pt1 | contig 11793 bp, 14 predicted proteins | sample YL17G13_40_MG_FD_203626 | JGI IMG/M metagenome (GOLD analysis project Ga0315294, IMG submission 203626) | Sediment microbial communities from Yellowstone Lake, YNP, Wyoming, USA - YL17G13_40 | ecosystem: Environmental > Aquatic > Freshwater > Lake > Sediment | place: USA: Wyoming | collected...
TCAATGTGGGGTCAATCGCGCCTTTGGCAGTTCGGCTTTGCTCACTGTCCTGAGCTTGTCGAAGGACGGGACGACCTCTGGCTTGACTCTAAACCGCTTTCAGTCCACCGCTTTTGGGGTGGTGGGGTGGGGACTGTGAACTATGAACCACGAACCATGAACCGATTCTAAAATGCGGGGCCGATCCCGCCGTTGGCGGGATGACATCCGACTTGACTACGAACTATGAACCATCAACTATGAACTGTATTAAAAAAAGCCTGCAGGTCAGGAGCCCCGTGCTCCTGACACTTTTATTTGTCAGGTGGGCTGGGCACCTGACCTACGAGACTTGATTTATCCGTGTTATACCTTTTCAAGGACAAAAAGTCCTAAGCCAAGATAGTCTTGGTGCTTTTGATAGTTTTTCTTTTCTTCCTGCCAGTGTGCTCCATTACCTCTATCCTCGTAGTAGGCTTCCCACCAAGATGGTTCGTGATGGTCACGTGCAAATAGAGTGCGAAAGCCACATTCGGTAAATGCTTTTTGGTTTCCGTGCATTGTGAGAACGTGAGCTGTGCCCCCCGTCCAACAATGCTCTATCTCTTTTGGTACGTCTTCCCTTCTCCAAATGACTTCAATAATGACCGCTCGTCCTTTGGGCTTGAGCACCCGATGAAACTCTTTTAAGCCATTATTAAAGATTTCGCAGATAGCGCCGCTGCAGAAAACCACATCGAAAGTCGATGCCTCAAATTTAAGGGCATTGCCATCCCCTATCTCGAATTCAGCGAGGTGCTCCAACCCTCGCTCGGTGGACTTCTTTTTAGCTCTTGTAATTGCCCATTCCCCAATATCTATGCCGATAATTTTACAACCATACTTCGTGGCTATGTAGAGTTCTAACTCTCCAGTGCCACATGCAACGCTGAGCATTTTGGCATTCGATTGAAGGGAAAGATATTGTTCTGCTTCTTGTGTCAACTCAATCCCACCTGGCATGATGACTTCTTTTCTTGATATCTCGCACATCCTTTTTTTCCTCTCCTATGGCTAACATTGTTTATATTGATCCATATAATACTCCAAACATGGCTTCGAGTGCCGTATAAGACGCCTGCGAAAAAGGCGTCGCTTGGTGCGTAAGCTATATAAGGTCAGTAACCCCGGGCTCCTTACACTTTTATTTGTAAGATGCGCAGGGCACCTGACCTACAAACTGATTTCTTGATTCATTTCGTACGTCTACCCTAATAGGCTGCGGTCAACGTTTGAATGGCAACGGCGAGCCCCGGGAAGCTCACGATGTCCGCGAACTCTGCAAGCACGGCTATCTGGTTTGGGTTATCGCCGTCACTCCGCGCCGAATTTTTCTCCGATCACCATCTTAACTCGATCACCCGCCTTGAAGCTGGCATTCGCCTCAGCCTGATTGATGATCGCCAGCGTCTCAATCTGCACCGGAGATCTCTGCTGCTTGGCCAACTCCTCCAAAGATACCCGCTGACTGACGGTAATGATCTTGACCAGCATCGGCTGCACTTGAAGTATCGTCGGGTCGGTCAGGCGCCGGAAACTGCCTATCGAGCCGACGATGGCATCCCGATAGCCCGGCCACTGACGCTCGCCGGTATAGGCGAGAAGCCGGTAAGTCCGTCCCTCGTGTTCGACAAACGCCGCCTTGCCGTGTAATACTTCTTGCTCAGTCTGTGCACTAAATTGCGCTGAAACAGCCGGTAGGCCGTTGAGATTGCCTGTCTCCGGACGCTCCGATTGCACACCTTCCTGCTCGAAGAACTGCCTGGCCGCTTCGCCGCTGGAATTCGCGTTCGTCACGGTGATTTGCATCACCGCGTCCTGATCGCGACTGACCGCTGTGACCGCCTCCTTCAGATTCACCGTCTGCCAGCCGGATGGGAATTCGTAAGCGAAGGCAAGGTCGGGGTGGTAGAAATAGTTGTCGCGGAAGAATCCTTCACGCGGGTTCTGACCGAACACCATGCCATCGATAAGACTAAGATAGTTGTTCTGATTCACCGAAAGGCGGCTCGGGTCGATATTGAGCGTATCAAGTTCCTTCTGGATGCGCTCACTTCGGTTCTCCGGATTCGGGTGCGTCTCCAGCCATTCCGGCAGGCGTCCGCCGCCGCTCGCCTGGCTGACGCGGTTCAGCATATCGAACACCGGCACCATCTGCCGTGGATCATTCCCCGCCCGCACCATGTAACGAATCCCCAGGTGATCCGCCTGACTTTCATCGTCGCGACTGAATTTCAAATACAGCAACCCCAGCCCGGCGTTGACAAACTGCTCGTACCGCTGAAGCTCCGGCTTGATCATAATCCCGGCCGCCACGCCCAGCTGTGTCACCTGCTGGGTGGACATGCTGTGCACTGCATGTTGCGCGGTCACGTGGCCGATCTCGTGCCCTATCACTCCGGACAGCTGTGCCTCGTTCTCAACATAGGTCATCAACCCGCGGGTGACATAAATAAAACCGCCCGGCAATGCGAAAGCGTTAACCACCGGGTCATCGATTACTCGAAATGTCCAAGGCAGATCGGGCCGCTCAGAGGTTTGGGCAAGCTTGGCGCCCAGCTCCTGCACATAGCGCTGCAAGGCTGCATCCGGATAGAGCCCGAGGCTGGCAACGACCTGCGAATCCGCCTGCTGCCCCATCGCGATTTCCTGCGATTGGCTAATAAGATTGAGGTGCTTTTCGCCCGTGGCAAGATTACTGGCGCAGCCTGCAATGATGACACCAATACTTAGTGCCAGCAACCAGAGGCAGGACAGCGCACGGCATGAAAGACAGCCTGTGCCGCGGTCGCCTGCCCAACCCGACCAGCGACTACGATACCCAAACGAACTGTGTCTGTTATTCATCTTTTCCTCCAGATCTCCTGGTGTTGGGGCGGGAGTTTAACCCCCGCCCCAACTTGTAGAGGAGCTCATTTGATCAATTCCATTTTCTTAATCTCAATATACTCTCCAGCCTGTAATCGGTAGAAATAAACTCCACTTGCCACTTGGTAGTCGTGATCATCTTTTCCATCCCAATGTGTTGATTTATCGCCCGCTGTTTGATATTCATCAACCAAAGTCTTTATCCTCTGGCCCAGGATATTATAGATGGTGAGCCGGACCCAGCAATCCTTCAGCAGAGTATAGCTTATTTCAGTTTCTGGGTTGAAAGGGTTGGGATAATTCTGGTGTAATCTAAAATAAGTGGCTCTGGTCGAGGCTTGATCCTCATCCTCCACATCAGTGGCTGTTATCCCTACCACGGTATTGGCGATTAATGTAACTGCGGTCTGTGCCAGCGCTCTGCCGTTCAGCGTTGCGCCGGTGTTCATCGCAATCATTGTTTTGGCCAATATATTCCCCTTGAATTCAGACGTCGTTCCAAGTGTCACTGCGCCTGCGACCTGCCAGAAGATGTTCTTGGCCTGTGCGTCGCCGCTCAGGACAACTTTCTTAGCGGAGCTGATATCGAGAGTTCCCGCTATCTGGAAGATCCAGACATCATTTGCGCCGCCCGAGAGGGTGACATCCGTTGGTATTGTCACACCAGAACTCCATTTATAAAGACCAGGAACGAGTGTCAGCCCGCCAATATCTCCGGCGCCCAGTTCAGTTTCATCGGGGTCTGTCCGTCCAGCGGCGTCGGTGTACGCGGCTTCCATGTCGAGTACAGCCGTGGTCATGTAAGCTGGAGTAGGATCTGCATAGTCGGCTGCATATACTCTTCCAGTAACTAGGGATGATGTTGAAAATTGACCCGAGGCATCCAGTATTAACCCAAATCCAGTTATGGCAGTGGCGTCGATTGGGCTCACTCCAATATCTCCAACAATTGAGGTGGTTCCAGTGGTTGAGATTCCTGTTTCTGCCAGAATTGCGAAATTGCCGGCCGACCCAAGGTCTACTGGCGCTTGAGCTGCCATTGCCGGCACCAGGCTCAGGGCCAGCACCAGTGCAAACAAAATACTAAAAATTTTCTTTTTCATCTTTTTCTCCAGATATAAAGCCGCTATGTAACCGGTCGCGCTCATACCGTTCTCCCACGAGGCGTCCATCGCCGCCCAACAATCACCAGTACGACCCCAACTGCCACTGCCACTGCACCAAAAATCGGAGACAGTGGGATTCGTTCTTTCTGGTCGACCTGAATCTTGAGCGCTCCGATGTCGACGACATCCTTCTTTGAGGTATAGGTTATACCTCCATAAATAAGCCCTACCGCCCCCAGCACAATTAAAATTATGCCTATTAGGGTCAAGGTATTCATAGGCACTCCTTTCCTGACGCAGTTCGCGTCATATCGGCCGTCTGCCGGTAATGACCCGGACCAGCACGACCACAATGGCGATCACCAGCAGAACATGAATGAATCCGCCCATCGTATAGCTGGTAACGAAACCAAGCAGCCACAGAATCACCAAGATCACAGCGATAGTCCATAGCATGATCGTCTCCTTTCTAACACCAACGTTTGTGTGTGGTCATCTACTTTCCAGTCGCTTCCATCAGGACCCACGCGTCCCGACTGACTCTTGAAATCAACTGTATCTCCTCCGGAAGTTCCAGACACCTCCAGAGGAAGATTTCTTCACTGTAAAATATGGAAGAACCTTTGCTCCTTGCGCCACCGATCTTATGGTGTGCAGAAAATCGTCAAGGGCAGCATCTTTGAGAATAAAACCAGAGACTCCAGCTTTTACAAATTCGACGACATCGGCCTGAACCGGGACAAGGTCCATCACCACCACCTCGGTCTTTTCTTCCACCCTTATGGTCTGATCTTATACTGTCTTTCCCCAGCCTTGGTCTGATAGCAAGCCTTAAATGAGAGCCACCCCGCATCCACGTCCATGTTTATCACCTGAATCTTCCCATAGTGATTGTCGCCAGTCTTGATGGCATATACGTGCCCGGGAATGGCGGTCAAAGAGTAGCCAGTTGCGGCGTAATTTGTGGCGGGAGCAACATCTGCCTCATTCCAATCCTGCATATAACCTAAATCCATCACGCCACCACTGTTAGTGCCAGCCAACCAGAGGCGATATGCCACTCCTCCCTCGAAATTTATCTTCTCACAGATGAAGTCGCCTATGCCGTCATCTGTGTTATATGCTGGAGTATGGATGTCGGTCATATCGGCTACGCTGAAGTTGGATAGCTCATATCCGGACTTATTCTTATGCACAGAAGATGCCCAGATAGTATCCTTGGAACCCGGGGTTGTCTCCGGTCGTGGAGTATCGTTGATAACATTGGATGGCTGGCTTCTCTTACTCCAGTTGCTTTTTGCGGCAACCACCAGAAAAGAATACGTGGTGCCGTTGTTCAAACCCTGTATGGTTCGGGATTGCACCGTGTTGGAAGGACTGCTCTTGGAGAAGGAATCCACCTTAGCGAACCCAGGGGGAATCTGTTGGGGAGTCGTGGTGGTGGAATAAGTGCCATCATACTTGTAAATTACGTAACCACTCAAGTCATCCTCATAGTTGCTGGTGTACCAGAGCAACGTGATTTCCTCATGTCCGGTTATGCTTTTCAAGCCAAGAGGCGGGGAGAGGCTTTCGGCAGTTACTGACTTCGTTACCGTACTATCACACCCCTGGACGCCCAGAAATAGCAGAACCACAGCGGCTAACACGAGAGTTTGTTTCATGAAGACCTCCTCATGTGATTCATACGTTACCTATCATCTCTCGACAAATACGTAGCATCATCCTCTCAAAGTCAAGCTAAATGTGCCATTAGAAAATATGATTCTCGGGCACTCAGCCTTACTGAATCCGTCTCAACTCCACTCTCCGGTTCTTGGTCCGACCCTCATCCGTGTTGTTGTCCGCGATAGGCTGGGTCTCACCGTAACCCATAGCTGTTAGGTTATCAGCCTTAACTCCCTTGCTGATCAAATACTGCATCACTGCATCGGCTCGTGCATTAGAGAGTTTTAGGTTGTACGCATCCGATCCTATCCAGTCGGTGTGTCCGGCGATTTCTACTTTAACATCCGGCCGCGCAATCAAGCTGGTTGCTACCGCGTTTAAGATAGTTTTGGAGTCAGCAGTCAGTATAGACTTGTTAAATTCAAAGTGGACACCATGCAGAACCACTGGCTTCTCCGGCTCAGGTATAAACTCAGAGATTGGGCAGCCAACGTTATCCACTTTTACGCCTGACGGGGTATCCGGGCAGCGGTCAACGCCGTTACACACTCCATCGCCGTCCGAATCTGTTGGACACCCTTTCGCATCCACTTCACATCCTTTAGGCGTGTTGGGACACTGGTCAATGACATCGCAAATCCCGTCCCCGTCCGAATCTGTTGGACACCCTTTCGCATCCACTTTACACCCTTTGGGCGTGTTGGGACACTGGTCAATGCCGTCGCAAATCCCGTCCCCGTCCGAATCTGTTGGACATCCTTTCGCATCCACTTTACATCCTTTGGGCGTGTTGGGACATTGGTCAATGCCGTCGCATACCCCGTCCCCGTCCGAATCGATGGGGCAGCCGGTAGCATCCACCTGACAGCCGACGGGAGTATCCGGGCATTTGTCCTTCTTATCTGGCACGCCGTCCTGGTCCTGGTCTTTCACCTTGCCGCCGAAGTAGAATGTCAAGCCGGCATACACTTCGCCAATTGCTTGGGGCAAATCCAATTGACCTGGGTTTTTTCCAACTATATCCTGGTCGTCTTTAAAGTTGGTTAAAAGATGGCTTAGATAGCGGGCTTTACCTCCCAACTCCAAAGACAGCCATTCGGCTGGAAAGAATTCTATTCCCACCCCACCCATAAAGTAAAGTTCCTGGTCTTTTAAATTGTACCAGTTTCCGGCCTTATCGGTCGGAGGGATGCCCGTGCCGGCCAGCGCGGGGTCTTGGGAAGACAAGGTCTTCCAATTTTTATCAGCCCACTGCCAGATGTAAATTCCAGGACCACCGAAAATGTACGGCGTCCAATTTTTCTCCGGCATAAAATGATATTCGGCAACCGCCCCAATTATATAAGAACGCTGCCGGGGTCCGTCGGGCACGTTGTCAAAGGTGAACCCGGCTCCCTTCTCCTGCTTGGAGGCGGTGTTCAGGTCGGCCAGGTAGGTTTGCATAGCTTGCCCTTCCAGGCCAATGACAAACTTGCTGGACAGCCAGTACTTCATTCCAACGGAAGCCGCTCTGCCCACCGTCCAAATGTCGGAGTGGTCGGTTAAGCCGAGCTTATAGATTCCGCCGTGAAGTGCCATTCCCAATTTCCCGGTCATATCCGCGCCTTGCACCGGGCCAACCGATAAAACTGATAATACAGATAACACTGCCACGCTTAATAAACAGTTTATCTTTTTCATTTTTCCACCCTACTGATTATGGTTTTAAAGGATACCTCTTTTTCATCAACACCGGCGTTTTATATCGGCTTACTTTGTTTCTCCCTTACGGTCTGGTAATGGTATTGACATCAAATGTAACCCCGCCGGTGATTGCCATCACCCGGCCGTTCGCCATCGATGCACCCGTTGTCGGCGTGACGGAACCGCTGGCCGCGGTAAACATGATTCCAATCTGGAAGTGGGTTTCGGGTTAGCGATTTGTCGCCCCAGTAATTGTGGCGTGATCTGCCACCCGAAAGTTGCTGTTCCTCCTGAACTCAAGGCTCCTAACCTGCTTCGCATAGCCTATTTTCCGAATGTCCAGCCGACCGTGACCTTGCCGTCAGGAGCGTCTGCCAGGCCAAGCTTGCCCTCTAAGAAGAAATGTCCCGACTCGCTGCCGGACGATCCTTTCCCAATGCCAAACTGCAGATAGATGCCAAGCTTTGATGAACTGCCGCCGTGTTTAGCAGAGTAGAAGACCGGTCCCATGCCGCCACCGAGATATGGCGTCCAAGCTCCCCAGTCGGAGCGGAAGCGATAATCAAGCTCAAACGACGGGGCGATGGTGGTCAGGTTGTCGCCAATACCTACTTCCAGATTTGGAAGCATCATCAGATTCCCGGCGAGGTCGCCGAAATCGATATGGCCACCAAAATGGACCTGATCGGGGTTGATCGTAAGCCCGACTCTCGGTCCTATGCCGCGAAACCCGACAGGGCGTTTACTTCCAAAGGCCGTGAGGCTACATAGCAAAACGATTATCAGTGATGTGATGATAATCTTTTTCATTTTTCATTCCTTTCGAAAAGTGTTTAGTCCTTATGTACAACGGACTGTTTGTCGACATGCACTTCCGCTATTTCAATGTGACCTGCGTCGGTTGCCTTAGATAGAACACGGCTCCGGTACCAACTGAATGCACGATATCCTTCTTGCCGGTCGCGGCGGCAGTTGCGGTGCCGGCAGCTGCGCCGGCGGCGGCGCCAATTTCGGTACTGCCTTTCTTGTCAATTATCTTGCCGATGATGCCACCAACTATCGCCCCACCGCCGATCATTGCTACCTCTCTATTCGTATGCGAACCCTTCTTCTGCTGGATCGCGTAGGTGTTGATATCTATCCACTGCCCACTTTTATCCTGAATGGCTGTCAAGCTGTAGATCAGCTCAGCAGGAGTTTTGAGTCGACCAGATTCAACGACCTTATTCAACACGCCTCTCACCGCAGCGCCTTCGTCAAACAAAGTGTAACCCTTCACCACAATGGGCCGGAACAGCTTCGCTCGAAATTCCATGCCCGTTTGATGGATGTCAGTGTCGATCGAATCGACGAAAATGATGGCTATTGCCGTGCTTTCCGGCATGGTAACATAAGTGGGCGTTTTCACCACCTTTTCGGCTGGCGTCTTGTCAGCCTGCTTTTTCACTGTATTATCTTTGTTGCATGAAACCACAAAAAGCATCAGTAGAACAGATATGAATAGAATGAATAAATTTCGCATATTAACTCCTCGGTTGATTGGTTAATTTTAGACTGTTTTCTAAACCGTGTCGATGATTCTCATCTGCTCACCTCCTTTCTTTCCGTCTCCGCATCGTTGCCCCCGCCTTTGGCAGTTCGACTTCGCCCCTTTCGATTTCACTCAAGGTCTTCGACACTGTCCTGAGTAAATCGATGGAGGGTCTCTCCTCACGAATACTTACGACTGCCACGTTTATCTCATCCTCGCTCTGCCTGCCATCATTTCGGAAACTTTTCTTCCAATCACAATTCCTATGGACTGCCATTTACTAAGCTCCATTACTAACATCACGGATAAGTACACTAAATGAATCCTGGAGATGAAAATCGAATTCTACAACTCCGCCTTGCACAGGACATTCGCTGGCACCCACAAAATCATATTCAGATTGAAACCTTAGTTCACCTTCAATCTCAAGGTGAACTATCTCCTTGTCCATATCAAGTATATGGCGAATTAATCAAGCCGTTAATCGCTCAACAGATTGAAAAGAGAGTTAGTTCCTTTGATGGATGTACTAATCGCGATCTTGGGGATATCGACTTGAAGCCTTTTTGTCCATTGCTTTTGCATGGGCGAAGTTCGCCAGCTCCAGACGTGTGTGGAGAGTCAGCTTCTCCAATATATTGTGCACATGGCTCTTGACTGTATAGACGGCAATATTGAGTTCACGGGCGATCTCTTTATTGCTTTTTCCTTCTGCTATAAGACCAATCACATCCTGCTCTCGCATGGTCATTCTGACGGCATCAATCAATCGATCCACTTTTCCACCCTGAATTGCGTGCTCCACGATCTGAGAAAAAAGCGAACCAGTCATTGGCGGAGGAAGAATCTTTGCTCCTTTTACAACCGATCTGATAGTGTGCAGAAAATCGTCAAGAGTCGCGTCTTTGAGAATAAAACCTGAGACTCCAGCTCTGACAAATTCGACGACGTCTTCATGCGCTGGGATCAAGTCCATGACGACCACTTCGGCTCGAGGGTATTGTTTCTTTATTAATTCAACTACTTTCAAGCTGTTTTGACTTACGAGACCCAAATCGAGCAGCACCACGTGCGGTTCCAACTTTTTTGCCTTTTCGAAGGCATCGCCATTACTTGAAGCCGACACCGTTTTGATGTCCTCTTCGTCGTTCAGCATTTCGGAAATTCCTTCGCGCAGAATGCGATTATCTTCTATTAATAATACCCGGATTTTGGGCATTAGAAAAAACCTCCTTCACCCCCTATTGAACCGAAATTAGGTGGTTTGGTTTTTTCTCGATCACTAAATTAGGGAATAATACGATCCAACCACCATAATATTATTATAGCTAGTAGGTCAGGAGCCCCCTGCTCCTGACACTTTTATTTGTCTGGTTATAACTTCACTAATTCTACACGACGGTTGTTTGCCTTTCCCTCGGGGGTATCGTTTTTGTCGATCGGCTTCGATTCGTCCCAGCCTTTGGATTCAAGACGCTCAGCAGCGATCTTGTAGTTTGCGATAAGATAGTTCCTTACCGATGCCGCCCGTTTTTGCGACAAGGTCATGTTGTAGTCGTCCGCCCCGTCGCTATCGGTATGTCCCTCGATGGACAGACGCAGGGTGGGATTATCGGTCAATAGTGCACCGATATCTGCCAGCGTCTTGTATGATTCTCCTTTAATCTTGTCCGAGCCCGAATCGAAGAGGATGCCGTGGGTGACGATCCGTCCCGCCTCATCTAACTGTTGCTTGAGGGTCTTCCCTCCCTCGGCGTAGCGGAACGTTCCGATCAGCATCGGGTTATTAGGCTCGTCCAGCCAGGGATCCATATAAACCCCGAAGTCCGCCGGTTTGAAGCCCTCGACTGCCGGCACGTTGGCTACCCGCTCGTTGTCGATGTAACACTTCATCGTGCTCTGCGTTGCCATGACGCGCATCGTGTGGATCCCCCCGCCAAGCGGTGTGCTCAACTCTTTTAAAGCAAGATCTTTATCCAAAAGCCTGAGCTGGGTTCTGTGCTTGTCCTGTGTGTTGAAGTTGCCGATCTCCTGACCCTGATCATCGTACCATTTGATGAAGAACCAGTGTCCCCTCGTATCCCCCCCCTTGACGTAAAACTCCATTTCTATCGTGTACTTCAGCGGAAGCGCTCCGGTTGCGATCTTGGGGCGGATGGAACCCTTGTCCGTGCACAGGATGTAGTTCTTGCCCCCCTGCTTGGCAATCTCGAAGACCCCCTCATCCAGCCTCCACCGGGAGGGGAACTCGCCCATTTCCTCGCCGGAGAAGTCATCGTAGAAGATAACCTTGTCCCCGGGAACGAAGTCGAATTTGGTATAAAGCGACATATCTTCTGAAGCTCCAGGAGTAGTCGACTTTGCTTTCGCAGTATCGGAGGCGGGTTTTTCTGTTGACTCTTTACTGGCTGTGGCTGTATCCTCAGTTGTTTCTTCCGTCCCCTCGACTGTCTCCTCAACCTTCTTTTCCGCTTTTTCTTTTGCCTTGTCCTTGAGCTTTTTAAACTGTGCCGAGGCCGGCGACGACATAGCTATGAGAGCAAGGCATAACAAGCCAATGAAAATCAATTTTGATTTCATAAAGCTCTCCTTTCTTCATTAAGCCTAATGGGAAGTTACTTATCTGCCCATTAAGACGTTTAGTTTTTTACTCCTGCCTCAAAGCCAGCAGGTGGTTACCTTTCTTTTTTCCAACTTTAGGTAGTTTATTTCCCATTTTGGGACCATATAGAAAATCAATAAAAAAGATATACCAAGTTTTGACTCTGTCAAGCTTTTTTATCGAAGATTAGAGAAAGGGTTATGTCAAGATAATTGTGTAAATTCTATTTGGGGCATATCCTGGGGTTGATTTATAACATAAGCTATTAAACCATAAATGATTCTTTCTATACTTCGGGAGTTGTTGAAGGACCGCAT
>Ga0315294_10007739_pt1 | contig 11793 bp, 11 predicted proteins | sample YL17G13_40_MG_FD_203626 | JGI IMG/M metagenome (GOLD analysis project Ga0315294, IMG submission 203626) | Sediment microbial communities from Yellowstone Lake, YNP, Wyoming, USA - YL17G13_40 | ecosystem: Environmental > Aquatic > Freshwater > Lake > Sediment | place: USA: Wyoming | collected...
TCTTTTTTGCCTTTCTTAACCAGGGGAAGGGCTTCCCAAATTTTTTATAGTTCTATTTTATTTAAAAACATAAACATAGAAAAGAATATTTACTTTCGACTAATTTTATAAATGAAAATAAACAGCTTATCGTTAAATATCATTAAAGGATTTCATGAGATTAAAATATAATTCATGGTACAGACAGGACTGGATCAGATAAGATTTAAGCTTCCCGCAGGACTTGCCGGCAAGAAGATCGGAATACTATGTCATGCACCAAGTGTAGCATCGGATTTTACCCATATCACCAGCATCTTTTCTGAAAGGAAGGATTGTTTCCTTACCTCAATTTTCGGACCACAGCATGGCCTTTCCGGCCAGACACAGGATAACATGATAGAGTGGGACAGCAACACACATACTGTTTACAGAATACCTGTCTACAGCCTGTACGGGGAGCGCAGGAAACCGACGTCTGAAATGCTCAGTAACATTGAGGCCCTTATTGTGGACCTGCAGGATGTTGGAGCACGGTTATACACCTATATCTGGACTGTGAAGCTCTGTATTGAGGCATGTGCGGGAGCAGGCATTCCGGTCTGGATCCTTGACAGGCCAAATCCCATTGGCAGGTTACCATTTGATGGCCCTGTTCTGAAAGAGGAGTACTTTACTTTTGTCGGCGGAGCTTCCATACCATTGTGCCACCGTATGACCCTGGGAGAAATGGCTTTATGGATAAAAGAGAAATACTATTATAATTGCGATCTAAATATTGTATGGATGAAAAACTGGAAGAGAAATTCGCTTTATAGCGAAACAGGGCTTCCATGGATACTTCCCTCCCCAAATATGCCTTCGCAGAATACAGCTTTGGTCTATCCCGGCACAGTACTGATTGAGACTCTTAATCTTTCGGAAGGAAGGGGGACCACAATACCTTTTGAACTGTTTGGTGCCCCCTTTATTGAACCGGAAAAGCTTAAGAAAAATCTGGATGAAAGGAATATACCCGGATGTGTTTTCAGGGTTCATAGTTTTATTCCGACATTCAATAAATTCGCTGGTCTGGTTTGTAACGGACTGCAGATCCATGTCACTGATCCATCAGCATATTATCCGGTTGTAACGGCATATGAAATCTTTACCGCCATAATCGAGACAACACCTCCGGGATCCCTGAAGTTCAAAAATCCGCCATATGAGTATGAATATAAACTTATGCCGTTCGATATTCTTTCAGGAGATTCTGTTATGAGGTCGTCTCTTCTAAACAGGGTCTCTGTTACGGTTGAAAAACAAAGATGGCAAAGTGAAATTGCAGAATTCAGGGAAGAATTCAGCCGGTTGTCAGCCTATCCGGAATAATGTTACGATCTGATCAATCCGGATTTAAAATCTTCTGATGGATTTTGTCAGCTTTTCGATGAGCTGTTGCGGGAAGATCGGTTTTACAATATAATCATCAAAACCTGAGGCAATTATCCTTTCACGATCCCCAAGCAGACTATAGGCAGTCTGAGCAATTATTATGACGTCACTTCTGAATTCCCTAATTATCTTTACGACCCCATAGCCATCAATAACAGGAAGCTGAATATCCAGCAGGATTATATCAATATCAGGATTTGTTTTAGCTGCTTCGATGGCCTCTTTCCCATCACAGGCGATCAGCAGTGATGCTCCGGTCTTTTCAAGGATCTTATTCAGATACAACCGGCTTGATACATCATCCTCGACTATCAATATTTTTTTTGTCTTCAGATATTCATTTTCCATATGAATCAGCTTTATTCAAAAAGTCCGTCATCCCTTAGGAGAAGCAATATTGCAGATTGCGGGACGACAATATACTTCTCCTTGTTGAATTCTATTTCGATTGCGCTGTTCTGAAGGTAGACTGCCTGATCCCCCTCCTTTGGCTGCAGAGGAACATATTTTGGTTCATCTGTGCGGTTTTTCCATGGCTCATCAGTGTCATTTACTGAGGGGATAGGGTATCCCGGACCAACCTTAAGAACATATCCTATCTGCACCTTTTCATTTTCATTAACTCCCGGTGGAAGCAACAGTCCGCTTTTAGTCTTTGACTGCGGAATTTTAGGCTTAATAAGTATCCTGTCACCAATAACTATCAGTTTCTGAAGATCTTTCTCATCCAGTAATACGCTCATGGCTACTATCTTTTGTAACAAAAATATCATTTTTCGCATTACTCAGAAACCTTCTGAACATAATTAGCTAATATTGTATTAATGTATGAACGAAAGTTCACTCGCTTTATTTCATTTATGGAACCGGACACATACCTGACTATCAAAGCTTTTTCACAGGGCCTTTATAAGGAGAAAGGAAGCAGGTTCATCTCCCTGGCCTGGCCGGTAACAACACAGGAAGAGATAAAATCAATTCTTGAAAATATCAGAAAGGAATATCATTCAGCAAGGCATCATTGTTTTGCATGGAAGCTGGGGCAAGGTAGTCAGACATACCGGGTAAATGATGACGGGGAACCATCGGGCAGCGCAGGTAAACCTATACTTGGCCAGATAAATTCTTTCCAGGTGACAAACATTCTGATCGTTGTGGTCAGGTATTTTGGAGGAAGACTTCTGGGTGTAAGCGGACTGATCAATGCTTACCGGTCAGCTGCAGAATCAGCATTAAAGAACAGTGAGATAGCAGAATTGTATGTTCAGGATTACTATGAACTGATCTTTCCTTATGCAGTCATCAATGATGTGATGAAAGTAATAAAAGATGAGGAGGCGGGACAATCGCAGCAAAAATTTGAGCTCGAATGCCGCATGACAATTAATTTCAGGACTTCATCCCGGGAAAGGATTCTGAATGCCCTGTCAAGGATTGAAGGTCTTATATACAGGCATACAGAAACATTTTGACCTGGACCACGGGATTTAAAGTTGTAATTAATTATCAACATTCTGTTCATAAGAGCCTCTTCTTGAATAAATTTGTTTACAGAATATATTCTTGTTCTAAAGAGCTATAACAATGAAAAACAGAAGTTTAGTATCGATCGATGATTTATCCACGGAGGAGGTCCTGAAGATCCTTGACGATGCGGCAGAATTCGAAAAGAACCCTGTCCAGAAACTGCTCGAAGGCAAGGTAATTGCAACTCTGTTTTTTGAACCATCAACCCGGACACGGCTCAGCTTTGAAAGCGCCATTAACCGTCTTGGCGGAAAGATTGTTGGCTTTTCGGATGCAGGTGTTTCAAGCGTTTCAAAGGGAGAGACGCTCCATGATACCATAAAAATGGTTAGCAGCTACAGCGACCTCATTGTAATGAGGCATCCGATTGAAGGAAGTGCGCGATTTGCCAGCGAGATATCTTCGGTTCCGGTAATAAATGCGGGTGATGGAGCCAATCAGCATCCTACCCAGACACTGCTTGATCTGTACTCAATACGCAAAACACAGGGAACTCTCAACAATCTTAATATTTTCATGGTGGGAGATCTTAAATATGGAAGAACTGTACACTCTCTGATGATGGCAATGTCGAGATGGAACACCACTTTCAACTTCATCTCCCCTGAAGAACTAAAAATGCCTGAAGAGTTCAAACTCTATCTTGATAATCTGGGGCTTAAGTATTATGAACACCTCGATTTTACGGATATCATTTCCAAAGCCGACATTATTTACATGACAAGGGTTCAGAAGGAAAGATTCTCTGATCCCATTGAATATGAAAAAGTCAAGAATGTTTATGTTCTTAAGAATTCAATGCTTGCAAATACGAAACCGAATATGCGCATTCTGCATCCTTTGCCAAGGGTTAACGAAATTCATACTGACGTTGATAAGAATCCGAAGGCTTATTATTTTGAACAAGCTCTCAACGGTGTCTATACCCGCCAGGCTATATTATGTTCACTATTAGGAATAAAATAATGTGGAGGTAAATCATGAAGGAACCTAAGCAATTGAGCGTAAGTGCAATACAAAACGGTACTGTTATTGATCACATACCCGCAAAGAATCTGTTCAAAGTCATTTCAATACTTGGGCTGGATCATATTGACAGCCAGATCACTTTCGGAACTAACCTGGAAAGCAAAAAGCTTGGACGGAAAGCGATCATCAAGATCTCGGATAAATTTTTTGAAGATGCCGATATCAACAGGATTGCCCTTGTGGCTCCTGATGCCAAACTGAATATTATCAGGGATTATGAGGTTGTTGAAAAGAAGGTTGTTGAAGTGCCTGATAATATAATAGGAATTGCCAGGTGCATGAACCCCAAATGTATTACCAACTTTGAATTTGTCACAACACGTTTCAGGGTGGTCTCAAAGAAAAATGTGTCGCTGAAATGCCACTATTGTGAAAAGATCACAAATCAGGAGAACCTTCAGATAATATAATTACCTGAGCCTGTCATAGGACTTCACAAGGTTTTCATCCTTCTTTATTCCGACATATGCCAGAATCCCAAAAACAAGGATAACCAGTGGAACGAACATTTTAAATCCTGGAATGAGTTCTGAATGATATTTTCCGATAACCCAGAATAAATAATACAGCATCATCCCTATAAATGCTATAGTGAGAATTATCAGGGAAAGCGTCAATTTCAACTGAATTCTCCTCTTCCTAAAAAGGAAGATCGCTGCAAAAGACAATACACAGATTGTTAACATTATAACCGAAAGAGGAATCAGGCTAATTATCATGTGAGGGTTACCCGCTAAGGTAGTTTCCCAGATTCCCCTGAAGTTCAAATAAATCTCAGAACCTGAATTTTTATTAAACTTCAAAAAACTTCCTTTAAGAAAAAACCCCGACAGTAAAGTTATAAATATTAAATAGAGTGACTGAATACGCTGAATCATACCAGGTTAAAAAATAATACTATCCTGCAAAATTACTTCCTTTTCTTCAGATACTGGTAATCGAGATAATATAAAATCTTAAGAGAAAGACTGTTAGTCTGAGGACTATTAAACATATTCTGAAGGTTTGCTCCAAAATCGTTATAAATATAATCACCGTTTGAATAGATCGCATTTTTCCAGACAAGCGTTAACTCGCTTCCTGGAGCAAAGCGCCAGGTATATACCATGTCAACATTAAAAGAGTTGAAATTATCATCATTATTTTTGGAATAGGCAGAATTCTTTTCTAGCCTGCCATCCGTTTTCAGAAGGTAAAAATCAGATCCATAATTGGCGACAGCCCAATAATGCCTCATTCTGAAGGATACATAGGAATTTGCTGTAAAAATATATCCTGCTGTAAGAGTATTGGTAATTGTTTTATTGTCTCTTTTTCCAAAGAATATCTCACCGGATTCGTAGTTTTCCACGAAACCTATATCATTTATTGAAGACATATAGAGGAACTGGTGATTAATAGAAAATCTGTTTGACAATCTTATAGCCGGATTTACTGAAATCATATAATCTTTCTGATTATAATCTGACCAGATTGTAGTATAAAGTCCCCTGACCCCTAACGAGAATTTCTTATTCCGGTTTGAATCAAATGAAAGCATTGTCATAAGTTCGGCGCCTTTATGGTAATATCGACCGGAAACACGTGGTTCGTAATAGTCGTTAGATCCTTTGGGACTTAATTCAATCCGAAAATTGGTGGTCCAGAAATTCCTGAAAACAATAAAATTCGACAGACTTATCTGTGTTTGAGTAAAAACCCGCGGGGAGTAAAGCTGAGAATATGAAAACTGGAAAGAATTTCTTGTACTGTTTATTTTCCAAAATGGCCGGTTAATATTATAGCTGACCTGAAGTTCATTATTGAATTCATTATTACGCCGTAAATAACCCATGTCGTTTGGATCGAAAGTTTCTGATAAGGCTTCGAGTCTGTATTCAGCTCTCAAGGCTCCTCCGGTTTTTCCAAACCTCATATCATAGGAATGGCCATATGCCGGACTCTTGTTATCATAATATTTCTGGCTTAAAGCTGCTTTACCAGAGATAGAATAGAGTTTACTTCGGGTTTGGATATTGAGATCCGTGGCAGTTACATTAGCGGTATAATATTTCTCATCCCTAAGATTATTTCTCCAAACATTAGTATTGGCAAGGCTTATATATGAATTATTTCTCAGGCTCTGATCCAATACCAACATATTAAAATTAGTAAATGGTTCCGTTTTAATATATCGGGTATTTCCTGCCAGAGTATCTTCAATGGTGGCAAACATTTCCTTTGTCAACGCATTAAAAACTCCGACACCAAGACCTGACCTGGTTCTTCCCGATAGTTTGGTTGCATTAATCAGTCTGGCTTCCTGTGGATTGTGAAGAACAATTTCATTTGTACCAAGGTTACCGGCAGCATCATCATACATCCGCGGTTTACTTCCGATTCGTCTTGAATAAAAAATATTGCCCTTGTTGAATAATTCCGTTCCTTCCATAAAGAACGGACGTTTTTCATTGTATTTTACTTCATAAGGAGTAAGGTTAAGAATCTGATCATCAGATTGAACCTGGCCGAAATCAGGAACCAGAGTGGCATCTACCGTGAAACTTTCATTTAATCCGAGTTTAATATCCAATCCTCCGTTGTAAGTAAAAGCTGGTTTTGCAGCCTCTGAATTTTTCTCAAAGTATCCTGAAACATAAGGTGTTAATGATAACCTTAAGGGTGGTGTTATATTGGAAATATTTCTGATTTCACCAAGCTGATTAATTGGAGTCCCTATATTTCTGTCAACATAGTTCCATGATGATTGTTCCCTTATCCGACGTATTTCGCGCCAGAAATTGAACCCCCAGGTCTGGATCTTTTCTTTTGGAAATCTTAATGCCGAATATGGAATTTTGATTTCTGCCGACCAGCCTTTATCATTGATTGAAACTTCACTCTCCCATACAGCATCCCAGTTATCCTGGCGACCCATTCCCCCACCTCCACCGCCTCCCATTGGCATTCCTCCTCCTCCTCCTCCTCCTCCGCCTCCGCCGCCTCCGCCTTGTCCAAATTCGAACAATTCAATCCTGCTGTCCGACTGTACTCCAGATGCTGAAACTTTAAATCTGAAGCCGTTTATTCCATCATTGTACGGACTTACTTCAACACTGAAATTGTCTGCATTCAGCATTCGGTCAGCGTCTCTTTCGCCGAGTTCAATAAAAATACTATCAGGATATGTGTCATACATATATGCTCCTATGTATAGAGCAACATTATCATAAGCTACATGAACCTCTGTTTTCTGATGCGGTGCGTCTCCATTAGACGGAATGTATTGGATGAAATCACCGATGACCGGAGTGTTTTTCCATGACTCATCATTAAGAATTCCATCAATTTTTGGAGGTGTTGTCACACGCGTCGCCTCCGCTCTCTTTTTTTCATTCAATTCCTGCTTACCATAGGTTTTATATCCGTTAGTTGAAAATAAAAGAATTAGCAGCGAAAAAAGCAAAGGCTTTTTATTCAGATCCAAATGCAATTTATAATAGATAGTATCCATATAAATGATATTCAATATGTTATAAAATTTCTATAAAAAATCATCCAAAAATAGCTGAAAAAGTAGAGGCAACTATTCTTTTCAAAACTATATTAATCGATCTTAACATTTTTTAACTATTATTTCAGGCGGGTACCTTATTATACATCCAAAATGGTAAGAGGTGATAATTAGAGACAATCAATCCCTCAAGAATATTTCACAAATATATTTTCCGGGTAAATTTTAACGGAATAATCATATTCTGCTAAATTTGTATCTTAAGTAAATTGTATGCAAAAAAAAACCGAACTGATAACCAACAGCGACGGAAGCATTTTTCATTTAAATCTGCTTCCTGGCGATATTTCTGATAAAATAATCATCGTTGGTGATCCGGGACGTGTTGAAATGCTTTCCTCCCTTTTGAGTGACATCAGGGTAAGAAAAGAAAACAGGGAGTTCAGGACAGTAACCGGAAGTTTTGATGGAAATGAGATTACAATAATATCCTCAGGCATTGGTACTGATAATATTGACATTCTCATAAACGAGCTGGATGCCCTTGTTAACATCGATCTTTCTACAGGGGAAACAAAAGAAGATCCTGTTTCATTAACTTTTATCAGAATAGGCACATCAGGCGGTTTAAGAAGCGATGTCCCGACCGGATCGTGTGTCCTGACCGAAACTGCTATAGGCTTTGATGGTCTTATACATTTTTATGAAGGCTACGACTGGCTGCTTGATAATATTCTGACTTCAGTATTGGCTGAATATCTGGAATGGCCCGATACACTGTCATTCCCATACGCAGTAAATGCAAGTAAAGAGCTTATGGAACTGTTCCGGAACGAGAATTTCATTAAAGGAATTACAATTTCGGCTCCGGGCTTTTATGCACCGCAGGGAAGGCGGCTTCGATTGGAAACTTTCGATAACGAAATCAATAACAAGCTTGCCGCGTTCTCATTCAGAGGCAGAACAATATCAAATTATGAGATGGAGAGTTCTGCCATTTATGGATTATCCGGGTTACTTGGTCATAAAGCCCTGACCATTTGTGCTGTCATTGGCAACCGGGTTACAGGAGAATTCATTAATGATTATAAACCCATCATTATGGATCTTGCAAAAAAAGTGATGGAGATCATTTGAAATCCGGAATTGTAACAAATGTTACAAATTGGCTCTGTACCAGCTTATTGCCTCTGACATTCCCTCACGGACTGTATGTGTTGGCTGGTATCCCAATAATTTTTTTGCTTTCTCGATCGAAGCCAGTGAATGAGGAATATCCCCTGCCCTGTTTGGTCCGTAAACCGGTTTAATATCCAGTACTTCCCTGTCGAAATTTCCAATCAGCTTTTTAACAAGTTCAAACAACTCATTGAGATTTGTCCTTTCACCGTGAGCAACATTATAAACCTGGTTTACTGCTGAATAGTCCTGTGCCAGTGCTGCAAGGTGATTCGCCTGCAAAACGTTATCAATGTATGTATAATCCCTTGAATAGGAACCATCGCCGTTAATAACAGGCGATTCATGATTCATCAGTTTTTTAACAAACAAAGGTATCACTGCGGCATATGCGCCCTGAGGATCCTGCCTGCGTCCAAAGACATTGAAGTAACGCAGTCCGATTACCTCAATATTATAGGTGCCGGCGAAATTTGCAGCAAATAGCTCATCGACATATTTTGTTATCCCGTAAGGTGACATTGGTTTTCCGATCTTATCCTCAACCTTTGGCAGATCGGGATGGTCGCCATAGGTTGAAGAACTGGCGGCATAAATAAATCTTTTTACCTTTGCTTCCCGGGATGCATAAAGCATTTTTACGAAACCACCAATATTGACATCAGTTGATGTAACAGGGTCCTTTATGGACCGTGGAACAGATCCAAGAGCAGCCTGGTGAAAAACATAATCGATTCCCCGGACAGATTTTTCACAATCAGCGTAATTCCTTATATCAGCTTCAATAAGTTTGAAATCAGGATTATTCATGAATCCGTTCAGGTTTTCCCGCTTGCCTGTTGAAAAATTATCGAGGCAGACAACATAGTTGCCCGAATTAAGCATTGATTCAACAAGATTTGAGCCGATGAAGCCAGCGCCTCCTGTAATCAGGACTTTCCTACCGCTTAATTTTAGATTCATAAGAAGAACTATTGAAAAAAAACGGATATCAGGTAAGATTATTTCTTAAGAATCAGGAGAAATCATTTATCAAAAAGCAGAAGTATCTCTTTAAGAATGAATTCAGCCGTCTTTCCATCCCCGTAAAAACCAGGATATTCCAGGTTCTGTCCTGACTGCATGTATCCTTCAAATACATTGCGGATCTGTTCAGGATCTGCATCCACAAGCTTTACTGTGCCGTTTGCAACGAGCTCAATCCATTCCGTCTCTTTCCGGAGAACTATGCAAGGTTTTCTGAAAAAGTGAGATTCTTTCTGAACACCTCCGGAATCTGTAATAATTATACTGCATGTTTTTTCCAACAGTGTCATGGCAAGATATGAGACAGGTGGAACAATTCTGATAAAACGTGAATTTCGAAGATCATCCAGCAGGTTATTCAGTCCTGATTTCAATGAGTTCATTGTGCGCGGATGAAATGGCATCACGAAGGGTAGCGAATACTCTTCAGCCAGGTTTTTCAATGTTGAAAGAATAGCTTCAAGTCGTCCGGTGTCATCTGTGTTTATGTCCCTGTGAATGGTTGCCAGTACGAATTTATTCCTTTCCAAAGACATTGATTCAAGAATCTCACCTTTTTTTCTTTCCGCCAGTTCAGCGAAGAAGAGTGAATTATCATACATGATATCCCCGGTAAAATAGATCTTAGGATTATCAATTGTGTATGGAGGGCTGTTCTCAGGCCTGAATCCTTCGTTAATCAGGTTTTTGAAAGCTGCATTTGTCGGGGCAAAAAGGAGTGTTGAAGAATGATCGCTCATGATCCTGTTGAGCTCTTCAGGCATGGTTTTATTAAATGATCTCAGACCTGCTTCAATATGAATAACCGGGAAATGAAGTTTTGCAGCAGCAACTGCCCCGGCAAGCGTAGAATTTGTATCTCCGTAAAGCAAAACTGCGTCAGGCTTCTCGTTAAGGAGAACTTCTTCGATGCCTGTCATCATCGAAGCTGTCTGGCGTCCGTGATGTGCAGAACCCACTCCCAGGTTGAAATCAGGTTTATGAATTTCGAGTTCATCAAAGAAGACTTCTGACATCTCCTTATCATAGTGCTGACCAGTATGTAAGGTCAGTTCGTTAATCTGATCAGAGAAATTCAAACGGATTGCTCTGCTGATAGCTGAAGATTTTATTATTTGAGGGCGGGCACCTACAACATTCAGTAGTTTTAGCTTTGACATTATTCCATATTATTTGGCGTAATTTACCGCTCGGGTCTCACGTATAACGGTTATTTTTATCTGTCCCGGGTATGTCATTTCATTCTGGATCTTCCGAGCGATCTCGAATGACAGGTTTTCAGCTTCTTTATCTGTAACTTTTTCTGCCCCGACTATTACTCTGAGTTCTCTGCCAGCCTGAATTGCATAGGTCTTCATAACTCCGGGGTACTGCAAGGCAAGAGATTCAAGTTCCTTAAGTCTTTTAATATAGGATTCAACAACTTCCCGGCGGGCTCCTGGCCGTGCTCCTGAAATGGCGTCACAAACCTGAACTATCGGGGCAATCAGTGTTGTCATTTCGGTTTCATCATGATGGGAACCTATGGCATTGCAGATTTCAGGCTTTTCCTTATATTTTTCAGCAACTTTCATTCCGAGAATTGCATGTGGCAGCTCCGGTTCATCATCCGGTACCTTGCCGATATCATGCAGAAGTCCGGCCCTTTTTGCCAGTTTGGGATTCAGTCCAAGCTCAGCAGCCATTATTGAAGCAAGGTTGGCGACTTCCCTTGAGTGCATAAGAAGGTTTTGTCCGTATGATGACCTGTATTTCATTTTACCCACAAGGCGTATAAGTTCCGGATGTAATCCATGAATTCCAAGGTCGATTGTAGTCCGTTTACCAACTTCAAGGATCTCTTCTTCGACCTGTTTTCTTGTTTTATCTACTATTTCCTCAATCCTTGCAGGATGGATCCTTCCGTCGGTGACCAGCTGATGCAGCGCAAGGCGTGCTACTTCCCTGCGTATGGGGTCAAAAGCTGAAAGAACAATGGCTTCGGGTGTGTCGTCAACAATGATCTCAACCCCGGTTGCTGCTTCAAGTGCCCTGATATTACGGCCCTCACGGCCGATTATCCTTCCTTTCATTTCATCGGATTCGATGTGAAATACTGTTACTGCATTTTCAATGGCGTTTTCAGC
>Ga0315294_10007740_pt1 | contig 11793 bp, 5 predicted proteins | sample YL17G13_40_MG_FD_203626 | JGI IMG/M metagenome (GOLD analysis project Ga0315294, IMG submission 203626) | Sediment microbial communities from Yellowstone Lake, YNP, Wyoming, USA - YL17G13_40 | ecosystem: Environmental > Aquatic > Freshwater > Lake > Sediment | place: USA: Wyoming | collected...
TTTACCCCGGCAGAGGAATTCTTAAATAGCCAGCCTGCAGGCACGGCCGGGAAAAAAGTCCGCACCTCGGATGATTTACAATCTGCCATGAATTCACATCCTGTTGGTAACTGGCTGAGAGTTGAACCAGAAAACGGTTCAGTTTCTCCTGGAGGTTATTTTGATCATCAGGTGGTACTGGATGCCAGCCAGATTCCGAGCGCCTGTGTGGGCACCTCTCTTAAAGGAGGAATCATTTTCTATGTGAGTAATGGCTCCGATACAGACAGCATAATAGTCCCAGTCACCTTTATTTCAGGTCCTCCCAAGCAGGTGTCTGCAATTACCACCAGCAAGGTAAGAAGCGATATTTCCAACCTAACCAACATCAGCAGTATCAATGGTTATGCCTGGAGATATTTGGATGAAAGTTACGACTACCTGTATGATGGCTCTTTATTTCTGGCATTTATGAAAAACCCATCAGATACTATCGTATATCGCGATTTGTTCAACACTCATTCCTTTGGCGCTTCCTCCGTTCTGAATATAGATTCATCTGATCCACGCTGGCGAAAAGGAACTTTCAGCACAGCAGACCCGGGATGTAACCTCAAAGTAAGAGCTGAGGTCTTAGCACCATCTCATCCGGATTCTTCTGAATTGATGATACACAGGTTTGTGGCATTCAACCTTACCCCGGATACGGTCAGGAATCTTTATCTGGGAATGGTGCTGGACTGGGACATTCCGACCAGTTCTTACAACAGCGCCGGGTATGATTCTACCCTGAACTTGCTCTGGCAGAGAAATACTGGTAATCAGAGGTATGCAGGGATAGCCTATCTTTCTGATACCACTCTTTATGGTGCTAAGGCAGTGAAAAATAGCACCCACATATACAACACCGGGGATTTTGAGACCGGAGATCTTTATCAGGTAGCGTCCAGTCCGGGGTATCTCATTGAAGGCTCGAGTACCGATCTGTCTTCAGTTCTCACTGCTAAGAAAACAGATCTTGCTCCGGGAGATTCAGTCAAGTTTGACCTGGCATTGGTCTCTACTAAAGTCAGCCTGGATTCCCTCAAAGCCAGCGTGCGCAAAGCCAAAGCGATGATCACAACCTATTCCCACGGCGATGCTAATGGAGACAAAAAGGTGACCATATCGGATGTGGTCTATATCGTGAACTACCTGTTCAAAGGAGGACCTGCTCCTGTTCCGTTCCTATCCGGTGATGCAAACTGCGATGGTAATGTAAATATTACGGATGTGATCTACTTGATTAATTACCTGTTCAAAGGGGGACCAGGACCCTGCAGTTGAAAAGCAGGTTGTAGTCTAAAGACCAGGGTCAGAAACCAAAGCTCGTTTAGTTGGTGAATTTGCATTCAGTGGAGAAATAGATTCTTTCTATTTGCCGAAAAAACAGTGAGATAGAGATTTTGTATTTTTTGACGCAGATTCGTATTTTTGAATTCCGCTTTTTTATAGGGCAAAAACCCCTACCTCTGCTAAGAAAAAAGTCTACACTTCCTAATATTTTACTTGACAAGCTTTGTACAAGTTAAGTATCCTTAATACAGAAAGGGTACTTAATCTCTGAAAAAAAAGGAAGTGCGAAGTATATAATCCATTTTGGATTATTGATTCTACATCTCAGTTTTTTTCTTCTACAGGTTACTTTAAAAAATCGTAAGCGATTATTCTTCCCGTCTTTGATTCAAATCGAAAGCTAAGGCGGGAGTGGGTGGTTTTTACTTCATAATATAAAGTTTAAACCGATTTTCATTTCACAAAATTGGAAAGGGTGCGATATTTCCAAAATTTTTAGGAAAAAACCTTCTCAAATAAGGAGGGGATAAAAATGTCGATAAAAGTTTTACGACCCGTAGGGAAGAAAAGTATTTTAGTAATGTTTGTAGTGATATTAGCTATTGCCTTGGCTTTCGTGTGGGTTTGGGCAAAAGATACTGACCAGTCCAAGCAGACAGGCAAGGCAACAAGCATTCAGCCAACTGAGCCGAATAAGATTACTCCGGAACTGATCCAGGTCAGGCCCAAGGCGAAGATGTTGACCGATTTATCCCAGATTCCGCAGACGAAAAAGGATCTGGGCAAAGTAGCGGATGAGGCCGGTCCGGAAATAGCCAGAAAGCCTTTGGCTTATTGCGAAGTGCAGATGTTTGATGCGGTAAATCTTGCCCGCTTCACCAACCCCTATATCTTTTACCCATACTTGCCGGATGCATTTCTGACTTTACAGGATCCGAAGACTCCCTTTGCTGGTCCCTGCCCTGCGCCGCAGTTCCCCTTCAAAGTTACAGATGTATCTATGAGTTATCGTACCTTTGGTGCTACAGGTGGTAGAATGACTGGTTGGGTGCATGGGATAATCTATGATGCGGATATGACTGATCCGGCCTGCCCGGTTCCTGGAGCCTTAATTGCCAGAACTGCTGACATCTACATCGATAATCCGGCAAGTTATTCCTTTAACTACCTGTTGAACCAGCCTTTGCTGGACAGCGTTTGCCTTTATACCAAGTATTTTGCTGGTTTTGTGTGGGATTCGACCGCGGATGGACTACCCAGTTCTAGGGCAAATATAGTGTTTAATATCTCGATCGTCGACACTGCTTTTATCCCCAAAATTCAAACTATACTTACTGGAAACACCATTAGATGGACCAACAATGGTAGTAAGCCTCACACCACAACCAGTAATGATACCGCTATTACCAAAAAATGGGATTCAGATACTCTTCAGCCCGGACAATCTTTTACCCGTGTGTTCACTGCTGTTGGTTCGTTTCCTTACCACTGTAAAATCGACACATCAATGCACGGTACGATTGAAGTCACTCTTAGGGGGGGTCCCGGTCCCGGTTATAGTTATGGCTGGAGCCCAAGGTTTCAGATAATCGGCACAACCTGTTTTGATTATGAGAACTATATCAATACCGGCTGGTGGGACTGGGCTGCTTACTATGGTGTAGGACCTTCTGCTTTCTGGTCTTCAGGTTTTGTGAGAGATCAGAACACCTGCCCGCCTGATACCTTCTGGTTCTTCAAGGATGCCTATCTGGATGCACCTTGCGGTCTGCCGGATTTCGAGCAGTATGGCCATTTCCCGAATAACGGGGATGCCTATTGCGGTCCAACTGCCGAGGCAAACTGTCTATGGTGGATGTGGGCAAGAGGTGTAATGCCCAGATTCTGGGGTGGTGTGCCCGGTGATCTTGATTGGCCTAATTTAGCCATGCAGATAGCGGCTCTGGCTCAGACAGATCCAATTACTGGAACCGAGTGCGACAAATTATTCGCAGCTGATGAGCAGTTAAGAAAACAAATTCCTCTGTGGGTCAAAGAGCAGAACGTCTATGCTCCGGATTTTGGGACGTTAGATGACGAGCTGAGAGCCTGCGAGGACGTCATACTTCTGTTAGGATTCTGGTATGAGGAATTTCCGGGCTGGTGGAAACGTTTTGGCGGTCACTTTGTGACTATGACCGGTGTGAACACTGGTTTCTCGATGATGGCAATCAGCGATCCGGCTTTTGATAATGCGGAAGCAGGTCAACTTGGCGCTATCTGCCATCTGGATCCATTCCCGCATGTTGGGAATCCATTAGTTCACGATAACCCGGCTAACGTTTCCAAAGACTGGTTCATAGTTGCTCCTTCGCCCAGCCCGGGTGGCATTATCGGTTTACCGAATTACTGGTTTGGCAGAGAAACAGAGATGCTTAAGTTCCAAGGTCAGAACTTCCGCACAGTGCATTTGCCCAATCAGGGACCTGTGCCTCCTCCTGGAACGCCAGTATTTACCGAGATCGAGCAGGCGATAATAATCTCTCCAGCCAGCGTATTTGAAACAGGCGAGGTTGATGGTTCCCATTCCATAGAGATCAACAACAACCATGGCGGTATCGAAGCCCATGCAGTTGACTTTGGAGCAGGTTTACAGTCCGGGCTTTATTACGGAACCTTTGCTCTGGGGAATAATGACACAACGATGGCTGCTGACTATGGAGACTACCACACCAACGGTCGTCATTTCACGCCTGTAACCCATCCAGACTTGCAGTCGTTTAACGTTTCTGGTGCAGCCGGCACATACACTATCCAGCAGCTTACCAATACCTACTCTCATTACTTCTTTCCACAACTGGAAGTTGCTATGTACGCTTTCGGATTCTGGGTACCGGTTGGCGGCACTGAGGACTGCGAGTATGTGATAGAGGATATCTGGGTTATCACCAATAAAGGAGTTGATCCTGTTACTGGACTGGACGCGGCTGTGTTTATGGATTATGACGTTGGTGCGGCCGATTCGGTTGATTTCGACCAACAGCATCAATCAATATGGATCTATGATATAGCTACCCCTGGTGTCGTTTTCGGAATAACCAAGAAGCCAGCAGTAGTGGGTGATCTCCCGGTTACGGGTTATGGGTTTAACCAGTTCTACAGGGTATATCCGACAGGTACCACTGGTGGTGGGATTTATGACTCCCTGTATTCCTGGATGCATCTTGGCTGGGGTTTAGATGCGCCCTATACTGACATGAGCATAATAATCGGCGGGAAAGACTTCGACTTAGCTCCGGGTGCTGTGCACATGGAGAAGTATATTAAGTGGGGTTATCCTGCTGCAATTGCTCAAGGTGGAGATGCGGCCTGGAGACACTTCCTGTTCAACGTACTGCATCAGGAAGGTTACTACCGCGGTGATGTGACCAAGAACGGGAAGCTTGAAGTAGCGGATGTCATCTACCTGGTCAACTACCTGTTCAAGGGCGGACCCAAGCCGATAGAGTTCGTGGATCAGGGAAATGTCAACAACGATGCCAACACCAACGTTGCTGACGTGATCTACATCGTCAACTACCTGTTCAAAGGTGGACCAGCTCCAATTGACAACAACCGCTTCCTTGCAGACCCGAACAACTTCGTTAATCCTGCTCACAGAAGTATGGGAGTCAGGGTTCCTGGACTGTTCGGTGATAACAACTGGAAGACTCTTGGCCAATAACTGAACCTGAAATTGTAACTGATAAATCCTCTCCCCTGCGGGGGAGAGGATTTTTTTTGTTCACCATTTTACTTGTAGAGGATGGGCTTGTCCCCTCCCTTCCACTTTCACGCCTCCCCGATGGGTGGCACCCTCAAACTTGTTTGAGGGTGAAAGATGCGGAGACCTCTGAAAAAGTAGAGGGATACGGTCGGGCAAGGTGCCCGACCTACGAGGATTCCACACCTCCCCGAGGCTACGTTTCTTTCTTTTCCACAATTTCGGGCGACCATCCTTTTAAGTCTGGATTTCGCTTTGCTCAACGAGGGTCGCCCCTACAGAGTAAAGAATAGGTAGCCCCATGTTGCCTCAACATGGGGCTAAATCAATTATCCCACTCCTGCGGATCCATTCACAGGACTTGCCCGCAAGGTGGGATTACCAAGTCAGATTGGTAGGGGCGTAATGCCTTATGCCCCTACAAAAACAATTATGTCATTGCGAGTCCGTAGGGCGAAGCCCCGCCAGAGGCTGGACTTCGTCGGTCCGCCAAAGGGAGGGACTCCTCGCGATGACAATCTCTCAGAGACGCATAATTATGCGTCTCTACGGCAAGGAACAGACAAGATGTCTGTTCCACTATGTGGTGGCAGTGTGGCACCCTCAAACTTGTTTGAGGGTGATGCAGGCTAGTAAATCAATCATGGTCCCGCCTTTGGCGGGACTGCTTTCTGTGGTGTCAGGAGTTACCTCCTGACACATGCTTACGCTCAGGGGTAGCTCCTCACCGGTTCCAGCTGATTAATAAGAGAGACGCATTCTATGCGTCTCTACATACTTATATCATTTTTTGATTGACAATCATCTTTGTGGATATTAACTTTTGAAAAATTTTATCCGGGTCCAGATAGACGTGTCAGGAGCAGCTCCTGACAGAACAGAAGAAAGGAGTATCCTATGTGGGCTTTGAAAATTCTTTTAATCTTAGTGATAATTATGCTTTTGATCGGCTTTTCCATTTATAACTCCGGGGAATACGTCTCGGTTAACCTTTTCGGGTACCAGTATTCTGCTGTGCCTATGATCATAATCGCTTACTGGTCTTTAGTGATCGGGATGTTCATCTCCTTCCTTCTGGGGATAACTTACTATCTTCGAATTCAGGATGAGCTAAGAGAACAGAGAAAAGAGAATAAAAGGATGATGGAAGAAATCACCGCGCTCAGAAATATTCCGTTGGAGGAAGAAAAAACGTAAGAAAGGATATAAGGATTAAGAAAAGCAAGTAGCAGGTAGCTTGTAGCAGGGAGCAAGACCAAAGACGAAACTGATGGTACAACTGGACGGAATGAAATCATGAGCAGAAAAGGGGATTCAAGGGGCCTAGAAAGATAAGGTTCAAAGGAGAAAAGACAAATCCGATAAACTAATAGCGAATATCGAGTACCGAATAGCAAATAGCGAATACCAAAACGGAGGTTAGGTGAATTCCACTCATATACTTATAATCTTTGCAGTTAGCTTTATCATTCTGCTCATTTTAGCTTTCTGGTCGAGGTCCAGAAGAAAAGAGGCGATGCCCTCCCAGAGAGCATATCTGGAGGCATTAAAAGCCCTGGTGGCGGGTGAGGATAAGATCGCCTTTCAGCGGTTCAAGCAGGTGGTGACCGAGGATACTAACAATGTGGATGCTTATCTGAAATTAGGCGATCTGTTTCGAAAGAAGGGGCAGCTCGAAAAGGCTCTGCAGGTGCATAATGAACTCACCCTGAGATACGGGCTGTCAGATGAGGTGCGGGTTGAAATCCTCAAAAGCTTAGCCGAAGATTATATCCAGGCTAAAGACTGGGATAAAGGAGGATCAACCCTGAACGATATTCTCAGATTAGACCATCACAACCTCTGGGCTAAAAGAAGACTTTTGACCTGCTATGAGGAGCTTTCTTCCTGGGAAGAGGCAATCAGGCTCAGGGAGGAGTTGAGCAGAGATAAACAGGAAAAAGAGCGGAATTACCCGGTTTTAGCTTTGTATAAGGTCTTCCAGGGAAATGAGCTTACCTCTAAAAAAGAATATCATAAAGCGCGCCTGGCTTATAAAGAGGCTCTGAATTACGACGAGAAATGCGTTTCAGCCTACCTTTATTTAGGTGAAGCCTATATAGCAGACCGCAGGCCTGAGGATGCGATAACCTACTGGAGAAAACTATTAGAGACGGTTCCGCAGGCAGGGTACCTGATTTTTGACCGGCTGGAAGAGACCCTATTTGAAATCGGAAGTTACAGCGAAATGGCAGAAATCTATGACCGGATTTTAAAAGACAATCCTAAAGATATAAAAGCAATGCAGGCACTGGCAGTGATTTCAGAGAAAAAGGGAAGGTTGGATGAGGCAAAAGATAGTTACAAAAAGATTCTGGAAATAGAGCCCAATTATTTACCCGCTCAGTTAAATCTAATTAAAATTCATCAGGAGACCGGACAGCCGGAACAAGCTAAAACTGCTTTAGAAGAGCTTTCTTTTAAACTCGGAAAAATAGGAGAATCTTTCACCTGTTCCAAATGCGGGAATAAATCCGAAATCCCTGTATGGAAATGTCCAACCTGCAAGGAATGGAACAGCTTTAACATCTGATCTTCGAAATGAACCTCAGAAATTTCCGTTTTTTTTTAAAAATAATTTTCCCGGCTCTGGTGTCCTTTTATTCCTCAGCCTACTGTCAGGTATTAAACGATGCCATAAGATACTATAACCAAGGTGATTTCAAAGATGCACAGGAGGAGTTGAAGGCTTACTTAGAATCAAATCCTTCGGATTACGAAGCTCTTTACTACGCCGGGAAATTAGAAAGTAATCCAGAAAAGTCGGTTGAATATTTTAAAAAGGTCTGGGAGAGCTCTTCAAGAACAAAGAAGGAAGAGGCAGGGCTGGAGCTATGCCTTTACTATCAGACCGTGGGATTAAATGACTCAGTATTATCGCTCAGCTCAAAATTTAAAAAGATTTTTCCCAGGAGTCCCCTTTTACCACAGATGTTATGGCTGGAAAGCAGGTCATTATTCTCTACGGGCAGAACTGAGCCGGCCCTGAAGTCTCTCAAAAATCTGCTGGAGCTTTATCCTGCTTCAGCCTGGGCAGCCTGGGCGCAACTGGGAACAGCGGAGATATATTTCTCTCAAGGTAGCTTCGACAAAAGCATAAAAGAGTATAACAAAGTCATAGATAAATATGCCGGCACTGAAACTTTTCCTTCAGCTCTAGCGGGAATGTCCCGTGCTTTTGAAGCCTCTGGCGAGAAAGACAAAGCAGTTCTATACCTGAATCTTTATAAAGAGAGATTCCCCGGAGGGATCGAGGTGGAAAGCCAGATCCAAACCGAAGAAGTCAACCCCCGGAAAGATCCTGGCACAGCAGAGAAGCTGACTGGCACAAAATACAGCGTGCAGATAGGCGTATTTGCCAGCCAGGAAAATGCGGATAAGGTGATGAAAAGGCTAAAGTCCAGAGGGTATAGTCCGGAACAAAGCTTCAAAACCATCCAGAATAAAAAATATTACGTGATACAGGTCGGGGTTTTTAATTCCCTGTCAGAAGCTCAAAAACTGAGAGAGAAGCTGGAAAGGGAAGAGGGCGAGGTCTACAGAATAGTGATCCAGTAATTGCAGTAAAGAATTTCCTGCCCACAGGTATCTTCAAAGATTAAAAATGGAAAAATTCTCCACTCCCTTAATGGAACAATACAACCGGATTAAAGGTGAGCATCCGGATGAAATCGTTTTTTTCCGGATGGGGGATTTCTACGAGATGTTCGGGGAAGATGCCAAAATTGCCTCTAAGATCCTGGGAATAGCTTTAACCTCCAGAGCACACGGCAAAATGGAAAGGGTCCCCTTAGCCGGGGTTCCTTATCATTCTGCAGAAAAATATTTAACCAAATTGTTAAAAGCCGGCAAAAAAGTAGTGGTTTGCGAACAAATCGAAGATCCGAGGAAAGCCAAAGGTCTGGTCAAAAGGGAAATCGTGGAGATAATCACCCCCGGAACGATTACTTTGGATCAAGCCCTGGATAGTCAGGAGAACAATTACCTGGCAAGCATTTTTGAGGGGAAAGAAAAGTTCGGTCTGGCATTTATTGAGCTTTCCACCGGCGAGTTTAAAATAGATGAAATCTTACCTGAGAAGCTCAAGGAGATGTTGAATACAATTGCTCCGGCTGAGATATTAATACCAGAGGAATGGGAGCAAAGCAAAAAAGAGGAATTCAGGAAAGGTTTGAACTTTCTCTTTACCTTAACGCCTGTGGAAGGATGGAAATTTTCATACGATTACGCCTTCAAACTTCTGACCGAGCATTTTAAAGTCTCCTCCTTAGAGGGATTCGGCGTGCAGGAACTGAAAAGAGGCATCTCCTCAGCCGGGGCAATCCTTTCCTATCTAAACCAGACCAAGAAAACTTTGCTTACTCATCTGAACAAAATTTTTAGAATCTCAAATCCGGAAGAGATGTTTTTAGACTTGAGTACTATTCGCAATTTAGAGCTGCTTTCCTCTTTAGGGACAAAAGATAAAGAGCACACCCTTTTTACGCTGCTCAATCAAACCAAAACCCCGATGGGTGCACGGCTTCTGAGAAGCTGGATCACCAGGCCGCTTTTGAATCCGCAGAAGATAAAAGAGCGTCAGGAAGGCGTTAAGGAATTCTATGATGACAGAATTCTATCTGACAGCATCAGTGAAAAATTAGACTCGATTTCTGATCTGGAAAGACTCTGTGGTAAGTTGGGATATGGCAAGGCTAATCCTAAAGACCTCATAGGCTTAAAGGACTCACTTAAAGTCATACCTGATATCAAAAATATTCTTCAAGTGGCTAAATCATCAATCTTAAAACAAATATCAGATACTTTTCCAGAAGTCTCAGATATAGTTAAACTAATAGTAGCCTCTATAGTAGATGACCCTCCTTTAATTTTAACTGAAGGGGGAATTATAAGAAAAGGTTTTGACCCTGAGCTGGATAACCTTAAAAAAGATGTCTCTGAAAATAAAAACTGGATTGCCCAGCTGGAGAAAAATGAAAAAGAAAGAACCGGTATTCCGTCTTTAAAGGTCGGGTTCAACCAGATCTTCGGATATTATATCGAGATCACCAGGTCTCACCTTTCTAAGGTTCCATCGGATTTCATAAGAAAACAGACTATGGTCAATGCAGAGAGGTTTGTTACTCCCGAGCTCAAGGAAAGGGAAGCAAAGATTTTAGGTGCAGAGGAGAAGATTTTTCAGATGGAATACGACCTTTTCTTAAAGATAAGAGACCAGGTTGCTGCGCGGACGAGTGGCATTCAGCTCTGCGCTGAGCTTTTAGCCAGACTGGACCTGCTTTTATCATTTTCTACTGTAGCAAGAGAAAATAATTATGTTCTTCCAGAAGTGGATAATGATGACTTGATCTGGATTGAAGAGGGGAGGCATCCGGTGATCGAGCAGATTTTAGAATACGGGGCATTTATTACGAATGATACCAGGATAGGAGAAGATGAGAGGATACATATAATCACCGGACCTAATATGGCTGGAAAATCAACTTATCTGCGTCAGGTGGGTCTGATAGTTCTTTTAGCCCAGATTGGGTCTTTTGTCCCGGCGAAAAAAGCTAAAATAGGAATAGTTGATCGAATCTTTACTAGAGTAGGGGCTATGGATAATATCGCCCTGGGGCAGAGCACTTTCTTGGTTGAGATGAATGAAACGGCTAATATACTGAATAATGCTACCTCAAAAAGCCTTATCCTTTTAGATGAGATCGGAAGAGGAACTTCAACTTTTGATGGTCTTTCCATCGCCTGGTCAGTCACTGAATATCTGCACAACAATGAAAAGCTCTGTGCCAAAACCTTGTTTGCCACTCATTATCACGAATTAACCGAGCTGGCAAAATATCTTCCCCGGCTCAGAAACTACAATGTGGCTGTTAAAGAATGGGAAGAAGAGATCATTTTCCTCAGGAAGATAATCCCCGGAGGTTGTGATGATAGTTACGGGATTCAGGTGGCTCGTTTAGCCGGCATACCAAAAGAGGTTCTGGAAAGGGCTAAGGTGATTTTAGCTGAATTAGAATCAGGAGAACATTCTTACGAAAAACTCCCGAAGCCCAAAACTGAGACTATCGCCAGAGATTTTCAGTTGAGCTTCTTCTCACCAAAGGAAAAGCTGATCCACGAAGAGTTAAAAAAAATAGAAATTGAGAAATTAACACCTCTGGAGGCGTTGAATAAGTTAGAGGAGATGAAGAAGAAACTAAAAGAGTAAACAGTAGGCAGTAAACGGTAGACAGGGAAGAAGAAAAGTGCTCGTCGGGTCCCCTGACCCGCCGAGCACTTTTCTTCCCACAAGAAATTGGTTTGGGTCGCCAGGATTCCGCCTTTGGCGGAAAAATCCAATTCCCGAACCAATAGTAACTAACTCAGATATGTTAGAGGAATTGAAAAAGAAAATAAGTAGACAGTAGACAAGGGAAAAGATGCAACTCAGTAGACCCGCCTTGCCCTCAAGTCGGGTTCAGGGAATTTCTCGACCTTAGAGCATGAGGAAATTCTTTAAAACCAGAGACGCATTCGATGCGTCTCTACTTGCTGCTTCTGAGCGGCTGTTGTCATCCGCTCATCTCATCTGTCCGCTGGATGATAACATCCAGCGGGAGCGATAGTATCTCTACTTTTTTTAAAGGGTAAAACTAAAGTTTCACACTCCAGAAAAAAATCTAAATATTTCAATTTTTTTTGCCGAACTATTGACAAGA
>Ga0315294_10007741_pt1 | contig 11792 bp, 7 predicted proteins | sample YL17G13_40_MG_FD_203626 | JGI IMG/M metagenome (GOLD analysis project Ga0315294, IMG submission 203626) | Sediment microbial communities from Yellowstone Lake, YNP, Wyoming, USA - YL17G13_40 | ecosystem: Environmental > Aquatic > Freshwater > Lake > Sediment | place: USA: Wyoming | collected...
ATGCAGGAAACTAGGCGTGCCCCTCGTCACCGTCAGCCCTCCTGAGAACTTCTTCGACCTTGCCAAGAAATGGGGCATTCCGGGCGTCAGGGCTCGGTGGTGCTGCAAGACACTGAAGGTAGCACCAATGAGGAGATTCCTTAGGGGGCTGGATGAACCCGTCGTCATCTACGACGGAATCCGCGCTGCCGAGTCTTCTGCCAGAGCGAAGTACACTCCGCTGTGGTTCCATCCGTCATTCCGCTGCGTCTCGGTCAGCCCCATTTTCACATGGTCCGATTCGCAGGTGGAACGGTATGTTGCGCGCCATGATCTTCCAAGAAGTCCGGCGCACAAGTTAGGTTGCTCAGCCGAGTGTTGGTGCGGTGCCTACAAGGCGAGGGGCGATTTCGAAAGACTTCTCGACATCCATCCCGAGATATTCAACGAGCTAGTCGCCGTGGAGGAAGCTCAAGGGGGGCGGTTCACCTTCATGTATGAGAACGGACACAAGGTCGCTCTCGAGAGCCTCAGGAAGGGCAAGCAGCAAGGTCATCTTGTGCAGGGCGTCAGGGCTGGCAACGGGGAACCGCGCTACGAACCATAAGGCGGCACTTTCCAGGAGACGATGGATGGTTTGCCGCCGATCGCTGCTCCGGCGTCCGGTGTACCAGATCCAGGGCCTGGTGACCCAGGCGCCCCAGCGCAACCCCGAGAGCCGCGGCTGCCACTACCGGCTGGATTAGGCCCGGACCGCTACTCGAACTGCCGGTAGTACGCCTCGACCATTTCGTAATCCACGGTTTCGTCCATGGTCAGGCCCAGGCGCTCGTAGAGCTTGCGGCGGCCGCGCATGTCGGCGAGCAAGACTGCGCGCGCGTGCATGGCCACTTCCTGCGCGACTTCGATGGGCACGACCACGATGCCGTCGTCATCACAGCCCGCGATGTCGCCGGGGCGCACTTGCGCGCCGCCGCAGCCGATGACCGTCTGGCTCTCGATCTCCAGGATGCGCCCCGGCATGATGGTGCGTCCGCGCGCTCGGGCGCACACCGGCGCGCGCTCGATCGCAATCTCGGCCGTATCGCGCGCATAGCCATCGGTGATGATGCCGACCGCGCCGTCGGCAACCGCGCCCAGGCTGTTGTTCGATCCCCACAAGCCCACTTCGCCGCTGTCACCGGCATCGGTGACGATGACGTGGCCCGGCTTGATCATGTCGCCCAGGCTGACGTGGCCCACTTGCTCAAACCAGATGGGATGGGCCTTAACGATGTCCTCGGTGGTGTTGAGGCGCCACATGGGGCGGTTGGCGGGCACGCAGCGCAGTGTCAGCGCCACGCCCCAGAACTTCATGCCCGGCCAGATGGGTCGGATCTCGGGCGACATCAAGCCGATGTTGAAGTAGCCGATGCCGTCCATGGCGTCGCAGATATCCACGACGCGCAGGTACTTGTACAGCGCACGCAGCTCGAAGGGGTCGCGCTTGCCGCTTGCCTGGTCACGGGTCATGGTGCCTTACCTCTCGCAGATGGGTAGCGCGCTTTTCGCCGCCGCCGGCAGGAGACTCCTGCCGGGTCGGTCGAATGTCCAGCGAGGCCGGCGAGGAATCCCTTACCTCCTTGGCTAACCCCGGCAGGGGACCCCCGCCAGAGGTTCACCCGCCCGCCAGAGGCGGGTGAACCTCTGGCGGGCGGGTGAACTTAGGGACAGTCCCCGCCCACTCAGAGCCTGCCCTGCCTGCCCTGAGCGCAGCCGAAGGGAGCTTGCCGAATGGGTCGAAGGGCTCACCGTCACGGGCGCGACTTCACCTGAAGTCGCGAAATGCCGCGCGGTCAGGCGACCGCGCGCCCGGCCCCGCCGCGGCCAAGGGCGACAGCTTCGGGGGCCACGGGGCCCTTCGACGGACTCAGGGTAAACTCGCTGGGCCACAAAGGAGACCGGACGATGAAGATTACCGAGGTGACGCCGCTTTTTCTCGAGCCTACGCTGCTGGTGCGTATTGACACGAACGCGGGCATCGTCGGGTGGGGCGAATGCAGCCCCATGAATGGGCGCGTCATCGCCGCCCATGTGCGCCATTCGCTCGCTCCCATCGTCGTCGGCCGCGACCCGTTCGACATCGAGGCCGTGGTCGAGGACATGTTCGTCCGCACCTATAAGATCGCGGGCCAGGCGCAGGCGATGGCCATGAGCGGCATCGAGATCGCCCTGTGGGACATCATGGGCAAGGCCCTGCAGCTCCCCATCTACCAACTCCTGGGCGGCGCATACCGCAAGCCGATTCGCATGTACGCCTCCAGCATGCGCCGCGACATCTCCCCTCGCGACGAGGCCGACCGCCTGGCGCGCCTGGTCGAAGAGAAGGGCTTCACCGCCGTCAAGGTGCGCGTCGGCAGCACCTATGGCTTCGACCGGGACGCTGCCCCCGCACGGAGCCTGGCGCTGGTGCGCGAGGTGCGCAAGCGGCTCGGCGAGGACATCGAGATCATGGTGGACGGCAATAGCTGCTTCACCGCGCCGCGGGCCATCGAGCTCGGCCGGCGGCTGGAGGAATCTCGCATCTTCCACTTCGAGGAGCCCTGCCCGTACACCGACCTGGACTCAACCGCCAAGGTCGCCCGCGCCCTCGACGCGCCCATCGCCGGCGGCGAGCAGGATTGGGACCTGCGTCGCTTCAAGGAGATGATGCAGAAAGAAGCCGTGGACATCGTCCAGCCCGACCTGATCAAGGCGGGCGGCTTCTCGGTGTGCAAGAAGGTGGCGGCGTTGGCGGAGGCATTCGGCTGCGTCTGCACGCCTCACCAGACACAGCCGCTGGGCACGATCGCCACCTTGCATTTCGTCGCTGCGACGCCCTGCTGCCGCTATTCGCAGGAGTACAACATCGAGCCGCATCCTATCGGCGACCGGCTCTTCCGCAACCCGGTGCCGGTGGTGGACGGCCACATGGCGGTGCCCGAGGGCCCCGGCCTGGGCGTCGAAATCGACGAGGAAGTGCTGGCGTGCGCACAGGCCCTCTGACCAGCGGCGAGCGACCGCCGATCACCGCCGCCCAGTGCTTTCTTGCACATCTGTAGTGGGATTCACCCTCACCTTAATCCTCTCATGCCAGAGGTTTACCCGCCTCTGGTGGGCAGACAAGTCCCTGGCAGGGAGAGGAGGAACTTGGCCCAACCCCTCTCCCTCTCGGGGAGTCGCCGACGCGCCATAGCCTGCGGCTCCCGCCTTCGCGAGGGGGACATAGCCGCTTCGGCGGAGTCCCCTGCCGCTATGGCGACGGCGCGAGGTCGGGTGAGGGTAGTCGGCTGTGCAACAGCAGTCTCACAAGACAGCACTATCAGCCGCGCGGGCCCGCCCCCGGCCGCTGCGAGTCGCGCAGGAGTCTACGCGGCGTTGGGGTCGTCCTCCCACAGGCCAACCTGGTTGTTGTCAGGGTCGAGGCACACGGCGAAGTAGCCCATGGTCGGCACCGCGGTCTTGGGCCGGGCGCGACTTGTAGGGGCAAGGCATGCCTTGCCCGTACTGGGTCATCCGCGCGGTCAGGCGACCGCGCGCCCGGGCGCTTGACCTTTTCCGCATACTCGGCAACCGACCGGGCGCGACTTCGCCTGAAGTCGCGTGTCGCGCGGTCAGGCGACCGCGCGCCCGTCATCATGTAGTCGCCGGTCTGGGGGGTCGCCTTGATGCTCCACCCGAACAACTCGGAGTAGAACTTCCGCAGGCGCTCCAGGTCTTGCGCGGAGCGGGCGCGACTTGTACGGGCAAGGCATGCCTTGCCCGTACTGGGTCATCCGCGCGGTCAGGCGACCGCGCGCCCGGGTCTGGGGGGTGTGCCATGATGCTCCTCGCTTGAATGGTGTCGTTCGCAACCGCTCCCATGGTTTCGCCGCGATGCTGCTCGTCCTGCGCGCGCAATGGCTGATGCGGACCCTTCGGCTTCGCTCAGGGCAGGCTCGGCGCTTGCCGAAAGGAACGGGCCGGCCTCTCGGCCGACCCGTTCGCGGCGTGTTGACGGGGAGCGGCTGCCTGCGACTCAGTGCGACACCTCTACCGCGCAGCCCTGTTTCGCCGATTCCCAGGCCGCCTCGGTGAGCTGGATCACGCGCAGCCCGCCCACGGCGTCGGCCTGCACCTCGGCCTGACCCAGAATGGCTTCGACGAAGTTGCGGTCGGCATTCCCGGCATCCTTGGCCTTGTCGGTGACGTCCTCCATCTGGCCGTCCTTCTGGAGCAGGATCTTGCCGCCGCGCAGGTAGATGGCGCCCTTGTCGCCCCACACCGAGAAGTCCTCCCACCAGCCGGGAGCGTGGCCGACGACGGAGATATTGGCCAGCGCGCCGCCCTCGAACTTAACGGAGACGGCGGACAGGATGTCCACGCGCGCGCCGAGGTTGTCGATGTAGGCGAAGACCTCCTGGGGCACGAGGCCGGTGCTCCAGAGGATGATATCCACGAGGTGGCTGCCGGAGTCGTTGAGCTGGCCGCCGCCGCTGAGCGCGGGGTCGCCGCGCCAGCCCGGCCCCGGATACCAGTTCTGGGCCTGCATGGCGGATATGAAGTGAACCCTGCCCAACAGCCCTTGCGCGATAGCCTCGCGGACGTAGCGGTAAGCGCCCTGGTAGTGACGCTGGTACGACACGACGACCACGCGCTTCTTCTCCGTCGCTTTGGCGATAAGCTGCTTGGCGTGGTCCACGCAGCACACCATGGGCTTCTCCAGCAAGACGTGCAGTCCGCGGCCGAGGGCCTCCATCGCCTGTTCGAAATGAACGGTGTGGGGAGTCGCGATCTCGACGGCGTCCATCTCCACCTCGTCGAGCATTTGCTGGTAGTCGGAGAACCTGGGCAAGGCCGCGGCGCCGGTAGCGCGCTCGACGAAGCGCTTGAGGCTGTCCTCATTGGTGTCGCACAGCGCCACCACCCTGGCCTGCGGCACCTCAAGCAGGCGCTTGAAGTGGCCGCCGGCGATCCCCCCGCAGCCGATGAAGCCAACCCGAACCTCGCCCGCAGGTGTGCGAGCTTTACTGCTCTTTGCCACTGCCTGTAACTCCTTCCGGGCGTCCGGCGACGCAATATACGGGCATGGTTTCGACGCGCGGCGGCGCGCGCCTTCCCTGGTACCGGGCGCGACTTCGCCTGAAGTCGCGTGTCGCGCGGTCAGGCGACCGCGCGCCCGGGCGAGAAACAGCAACGTAGGGCAGGAGCGGCTAGGCCCCTTCGGGCCGCCGTGGCGGCTCCGCTTAGCCACTTGCCTCCTGCCCAAGGCCCTCCCAAGCGAGGGCAGAAGACGAGCGGCTAAGCCCGCGCTGCGGGCCGCCACCTCCCTCTGGGATGGCGTTGCCATCCCAATCCCTCTGGGGAAGGCGTTGCCTCCCCAACGGGAAGGCAGAGCCTCGGGATGACAGAGCCACCGGCCCGCGGGGCTTAGGGGCTTCTGCCCTACGACTTCGGCTTGCGCGCCCGACTGCGGCGGGAGCGGCGGCGGCGCGGGTGCTTCTCGCCGGCGCCTTGTGCCGATGTCTCGGTTTGCGCGCCTTCCCGGCGCTCGGGCGCGGCGACCTGACGTGCGCTCTCCGGCGTGCGCTCGGCCGGCTCGGCCTCGGCGCTTGCTCGGGACGTGGGTTCTCGGCCCTGCTGGGGTTGGCCCTCGGCCGGCCGGGCGACCGCCTTGCACTGGCACGCACACTCGGCGTCAACCTCGACGCGGGTGCCGTCCTCGAGCGCGGCGGTGACGGTGCCCTTGATGACGTTGACTTCGATCACTTTGCCGACGCCCTGGGGCAGCTCGATGGTCGAGCCGACGCGCGGCGACTCGGCTTTGGCGCGGCGGTAGCACTCGTACTCGTAGCTCAGGCAGCACATCAGGCGGCCGCACACGCCCGAGATCTTCGACGGGTTGAGCGCCAGGTTCTGCTCCTTCGCCATCTTGATGGCGACGGGGTGCAGGGTGGAAAGGAAGGTCGCGCAGCACAGCGGACGCCCGCAGGAGCCGAAGCCGCCGATGAGCTTGGCCTCGTCGCGCACGCCGACCTGGTGCAGCTCGACACGCGCCTTGAGTTCCTGGGCGAGGTCGCGCACCAGGCACCGAAAATCCACGCGCCCTTCGGCGCTGAAGTAGAACACAATGCGCGAGCGGTCGAAGGTATGGTGGGCCTCGATGAGCTTCATGGGCAGGCCGTGCTCGTGTATGCGCTCGGCGCAGATCTCGAAGGCGCGCCGCTCGCGCTCACGGTTCTCATCCTCGCGGCGGAGATCGGCCTCCGTCGCCTTGCGCTTGATGGCGCGCAGCGGCTCTTCCAGCTCGTCCTCGGCCAGCTCGCGCGGGTCGGCCATGACGTGGCCCAGCTCGGTGCCGCGCGGCGCAGGAGCGATCACCGCGTCGCCCTCACGCAGCTCGATCCCGCCGGGGTCGTAGTAATGCACCTGCCCGGCGGAGCGAAAGGTCACACCGACTACAATTGGCATATCGCCATCCTCATGACAGGGTTACCGTTGTTAGGATAGGCTCTAGTGTCGTGTCCCAGCAATACATCAAAAATGTGTTGAGCGTGATTCACGCTCAGGCAGTACACCAAGTTTCTCCTGGGACAGGACACTAGACCGGGTTGAATCTATGCCCCGATCATGTCACTCCACTCTTTTCGACGTCCGCCAGCATACTTCCCGCATGCCGCACGATCTCAGCCGCCAGCGACAGCAGGCTCGGCGGGCTCAGGCCCAGGGTCAGCAGCTCGATGCGGTCGTGGCTGGCCACCGGGCTGGCTCGGTGGAACTCAGGATCGCGCACCGCGGAGAACTGCCCCTGCAGCTTGCGCACCGCGGCGGGCGGCAACCGGCGCTCGTCGGCGAACTTGATAGTCACCTGGAGCCGCTCGCTGGTGATGCTCGTCACGCCGGCGGCGAGGCAGTCGAGCTTGAGCCGGATGAGGTGGAAGAGGTTCTCGGTCGGGGCCGGCAGCGGCGAGCCGAAGCGATCGCCGAGCTCCGCCCGCAGTTCATCCATCTGTGCGGCGTTGCGCACCGCGGCCATGCGGCGGTAGAAGTCGATGCGCTGGTTGAGGCTCGGCACGTACTCCTCGGGCAGGTAGGCGTCCACCGGCAGGTCGAGGGATACGTGGCGCTCGGGCGCGACGACCTCGCCCCTGACCTCCTGCACCGCCTGCGCCAGCATCTGGGTGTAAAGCTCGAAGCCGACGGACAGCATGAAGCCGTGCTGCTCCGGCCCCAGCAGGTTGCCGGCGCCGCGGATCTCGAGGTCGCGCAGGGCGATGCGGAAGCCCGAGCCCAGGTGCGAGAACTCCTTGATGGCGGCGATGCGCTTGTGCGCGCGATCGGTAAGGCGCTTGTGCGGCGTCCACATGAGGTAGGCGTAGGCCTGGCGGTTGGAGCGACCGACGCGCCCGCGCAACTGGTATAACTGGGCAAGCCCGAAGATATCCGCGCGATCCACGACCAGGGTGTTGACGTTGGGCACGTCGAGCCCATTCTCGATGATGGTGGTGCATACCAGGATGTCGTAGTCGCCGGCATAGAACTCGAACATGATCCGCTCCAGGTCCGCCTCGCGCAGTTGGCCGTGGGCGACGGCGATGCGCGCGTGGGGGGCGAGCTGGCGCACGTGCTCGGCGGCGTGGGTGATGGACTCCACGCGATTGTGAACAAAGTATGCTTGCCCGCCGCGGTCGAGCTCGCGCAGGAGCGCCTCGCGCACGACCTCGTCATCCCTCTGCAAGGCGCGAGTGCGGATGGGCAGGCGCCCCTCGGGGGGCTCGTTGATGACGCTCATGTCGCGGATGCCCGACAGCGCCATGTGCAGGGTGCGCGGGATGGGGGTGGCGGTGAGGGTGAGCACGTCCACGGTGATGCGGAGCTGCTTGAGCCGCTCCTTGTGGCGCACGCCGAAGCGCTGCTCCTCGTCCACCACCACCAGGCCCAAGTCCTTGAACTGGACGTCGCGCGACAGCAGGCGGTGCGTGCCGATGGCGATGTCCACGGTGCCGTCGGCCAGGCCCTCGACCACCCGCGCGAGCTCGGCGCGCGAGCGGAAGCGGCTGAGCACCTCCACGCGTATGGGGTAGGGCTTGAGGCGCTCGCCGAAGGTCGAGAAGTGCTGCTGTGCCAGAACCGTCGTCGGCACCAGCACCGCCGCCTGCTTGCCGTCCATCACCGCCTTGAAGCAGGCGCGGATGGCGACCTCGGTCTTGCCGTAGCCGACGTCCCCGCACACCAGCCGGTCCATGGGCTTGGGCTGCTGCATGTCGGTCTTGACGTCGGCGATGGCCGCGAGCTGGTCCGTCGTCTCCTCGTAGGGGAACCCCGCCTCCATCTCCTGCTGCCACGGCGTGTCGGGGGCGAAGGCGTGGCCGGGCTGCGTGCTGCGCGCCGCGTACAGCGCGACCAGCTCCTGCGCGAGCTCCCGCGCCGAACGCGCCGCCCGCCGCTTGGCGCGCTCCCACTCGGCGCCGCCCAGGCGGTGCACCGGGGGCGGCTGATCCTCGTCGCCGATGTACTTCTGCACCCGGTCGAGCTGGTCGATGGGCACGTACAGCCGATCCTCGGCTGCATAGCGCACCGACATGTACTCGCGTTCGGCGCCCTCCACCAGGCGGCGCACCAGGCCCTCGTACACCCCGATGCCGTGGTTGATATGCACCACGTAGTCGCCGGGCGCAAGCTCGGTGATCGAGCTGATGGGCGCGCCCTCGGTGTGGCGGCGCCGCAGCGAGCGGCGGATTTTCTGCCACCCGAAGACCTCCTGGTCGGTTAGGCACACTAGGCCCGCCTCCGGCAGGGCGAACCCCTCGGAGACCTTGCGGGGAGTGATGAGGATGTGCCCGCGCTCGCCGCGGATGTGCTCGCCGCGCACGATGCCGGTCACGCCCGCCTCCTCCAGCAGCTCGGCCAGGCGGTCCCCCTGCAGGGTCGAGATGACGACGAGTTGGTCGTCGCCTTGCCAGCGCCGCAGCGCATGCGCAAGCTGGTCAGCCCGCGCGCCGAAGCGGGGAACCGCCGGCGCGGAGCAGGCGACCGTGCTCGCCGCCGGTGTGGGCATGAAGGCGTCCGCGCCCGGCTCCAACACGTAGAAGCTCAGGGTCGCGCGATCCCGCAGCCGCCGCTTGCCGTCATCCAGCGGCAGGTAGAGCGGATCCGTCAGCGGCAGCAGCGATCCGTCCTCGACGCGCATGCGGTATGCTTGCGCAATCTCCTGCTCGAAGCGCTGGTAGTGGTCGGCGATGAGGGCGGGCTCGTCCAGGATCACCGCTGCGTCGGCCGGCAGGTAGTCGAGGGCGGTGTATGCGCCGTCGTGCAGGAAGGGCAGATAGTACTCGATGCCCTGGAAGTAGGCGCCCTGGGACATGCGCTCCAGGTCGTGCTCGACCTTATCGCGCAGGCGCCGCGCGGCCTCGTGCTTTCCCCGCTGGCTGAGGATGGCGAGCTGGACCTCCAGCGCTTCCTTCATGATCCGCTCGCAGCGTCCGAAATCCTCGTCCGGCAGCACCAGCTCCTGCGCCGGCAGGAGATCGAACTCGATGAGTTCGGCTTCGGAGCGCTGGGTTTCAACGCTCAGGACGCACAGGCGCTCGACCTCGTCGCCGAACAACTCGAGGCGGAGGGGCTGCAGGGTGGTGGAGGGGTAGATGTCCACGATGTCGCCGCGGACGCTGAACTGGCCGGGGTGCTCGACCATGTGCTCGCGGGTGTAGCCCAGGCCGACCAGGCGCGCGGCAAGGTCGGCGAGGTCCACCCGCCCCCCCTTGCGCAGCGCCAGGTGCGCGCGGGCCAGGGCCGTCGGAGGTATGGTCTGGTGCAGCACGGCGGCCGCGGTGGCGACCACGATCACCGGCTCCCCGCGCAGCAGGCGGCGCAGGGAATCGAGGCGGTCGCGGATGATGTCGAAATCGGGGGAGAACTCTTCGTAGAGCAGGATCTCCAGCGAGGGCAGAAAGCAGACCCGTTCGGCAGGCTCAGGGCAGGCGTGTTGATCCGGCGCCGAGCCGGTGAAGGCGATGATGTCGTCGTAGAGCTGCTCGGCCTGCTCATTGTCGTAGGTGATGATGAGCAGCGCTCGGCGGGCGCGCGCCGCCAGGCAGGCCATGAAATAGCCCTTGGCGGCGCCCCCGAGGCCCTCTACGGCGGCGTGATAACCGTCTCGTCGAAGGTTCTGTAGAAGCTCTTCGAATGTCGGCCACTGCCCGAGGGCGGGCAGGACAGCTTGCATGGCACCAGTATATCACCACGGGCCGGCTGAAGCAACTTGGGAATTAACCACAGAGCACGCAGAGAGCACGGAGAGGGGATTTGGCCGCGGATCCACGCGGATGGGCGCGGATTGCGCAAATGACGTAGGGGCGCACCAGCGTCCGGCCCGTCGTCTCGTCGAAATCTGTGTAATCTGCGAAATCTGCGGATCGCGTAGTCCGTGTTTCTCCGCGTTTGTCCGCGGCGACATCCTGATCCTGTCCGCGGAGCCATTCAGTATGCGCACGCGCGCGCCGCGTCCGCGTAGGCCCCCAGGTTCTCCACCGGCGCGTCGAAGAAATGGTCGGCGGTGCTCATTATGTATCCCCCCTCGGCGCCGTAAGCGGCGAAAAGGTGCGTCACTTCCTGCTTGATCCGCTCCGGCGTGCCGCTGGTAAGTACATTGAACTGGTCCAGGCCGCCGATGAGAGCGCACCGCTTGCCGAGCGTGGTCTTCACCGCCACGCGGTCGGTGATGTTGCCCCCCAGTGTGGGCGGCGCGAGCGTCTCGCTCGCATCGGTTCTGCTGTCGGCGATGAGATCGAGTATGCCCATCATCCCGCCGCAGGTGTGGTAGCTGGTGATGTGCCCGGCGCGGTGAAGCGCGTCGTGCATTTGCCGGTCGTAGGGCAAGCAGAACTCCGCGAACAGCTTGGGCGAGATGACGGTCGAGGACGCCGCCCCGCCGCCGGTCTCGACCAGGTCGAACTTCGCGCCGGTCAGGGACTCCTCGATGAACCGCAGTTTCTTATCGAGCAGGAGCTGGAGCAGGCTGTGCGTCCACTGTGGATCGTCCAGCGCGGCGAAGATCATATTCTCGGTGCCGGCAAGACAGCACGCGTGCTGCCAGCAGCCCGCCTGGTCGCCCCACACGAATCCCCGCAGGATGCCGTCGTCGCCCACGCGGTCGTACGCCTTGCCCACCATCTGCCGTTCGAGCTTCGGCACGGGTATGTACGCGAGCTTCTCGATGTCCTGCGGCTGCTTGATCGTGTGCTCCGCGAACCAGGTGGTCTGCTCGTTGCCCTCGGTGGCGTAGGTCAAGTCGCCCTTCGGCGTCTGGACGCGGTATCTCAGGAGGCGCTGTGTAGGCTCATTCTTGATGACCTCTATGTCCACCCGCCAATCCGCCGCTTGCGGCATCTCGGGTACGCCGGGGAGCCAGAACTGGCCCATGGACTCGAAATACTGGATGGCGGCGTCCAGGCCGAACCTCCGGAACGCCTCCAGGTCACTGATGCCGCCCAGATAGTGGTCGAGATGATACCCTTGCCATTGATGCACCGTCGCCGGCAGCCGGTCCGGCCGCTCCCGATGCAGCGCCCGCAGCATCCGCTCTTTGCCGGTCATCAAATCAACCCTCCTCGCGCTCCCGCGCCCGCTGCTACGACCCCGCCTCTTCCTCCGGCTCGATGACCTCCAGCGATTTGCACCAGTCCCACATCTCCTCGATCGGGCCGAGCTATTCCAGCGGCCAGGCGGGAATGGCGGCGTCAATTTCGCCCATGAGGCGAATGGTCTCCTTCAGCGCGACCACGATCTGCTGGTAATGCGTCAGGTCATCGTGGCTG
>Ga0315294_10007742_pt1 | contig 11791 bp, 10 predicted proteins | sample YL17G13_40_MG_FD_203626 | JGI IMG/M metagenome (GOLD analysis project Ga0315294, IMG submission 203626) | Sediment microbial communities from Yellowstone Lake, YNP, Wyoming, USA - YL17G13_40 | ecosystem: Environmental > Aquatic > Freshwater > Lake > Sediment | place: USA: Wyoming | collected...
TCGTGCCAATATAACCTATTGATTTTAAACAATTTAAAAATTTGATTTTGTTGACCAAATGTTACATTTCATGTTCGATTGGGCTTACAAAGATGACACAAACCATCGTTAAATTTTTCACAATGACCCAAAGTGTAACATCTGGTAAAATAGAATTAAGAAAATCCCAGCTTGACGACTTGCGCTATAGTTGAAGTCCTTTAAATTTCCTTAAACGATTAACCGATTTTGATTCTATTTAATAACTGATAGGAACAGTAACATTTGGTTAACAAAAAAGTGGCGTTTTTTTACAAATTTGGAGGTTTATGAAAAACATGTTTTTTTTACTTAACAAAAAAAGGTCGTTAAATAAAACGACTATTACCCAAAAAGACATTAGAAATCAAGCCAAGTCTTCATTCAAAGATTTATTGAAAACAAAGAAAGATTGTATAAAACTTTTTGGTATTATAGATGAAAACCGTAGCCAGCACATACAAGAATTTTTCAAATCAGGAACGTTAATACCTCAAGTTGTAGTTGATATGATAAAATTTAATGAGTCAATTTTAGACACTGAAGAGTTTAAAGCTCAATGTATTTTCAAGTCATGTATTGAAAAAATACTTAATAAAAGAATATCGTTTGCTGATTTTAATGTATTATTTAAAGCTTTAGCGCAAGCATCTTTAATCAAATATGATAAAAAACCGTGGGGTATTGAAACCAAAATTCTTAAAAATTTCAATATAGATAAGTCTATATTGACAGAAAACATGAAAAATAAAATGTACGCTCTTGATGAATTTATACTGGCTATGGATATAATAAACTCGATGTGTTGTGACTTAAGGCCGGCCAGTGATGGCTTTAACAATTACGAATCGTATTATAATTATGTTCTTGAAGAGGTGAGAAAGGTAATAAAACAACTTCAAGATAAGAATCTTTATAGCTATCATAATGAGGATAGATTCGCCGTTTTATTAATATCATCAAGGCATAATATGCCGATGCAGGATGTATTCTATACGAATATACCGTCTGAAGAAAATAGTTTAACGAGCAAAATAAAAACTGAGGACCTCAGAGAAGTTCAAGAAGGATTATTAAATATGATGATTTTTGAAAACGATGATTAAGAAAGGGGTTCGGTGTGGATGTTTATTTTCCAATACGTGATAAAAACAATAACCCATCATATAGGGAATATCAAAGAGAAGCTATTGTTGAGGCCTGGAACCATCTTAAATACAACAAATTTGTTGGGATCAATGGTCCTGTAGGTAGCGGTAAATCAGCCATCAATGTTACGCTGGCTCGTTTAATTGATGATGACCCGTCTGCCTATCTCACCCCATTAGTTCACCTTCAAGACCAGATTATAAACGAAAACTGGCCAGGTATGAGTTCTGTAAAAGGTAAAGGTAATTATTTATGCGCACACGCCCAACTGGATGAAAACCATGAAAGGTTTGTCGCATGTGATGAGGAGGGTGAATTTGGAACTCCGTGCAGCAATAGTGATGGGTTTTACCGTGTAGAAACAACAGACATGAAAACCATTGGTGATGAAATAGATAAACTTAATGATAGATATAAAAATTGTCCAGCAAAATTATCATCGATGACATCGTTTAAGTCATCAGATGAATTTGATAATTTTATAAAATATGTTCAAGATATATTCGACGCTGAATACGAAAAAATGTTATTATCCAATAAAGAAAATGCAAAACATAAAAGTGCTTTAGGGGAAGCTTGTTGTCAATTGCATCCGATAGAATGTCCGGTAAAATCAAGCAAGCTTAAAGCAAAATTTTCTAAGATAGCCGTCATGAACCCAGACGTTCTTTATTATATTAATTTATCACCCAAAAGTGTTTTTAGAAATTTGCCGATGATGATTATCGATGAGTGTCATGATCTGGAAGGTGTTGTAGGTAGATTGTTTAAAGTGCGACTGCCTATAGACACGTTAAGTGAAATATTTAATCTTGATTTTACCGAAATGAAAGAGGTTAAAACCGAGGAAGAAATATTTATAGCTTTTTGTAAAATATGCAATACAAGGGTAGAACCGTTATGCGCAATAGGGAAGGTATTGTTAAAAATACAAACACTGCTTACCGTCACAAATTACGATTCTTTATTTAATATTCAATCACAAACGGATATGGTAAACGATTTCGTGAAGCCTATGCTTGAATTCTTTCAGGAAAAAGATAAAAATTGGGAATATCCTTTAATAGATTTGCTTAATGAGATATTCTCAGGACAAGATATTTATGATATCAAATATGGTCCATGTCAAAAATTTGCATCATCGGTAAGAAAATATTTTAATGAACTTTGTGATGAATTTGATTGTCCCAGACTGTTTCTGGGATTTAAGGAAACGCTGGAACATTTTCAAAAATTTATTCCACCAGCATATATTCAGGATAAATTTTTTACATATTGTAAAAGAAAAGCTAAGAGTCTTAAAATGGAATTGAAGGAGGTTCAAAAAACAGAATCGATATTTAGGATATACGCTTATGAATTAAATTTAATATTGAAGAATTTGCATAGAATGCTTATACGAATATCGGCTATGGATAAAATGAAAGAGGATAAAAGTGTATATATAATATCCAAATTGTCGGAATCAAAACGGAATGCTTGCAGTGAAATGCCATATCTTCTTAAATATTTTGATCAAAACGATTATAGAATAACTGAACAATTAATAGATATAGTTCCTTTAAATACGGGAAGAATAATTAAGTGTGTATTTTATTCACGGGCTGAAAAGGTTGTATTATCATCCGGTACATGGGTTAATCCAACAAGTCTTTGTAATACTTATGGTCTTCCTGAAGATTGCAAGATCATTAATATTAAATCGACGTTTCCTGTAGAAAACAGACCGATCTATGTAATTCAGGATAATACATATCCAAACTTTAGTGAAGTGGATGATGAAAAAACTTACTTATATAAAACGTGTGAAGGTATCAATCATTATTTATCAAAATTAAAATTTGTCATAGATTATGCGAGGGGATATGTTTGGCATAAACATAACAAATTTTCTAATGTTATAGTACACGCGCATACTTATGAAATCGTAAGAGCGATAGCAAAATATTCCAATTGGCTTGATGACGGATGTATCTTCCAGTTGAAGGATGGTGAAGGTTATGTTAAAAATGATCATACAGGAAAGATATATAACCCTGTTAAAAAAAGTGATATTTTGGATTTTATTGGATCAAAGGAAGATAAGGGTTATACATTAATTACACCTTCAATGTCGGAAGGTGTTGATTTTAAATATGACCTTGCCAGAATTCAAATAATTTTAAAAAGACCAACACCAAATATGGGTGATCCATATATAAAAGCAAAAATTCATGGTAGTTTATTCGCCGGATTAAAACCGGATAAATCATATTTTGATTCATTTGTTTATACAACATTGGTTCAGCAGTATGGCCGTATAATAAGAGCCAAAGATGATTGGGGTTATACTATTATTATGGATCAATCAATTGTTGAGCCAATCAGTAAATTATTGATGCGGCATAATAAAATCGGAAGAAAAAAAATGAATATAGATTACTTCTTGGAAGCTATACAATATGAAATTAATAGTGATGGAAGTATTAAATTTTTATGGTTTCAATAAGATAGGGCTGATTAACTCAGCCCATTTTTTTTAGTTATTATAATAGCAAACCTGTAATAACAATAATGATTCGAATTATAAATTTTCTTTTAACCCAGGAGGAGATTATGTGTCCTCACCCCATTAAAGAATACCTTATCGCGCAAGCTACTATGAAAGCGACTGGGGCCAATATCCACAAATTAAACAATATCGTCTCCGTTTATTGTCAGTCTTGTATCATGCTGGAGACCGATAAAGATTTGAATGGAGAGATAGAAGCGATGGCCATTAAAGCAGAGAGGATTTTGGAAGGATTTTCAATGAATGGTAATTTAAAATAAGGAGGCGTATGCATTTTCCCATTACTCACTACGAGTATTTGATGAAATTCTTGGCTTGTGATGATTTTATTAACAGTCTCGCAATAGAGTTTAACAACAGAGATGTTGGGTGGGTTGAATTTGCAACTTATTTCGAAAATGATCCTGATTGGATATCGTTGGTGTATAAACATAGGCACACGGTAAACAATTCTAATCTTTTCGTTCGTCACATGTTTCATTCTTACAAAATGAAATTGCATGGCGAAAAGATCTACTACCTGTCTAAGGACGCGTGTAACACGCTATCGAAGACAAGGCTTACCATAGACTCGGAGTTTATCGAGGCCCCGTTTGAGAGCTTCTATATGTATACGGACCAATCGTCTCTTATCCTTTCAGACGATACCGGTAGTATGCCGATGCGTGGGGTGTATATCAATCTCGCTAAGGAATCCGACGGCATAAAGAGATTGAGGTTTATCGCCACAAGTGGGGCTGATGGGTGTGAGGAAGGTAGGGACGTAAACTACTTTGCAACCTTCAGGATCCCGGATCACGGTTACCTTGAGGATATAGTGGATCGGCAGATACAGGACTTCCTGGATGGCAACGGGTCGTTTATATTGAATCACGACGTTAGCATGGATATATTAAGGGAAGTGTTCATGTTTGTGGTAAACGCACTGTTGTATATTGGGTGTAAAAATGTTGAATTCGTGCATTTTGTACCCGATAATATCCAGAAAGAAATCGATCGAAAGAAGTCTAATGGGAAGATAAAAAAACTTCAAAAATTGATCGGGAGGGTCGCACAATGTCCGTTCATTTTGGTGAATCCAAATAAAAAGTACGATGCTCAGGAAAGAAATATGGGTATTGGGAAAAAGTTAGATCATCAAGTTTTGGTTAGTGGACATTGGCGGGGACAGTGGTACGGATCAGAAGATGATGGAACAAAACGCAAGGAGATCATACGAATTAAATCGTATATCAAAGGTGCTGAACTTCCAGAAATTAAAAACAAACCGTATATTGTAGTTTAATTAACTTGGCGTAAGATAAAAGTTCATCTTACGCCAAGTTGTACGAAATAAACCGATCTTTTGAAATTATAGCTTGCGCACCAGTGGAGGTCTTTAAATATTGAGTCGTGGTGGTAGACCCTGAAATCCACCGGCTGTATCGTGCGCGATAACTGTAGGAAGATCGGTTTACATCGTACAACAGCCACTGTGACGCAATGAGTACACAGCACACAATGGCATACGTTGTAAGCCATTGCTGCACGGCTTTTAAAATTGTAGTGTGGCGCTTTCTTTAAACAAGGAGTAGCTCATGGGTGAAGTAACCTGCCAGCCCGGCATTGAAACATCACAAAGCGTTGATCCGGCGCTGTGTTTGGCTCCCGCTAGCGTAAATAATTTCCGGGAAGCAACCATCCGCAAAGTTGCAAACGGATTCATCGTAAAGGTTGGATGCCAAACCTTTGTGTCGAAAACTTGGAGCGAAGTTTCTGACGGGCTGGCGGAATACTGGATCGATCCAGTGGCCGCAGAAAAGAAGTTTTGCGCCACAAGTAATTGAGGATGCCGAGCAGAACGGCTTACAACAACCGTATGCCGTTCGCTTCGCACATGCGCCAAACGTTGGTGGAAACTTCGGGAGGTGAGGAAAGTATGAATGAGCTCTTCACCCAGCGAAGACCGATGATGTACGGAAGGTGTACGTGTAAATTGACGGACTGTGAGGAGGATTATAGGTGGTTGTTGGGTGCCGTTGATGACCGCTTTTATGATTATAGGCGCTATTTGCCAGAGATACCCTCATTGCGGAACGTCTGGATGGGACGCAAAGGAACATTGTGTCTCACGCCGAGAGGGTAGCACTTTACATTATAGAGGCGGTCATCATATGATTGTAGGCGGCACGAGGGGTTTAATCCGTATATCACGGCATGGGGAACTTTCACATTTTAGTGATTGCTCCAGCGTGGTTGTGCCGCTGAATTTTGTGGAGGCGTTCTCCTACATCCACCAGCAAATAAAGGTTGCCATACCTCACCACGCCGTACCTTTAGGGTTGAAAACCGAAACGGGTTTGGTACTGGCAACCATTTATCGGACGTTGTGAGGAAATGTTTATGAGCTTTCATTTTGTAGGCGCGATCCGCCACGGCTTGCCGAATAGAGTAGGCGAAGAAAATGCCCGACTGTTAAAGAAATTGTGGAGTGCGGTCAGTCAATCGCGCTTGCTAGTGGAGGCTCACAACCGGTGGTGCGTGTGCGAGGTTTGTAGTGGCAGGTTAAAACTTAATAGATGGCGGCTGAAAGTCCGTTCCTGCCCATACCAAACTATGCACCACCTTTACATTTTGCTATGCCGTGGCGCAAGCCGATACTTCCTAATGCCCATGTACACCGTCTTTATCGCTCTGTGGAGAATCATGGGTACGGCATAGCAACAAAAAGCGGTCAATATCAATCGCGAGATGAACCACGTTGTTCATCAAAACTCTGTTTGAGTTCCTACACTATGCGGTATTTAATAGACACAGTTTGTACTATAGGTTGGTATATTATCCGCAATCGTGTGGATGGTATTCGCAATTTTGCCCAATCAGTACTTGGTATTATCCGCGAGTGTGTGGGTGATATTGTCGGCCTATAGTATTACCCGCAGGAGTGTGGGTGATATTATCCTCTGTAAGGTGAATATTATCCGTGTATGTGTTGGTGATATTTATCATTGTATGGATGATATTAGGTCCTCCGGTCGGCATTTTAAATCGTATTCTCTGTATAAGTGCGGTCAATATCAATCGCAAGATGGGTCAAGTTACTCATCAAAACTCTGTTTGAGTTCCTACACTATGCGGTATTTAATAGATACGATAGATTAGTGTATTACCCGCGAATGTGTGGGTGATATTGTGTGGGTGATATTCGTTGCTTTCATTTAAGAGACTCCAACCGTAGCTGTTGTCGGTGGATGATGTTATCCGGAATATTACCCGCGAGTGTGTGGGTGATATTAAAAATCAACAAAAAAAAGCGGTCAATATCAATCGCGAGATGAACCACGTTGTTCATCAAAATCCTGTTTGGGTTACCACACTATACGGTATTTAGTTAATATGATTAATACAGTATATTGGGATATTTCCCGTGTACGCGTGGATGATATCACTTGAAACAGCCTGTTGCGTTGTTGACTGAGATATTTCCCGTGTACGCGTGGATGATATTACAGGCGACCGATTATTCATATCGTACACCAGATATTTCCCGTGTACGCGTGGATGATATTAAGATATTTCCCGTGTACGTGTGGATGATATATGTGGTGGTTTTGTAGTGGAATCATAATAAAAACTCTTTCTAAATTTACAAAGGAGAATTAATTGGATGAAAATATTAAATCGGAAGTTTTAAAAATCATGGAATCGATGGAAGGTATGTCGATTCCATGTATTTCAATCTCTCCAATGTTTTCCATTGAAAAAAAAAATTGGAGAAAATTATTATACATTTTTTTAGAAATAAGAAAAAATATTGAATCACAAATCGGTTCTCCTTTGATAATAACGGTTTGTGATATTTTTGATAAGAAACACTGGAAGGAAGATATAGAAAAGCTTAAGGAATCAAAAACTTAGGAGGATTGATGCCCCAAAGACGTTTGTGTTCCAATAACAAGGAGGCTCTCAGATGGTGCCGCGCTCGCATGGCGACGATTCAATTTGCTAACTGGAGGCAATTAAAGAACATGGAGTGGATACCTGAAGGTATTACATGCTGTGTATTTCTCGGTAGACTTTACAAAGTGGAAAGAACTCTTATAAAAGCCGTAAATATGTGGATATCGAACAATGGTAGTACTACAGGGTAATCATACCATTCCTTGTATGAATTTTCTGATAACACCACATTGAATTGTGTTTAAAAAATTAATGATTTTTTTATGTAGACTCGTGCTGTAGATCATTGTATATTCTTTCTCGGAGGTAATAATGATCCATGGTCATTCAATGATTTTAGTGTGCGCCGTACTCATTTCAGCAGTATGGGCTTTGGTTGTTATATGCGTGGTATTATATGGGCGTATGATAACTTTGAGAGAAGAAAAAGAAGAAATGATTATGGATATTTATGAAATTCATAGGAACAATCATTTTCGTAAAGATCCGTATATTATTACTATTTGTAAAGATTTAATGCGCGTCATCGGAAAAACCAAATAACCAATCACAGTTTCAATTCAATGGAGGATCAAAATGCCTGAGAGTTCCATCGTTTTCTCTGGAAAATTGCCGAATGGTCTTGAGTATAAAATTCATACCCAACAGGGTTTTGTAAAAACACAATGTCAAATAGCGGTAGAAGTTGCCGGAGAAGTCATCACCGTTTGCTCTTTTACCCAAAAAAGGGGCGGTAATATTGAGGTTGTTCCTTCTCATAATGGCAAGATAACCCTGCATACTAATGAGCCAATCGAAAGTGTAAAACCCGTCGATTTATTGTCAGGAATTATAAACCAATAGAGGTGAATTATGGGTGATCGTTATAAGATTAAGAAGGACGATCTCAGGGCGCTTTTTGCCACCGTCGAGATGGTAATGGAGAACCATTATCATGAGTATTATAAGAAGCTCGGACGTGAACAGGGCGCTAACAACAACTTCATCTGCTGGAACCTGGAAGCGCACGGTAACGGAACGGACATCCATCCGTCGGTATCGATTGATAACAAATCAGGTAAGTGGCACTGCTTCGCCTGCGGCATCAAGGGAAACTTCCAATCGTACTGGAAAGAGTACATTAAGGGTGGTCCAGCTGGGGATTCGTATAGCGACTGGATCATTGATTTCTTGGGGTTGTCGAGTTCCGGGAACTTGAGATTCTCGACCTCGACGACCGATCCGGACTTTGAGAAAAACTCTCAACAGATGAGAGAATTACATAAACAATTACAAGACAATAGGATAAAGGAAACGGGAAGACCGTGGATATTATCGGGAGAGTTGACTAGACTCATAAAAGAGAAAACAACAATCCCGATGACAAACCTCGATGCTTATGTTGATACCCTCCTTGCAAATCCCGAATCACTTAAATACCTTTACGATACACGCAGGATCACACCAGATATAATAAAGAAATATCGTATAGGCATGAATGAACGAGGCAAATTCATCTTCCCCATGATTGATGGTGAAGGAAGCCTCATCAATATGAAGGCGTACGATCCAAGGTGCGCTGAACAAAAATTTAAATGGACTTATCCATACAGGGGGTTGGAAACTTGCCCAACCCCGATTAACAACTTCACTAACCAAAAGCTATACTTCTTTGCCGGCGAACCTGACACGTATTGCGCGATATCGTTTGGCATTGAAGGTGCCGTTACCATGGGTAGCGAGGCTGCGTGGGATGTCGATAAGATCTTCGGGCAGGACAGGGCCCGACAAATATTCCTTGGAAAAGAAATCGTCATCTGCCTCGATTCAGATGAAACCGGAGTAAAACAAGCCGCTAAATTAGCAAGCGCTTTATATCCTTACGCAAAGCAAATCAAAATCATAAATCTTGATAAATCAGATATAAATCCACACGGATTAGATCCAAACCTTGTCAAAGAAATCGAAATTGATGATAAGAAAAAAGTTAAAAGGATTGAAAAAGATTTTACCGAATACATGATGAAAAATGAATTTAATGATACCGCGAAGACGAGATTTATAGAACTTGAAGACGCAACAACAGTATATACGAAAAATACCGATAGGGTTGCAAAAGAGATCTTCAAGGTTACCCTGCAAGAATCTCGATCTCCAAAATATTATTCATCTGATGGAACAAAAATACTCGAACTTGTGGCTTCCGTCTCTGAATTTAAAGACAACGCATTATTTTATCCCAAAAGTTTTACCGTATCATGCAGACAGATGGGGTGCGCTAATAATCTCAGCGGTGGGTGTAAAAATTGTTTAATATCAACAAAACCGAAATTCGCCGAAGCTAAAATTTTTACATTCTATTTCGTAAGAGAAATACCAAAAGATCAATCAACAAATCCGTTTTATATCAAGATTGCCGAACATGATATATTGGGTTTGGTTGAAGTTACCGACTCACAAATGATGACTCAGTTAAAAACACTTTGCGGTATAAATACGCGATGCAACGCGGTAACTATAAAAACAAGTGAACCGGAAAAACTTGTCCATGTCAAACTATCAAGGGATATAAACGAGTATGGTGAAAATAATACTCTTATGAACACCGGCGGGGCAGACATAGGCGTTGAGGCCTATATGATCAGTTGTGACATTTATCCGAATAAGTCATATAAATTTGAAGCTGTTCAGACAACGGCATGGAGTGGTCAACACGCGGTTTTATTTATCCACAGCGCTGAGCCGATAGCATCATGTGTAGATACATTTAAAATGGATGAGAAAACTCATAATATGCTTTGTGTTTTTCGCCCAAGAAGCGATGAAACCATAGCTCAACATTTAAAAAGAAGATACGATATATTCGCCCAAGCGGCCGGTGTAACAGGAAGACGCGAATTGTTTTACATGAATGATTTAGCATTCTTTTCACCACTCGAAATACGAAACAAAAAACTTCTTCCTGAAGTTACAAGAGGATGGGTTGAGGTGTTGATAGCGGGTCATACAAGGACTTGCAAAACAATGATATCGAGATTTCTCCATCGTCATTATAAAACTGGTGATATGGTCGCGGGATCAAGCGCGGTATCGAGATCCGGCCTTCTTGGCGGAACAGATATGAAAGCGAAAAAAATATCCTGGGGCAAAATACCGATCAATGACGGCGGGCTCATAATAATAGATGAACTCAGTTTAATAGATGAATCGGTTCTGAATGATTTGACTGATTTACGATCTTCGGGAATAGCATCGATTACCGGATTCGTATCAGGAAAAATGCTCGCGAGAACACGAAAGATAATGTTATCAAATGATAGAATATGGAAACAAGAAAATGCAAACGGAGGGGTTATAGGAATACCGTTCCTCAAAAATCTCTGTTTTAAAGATGAGATACTTGCGCGATTCGATGTGGCATTGATGGTAAAACAGGATGATGTCGATATTGAAAAATTTGAAGCGTCATATACTCCGATCCTGTCGGATTTTACCGAATATCAATGCCAAGCTTTTATCAGATGGGCAAACTCAAGAAAACCTGAAGATATAATATTCGATGAAGGGTTTGAGGCTGTCGTGAATGAAGCCCAAATATTAATGAATCGTAAATATCACCCTTCAACTCAGCTTGTCAATCAAGAGATGAGGGCCAAACTGGTAAGAACCGCAGTTTCAACCGCCATCATGGTTTATTCAATCCTGGATGATGACTGGAATAAAGTTCTTGTCAAAGCAGAACATCTTCAGCATGTCGTTGATTTTTTGAATATGATTTATTGTTCTAAAAATATGCAACTTGATAAATTTTCAGAACAAAAAAGAAAAAGTGAAACGCTTGGTGACATGAAATTTATGGAAAATATATGCAAATATATTGATACCAATCAACTGGTGATGGAAAGCGAATATAGCGAAAAATCAATTGGTCAGATTTTTTATGATTATCTTCAAAAGGTTTCCGGCGGAACCATGACTATTCCTGACGCCAAAACCGATAAGGTTACAAGTAGTTTTTTAAGATTTTACGAAAGTGTTCCAAAACTAATAGGCTTAATGGTATCAAGAAATTGTTTATCAAGAACAAGGCGCGGAACGTATCGTAAGACGGAGCAATTCTCAAAATGGATAGCGGAGAGGAATGAAAATGGAACC
>Ga0315294_10007743_pt1 | contig 11789 bp, 11 predicted proteins | sample YL17G13_40_MG_FD_203626 | JGI IMG/M metagenome (GOLD analysis project Ga0315294, IMG submission 203626) | Sediment microbial communities from Yellowstone Lake, YNP, Wyoming, USA - YL17G13_40 | ecosystem: Environmental > Aquatic > Freshwater > Lake > Sediment | place: USA: Wyoming | collected...
CCCGCCGCATGTAATTCTGATCGCCTTGTACGGAAAGGATCACTACCATGGTGGCTGGAGCCTTCTTGCGGATTTCCTCCGTTGCAGCAATCCCATCCATATCCGGCATGTTTATATCCATTAAGACCACATCCGGAGCCATCTCTTGCGAAAGCTGGATAGCCTCTCTCCCCGACTTCGCAGTTCCAACTACCTCGATATTCGTTTCAAATTGTAACAGCTTACGGATGTTCTCACGAGTCTCGGCAATATCATCTACAATCAGCACGCGAATTTTGTCGCCATCACCCATGAACAATCTCCATGCTACGTCCCGATGAAACCCAATTCTTGCTGGACGGTTTCATCGCATCAAAATAGAACGTAATCGGTATCACTTTTGCTAAAGTACTGATACGACCTGTGGCTATTTTGGAGTTACCACAATGATATCGTTGGTCAATTCTGGCGGTGTAATCGTATCAGTGCGAGGTTCGACTGCGTAAGGGAGCTTGGCCGGAACAGGAATGTTGTATTGGCTCAATAAATATTGCAGCGTAGCGGCTTCCGTTTCCGCATTTGTCTCTTGGTCGTTTGGATTGCGCAAGGTCAGCGTAATGCTTGCATTAATATCTAAAAGATATTTCAACATGACGGCATCCTGTGGAGTCACCATCAGCGTTACCATATCCGGTCGAACGACAGTCGCTGCCACTTGCTGTCCTGGCTGAGGCGTTGCAGTAGCGCCAGTTTCAGATTGCCCGGTAGCCATCTGGGTCATGGCCTCGCCCGGCAGAGGGAATGTGCCCACGTGCAATATCTGCACATTTTTCAGGATCATCTGCGTCACCATGCGAGGGCGTTGAGACTCGGAAGGTACGATGTAAAGAGGTTCGTTCAGTGTGGCGTCAAGCTCGGTCCGCCCCTGCGCAGCGCTCTGACCGCCTGAGACTATTGCAGCAGTCAACGCCGGTAGTTGTTCAAGAAGATAGCCAGAACCCGTCACGATAGCCGTGTAATTAGGCAGGATGCTTTGATAGCCGGAATCGACGTCCACCAGCAGCAGCGAAACGAGGATGTCCACGAAATCGCCATCGCGAATTCCGTAGGCGGCTGAGGATAGACGCGTGATGGGGATCGCGATGGCCGTCATCCCTTGCGGGATCTGAGGCGCCCAAATGGAGCCAGCGAGGTTGACATTCTCTACAGCTGGCGTAACCATCGCACTGGTGATGAGGATACCCTGCGCAAGTGGATATTTTGCATACTGCCCCACAACGTCCGCCTTGCTGGTGAACAGATCAACGACCACCTGGGTTTCAGGCAGGGTTATGGAGCCTAACATTTCTTCTGTTATTTGTGTTCCCTGGAGGATATTCTGGTCTGCGGTCACGACCTCTACATTGCGCACCTCAGGCGTGGGAGATGCAAAAGGGTTCGTACTGAGCATCCCTTTGCTGCGGAGGTAGAAAAAAGCTGCCGCAACACCGATGATGAGTATCAACGCCAGGTAAATGAAAATTCTTCCGCGACGCATAGCACTCTCCTTATGCCCAAATGGCTGAATTGACTATCGAATTATACAGTAAAATTCAAGCTATGACTACTTACATATAAGTTAAAATAGATATAAAAAAGAGACTCTGTACAAGGCAGAGTCCCTTTCGTGTTGAAGGCCAGCAGGATTACGTGTTCATTGCCGAGTTGATCTTGGAGAAGACGTTACTGACGATGGGGCCAAGCAGAGTCAAAACAGCAATAACAACGACAGCAACCAAAACAAGGATCAACGCGTACTCCACCAAACCCTGGCCTTTTTCTTTCGGTGCGAATAACATAGGATTTTCCTCCTTTCTGGATTATTTCTCTGGAAGGCCCAGAGATGTTCACAGTATATCCGAATTGAGCGTCAAAATTATTTACAAAAATGTTATGTAAAGAAGTGAGACTCTGCACCAGGCAGAGTCTCACTTGAACGGATTGATCGGCACTCGGGCAGAGATTACTTATTCAATGCCGAGTTGATCTTGGAGAAGACGTTACTGACGATGGGGCCGAGCAGAGTCAAAACGGCAATAACAACGACAGCAACCAAAACAAGAATCAACGCATACTCAACCAAGCCCTGGCCTTTTTCTTTCGGTGCGAATAACATAGGATTTTCCTCCTTTCTGGATTATTTCTCTGGAAGGCCCAGAGATGTTCACAGTATATCCGAATTGAGCGTCAAAATTCTTTACAAAAATGTTATCTTCAAGAATGCACAGGCACGGTCAAGAATATGCGCGAACCTTTGCCCAACGAACTGTCAATATCGAGTGAACCGCCCAACAATTCGACACGTTCTTTGATCAATTTCAAACCCAGACTACTCCTCTCGTTGATCACGTCTGGATCAAACCCTTTGCCATTATCTTCCACGGTCAACTTTATCAAGCTATCCCCCATATCCGCTTGAATCTTGATGATATTGCCCTGACTGTGATGGGCCGCGTTACCCACCAATTCCTGCATGGCGCGGAAGATCAGCACCTCAAGATAGGGTTCCAGCCGACGCTCGTTCCCGGTCACAATAACACTTACATCTAAACCGGATTGCTCCTTGTACATTTCCACATAACGTTGGATGGTTGGCGCCAGGCCCAGGTCATCGAGCATCATCGGGCGAAGCTCGAAGATGAAATTGCGCACTTTCTGGAACGTGCTCATGGCGGCAACCTTCAGGTTGCCCAACTCCGTCCGGGCTTGCTCGACATCCGAGCCAAGCAGGCGCATGGCAATCTCTGCCTGGAGGATAAAGTTGGAAAGGGCCTGGGCCGGCCCGTCGTGCATCTGGCGAGAGAGACGCTGGCGCTCCGCCTCTTGCGCGTTGACCAGCATTTCGACACTTGCCAGCGCGCCTTTTTCTCCCTTCACGCCTCCAGACTTCGCGCCGCTGATCGAGAGGCCCTGAAACTGCTCCAACATGGTTTTATATCGCTCGAGGTGAGACTGATCGTTCTGCAGCTTTTCGAGCTGGCCGCGCATCACGAACAGGCGTTGCTGCGCATCCAGCGCTGAGTTATAAGCCATGCGGATTTCCTCGGGCGGGATCTTGTCGAGCTGGCCCTGGATCTGCTGGAGATGCGCCGTGATGGCCGCATTCCGTTGGGTCAACTTCCCTACTTCAACGCGGCTTTGCTCCAACATCAAGGTGACTTCTCTCAGCGCACGGTTGGTCTCGTCTAGTTCAGATTGAAGATTTTGCGCCGGATCCTTAAAAGCATCGGTGGGTTTTTTCTGTCTATCCGTCAGTGCCATAATTCACTCCTGAACAGCCGAACTTGTCGAGACCTGATTGGAGTATAGCACAGGTCGCGAGTGAAATCAATTTCACGAAATCAGAGATTCGAGATCTTCCCAAGGGTGGAGCGCTCCTTCGAGGCGCGCCGCACCTCAGGGTTGGATAGCGTAGATGCGAGCTGTCCCTACCTCACCCAGAAAAGTAAAATCCGCTTGACCTGTTGGCTGGTCGTACAGCTTTGCCAGATCGCCCAGCAGGCTGCCCTTCTCCAGGGTCAAATAACGGCCGCCATACCTGTGTGCAACATCGAGAACGGTTTGCGCGTCTCCATCCGGGACGGCAACCGCTGGTCGGCCAGAGGTCAGATAATAACCCGGTGGATTGGCGACGATGATGGCCGCCTCGCCAGGCGCGCCTTGTTCCACCAGGAATTCCTCTATCTGGCTGTACGCTGCTGCTTCTCGACCCCAAGCCTGTTCTCCGTTAAACGTACCGATCACCCGCCCCTGGACGATCCACGCAGTCAGCAAGGCCGCGATCACGACCAGGCCAGCCGAGAAGACGGTGAGCGCCTGTTTCTCCTGCCAGCCGCGCCGCCGCGCCCCCCAGGCGATGACACGCGCCAATCCCAAAGGCGCGACCGCCCACCAGAACGGCTGCAGCGCCGCGCTCCCCGGCAAAAGGGAAAACCAGGGTCATCGCGGTTAGTGTCACTCCCCAGGCCAGAACAACCAACAGGGTGCGATTTTCCTTGCGCAACTGCCACAGGCCGATCAAGATAAGCGGCAGCAAGAAAATGCTACCCTGAACTGCAAGTGCGCTTTCCAGATTCAAACCCAGCGCCCAAAGGCGAGCCTTCAGGATTTCAGTCAGTCCGCTATGCCACCAGGAGGCAAAAGTCAACTGGCTGGCAGGATAAGCGAAGAGCTGGTCGTAACGCGTCAGCCAGAGGACGCGGCTGCCTCCAGGGGCAAGAGGCGTGCCGAATACGGCCATGTTCCGCATCAGCCAGGGAGATATGATGAGGAGGTAGCCTAGAATACAAGAAGTAATTCGTAAAACGTAATAGAGGATGAGTGATGGATGGGTTTTTGAAGAACGACGACAAGAAGTGCCAGTAACATCCAAAGAACGCCATCGGCGCGAGAGAGGTGCATGAAGCCGGCCAGGAGGCCGAGGAGAAGGGAATTTACGATTGAGGATTTACGATTTACGATTAGAAAGAAGAGCGCGCCGAAGAGCATGTAAAGGCCAAAGGTGTCTGTAACCGGCAGATACAGGGCGTAGAAGCCGCTGAAAACCGCCAGCAAACCGGCGGTCAGCGCCAGGTCGCGGCGGGAGGTCAGGGAATAGGATAAGGCGGCAGTCAACGGGGGCAGGATGGCGCTCAGGGCGAGAAAACCCAATCGGGCAGCGAACCAGTTGTGATGTCCGGTAAGTGTCATGCCAAGCGCGGCGAGGAGAGAAGTCAGCGGCATCCAATAAGAAAAAGCTGGATGCGGCAGTCAGCCGGGTCATCCAGATAGTTCCACAAAAAAGGCTCGCTAAAGCCGCGATCGGCTGCCTGCTGCAATCCCCCGGCGTAGTTGTAATCCGCATCCATGTACCCCGACACAGGTTGGAAGGCGGCGACGGTGGTAGAAAGGGCCAATCCCAGCGAGGCGAGGAGGAGATAATGCCGCCAGTTCATCGGCCTAGGCGATCTCGTTTTCTATCGTCTCAAACCAGGTGCGCGGCGGGCGGATCGCCCACCAGCGTATCCAGTAGAGGTCAACCAACAGGAGGGAGGGCAAGGCAAAGATCAAGATGGCGCGCAGCGGCGCGAGGGAGTCAAGCCCTGTAAGGTAATAGATCAGCGCCCAAGACCCCACAAAGATCAGCACGAGCAAGATACCCGCCAGCCCCCAACGCCTTGGCCGCGACCAGCGCTCGGCAACGACGGCCAGGAAAAGGGTCAGGGGGAAAAAGAGGGCAGCATAAAGACCAGGGTGAGTTGAAATGCCCAGCAGCGGTGTGGCGGTCAGGGTCAGGCAGGCCGTCCAGAGAAAGTGACGAAAGTCCTTCCTGCAGACGGCGCGCCATTCCAGGAATAGCACAACAACTAGGATGGCCGTCAGCGCCCAGCCGAGCTTATCGCCGATGGCCGGCCACCATCCGGCAAAGACGGTTCCGGGCGTGAAGAAGGCGCCATGCCGGTATTCCGCGAGCAGGGCGCGCAAGAACGGCAGGAACCAGCCGGGCAGGAAGATGAACGCGGCGATCAGGAGCAACCCCAAAGCCATCAAAGCGCCCCATAGGACGCGCCAACGGCGGTGATAAAGCACCCACCACACAATGAAAAGGGTAAAGGCACCGCTGGCCAGCGGCTGGAAAGCGGACAGGATCATCAGCACGCCGGCCACCTCGTCCCTTTCGGCGCGCAGGGCCAGAAGCCCACCAACCATGCACAAGGTGGTGAAAATCACCGTGCTTCCGGCAAGCAAAGGCATCCAGGCGTGAACCCAAAGCATGGCAAACAGGACGAATACCGGCAGCAGCGTACGCGGCGGTTTCCAGCCGGTCAGGTTTAGAGACAGGAACGCGTTGAGTGCAAGCGCGGCTTCGAGGAAGGTCATCCATAAGCCGCGCGCCAGGGTGTAATCCTTGACGAGCGCAAAGGGAAAGAAGAAAAGCTCGATGGGAAATGGGACGTTGAGCCGGAGCGGATCCTGTCCTTCTTTTGCCAGGCGACCGTAATAGAGAAGCTGGGCACGCTGGCTGGCAGGGTCATCATAAGGACTGTTGCCATACTGGAGAAAGGTGCGCGCCCCCAACCAAGGGACGAGGAAATCGGTCTCGCCGGGGTGGGCGCGGGCATAAAGCGTATTAGCCCAGGCCAGTCCGCCGAGAGAGGCGAGGGCGAGGAAAATGATGGCGATGATAGAAATGATGGTGAGGGCGCGGGACACTTTTTAGTCGAATAGTCAGTTAGTCAGATAGTCGTCAATTGGGAGAATTCTACACCACATTCACAGCATGGGCAATCAACGTAAGTTTATGCTATAATACCGCCAATCTGAGGCAAGAATGAACACAATCCGCTTCGCCAATAATAACGATAATGGTTGCGCTTTCGGCAACCATAATGATAATCGGCCTCCGGCCGTTGGGCGAAGCCTGCCAGGTTAGTGAGAGACATACACCGACCAATCGCCCAACGCATCCCAGCGGAGGGCGATTTATTTTGTAAGAAGGAAGAAACTCTTAACACAAAGGCCACCAAGGATCACAAAGGAAACACTTTGTGGACTAGTAAGAGTCTTTCCCCTTTGTGCACTTTGTGTTGAATCTCTTGGAGGCAGCATATGTATAAAACTCATACTTGCGGCGAACTGCGCGCTGAACACGCCGGTCAGACGGTGACTCTGGCCGGTTGGGTGCACCGCCGCCGCGATCATGGCGGCGTGACCTTCCTCGACCTGCGCGACCGCTTTGGCCTGGTCCAAGTGGTCGCCAACCCCGACCTGCCCAAAGAGACCCTCGACCTGGTCGCTGACGTGCGCTTCGAGTGGGTACTGCAAGTCACCGGCTTGGTGCAGAAGCGGCCGGAAGGCATGGTCAACCCGAAGATGGAAACCGGTGAAATCGAGATCATCGCGCGCCAGGTCAAGGTGCTGAACCCGGCCAAGTCGCTGCCATTCATGGTCAGCAAGGAAGACGAGCCGATTGACGAGAACACCCGCCTCAAGTACCGCTACCTCGACATCCGCCGCGAGAAGATGCGCCGCAACCTGGAACTGCGCCACCGCACGGTCAAATTCATCCGCGACTTCCTGAGCGGGCGCGGCTTCCTCGAAATCGAAACCCCCATCCTGTTCAAGACCACGCCCGAAGGGGCGCGCGACTATCTCGTCCCATCGCGTGTCCATCCCGGCGAGTTCTACGCCCTGCCACAGTCACCCCAGCAACTCAAGCAACTGTTGATGGTCGGCGGCATCGAGCGCTACTTCCAGATCGCCCGCTGCTTCCGCGATGAAGACCAGCGCGGCGACCGCCAGCCGGAATTCACCCAGCTCGACCTGGAGATGTCCTTCGTCGAGCGCGAGGATGTGATGGCCCTGGCCGAGGAGTTGTTCACCCAATTGGTCGCCGAGGTAGTGCCGACCAAACGCCTGTATGCCAGTCCCTGGCCGCGCCTGACCTACAAGGAAGCGATGGAACGCTTCGGCAAGGATAATCCCGACATCCGCTTCGGCCTGGAACTCAAGGATATCACCGACCTGGTGACTGGCTGCGGCTTCAAGGTCTTTGAGGAGGTGGCTGTGGCGGGCGGCCATGTGCGCGGCATCAACGCCAAAGGCCTGGGCGACTACACCCGCAAGCAGATTGACGAACTGGCCGCCTTCGTCCAGGAATATGGCGCAAAAGGGCTGGCGACTATCGCCCTGCCAACCGAGGGGGAACTACGCTCATCATTCGCTAAATTCCTGCCGGAAGAACGGATACAGGCCATTATGTCTCGGATGGAAGCGGAAAAGGGCGACCTGCTGCTCTTCATCGCCGACAAGCCCGCCGTCACTTTCGAGACCTTGGGCCGGCTGCGCGTTTTCCTGGGCGACCGTCTCAATCTGCGCGACCCGGACGTGCTTGCGTTCTGCTGGGTGGTTGATTTCCCATTCGTTGTCTGGAACGAGAAAGAAAAGCGTTGGGCTCCCAGCCACCACCTGTTCACTTCTCCAATGCCAGAGGATATCCCGCTGCTGGATACCGACCCTGGCAAGGCGCGCGGCCAGCAGTATGACATGGTGCTGAACAACTACGAGGTGGGTGGCGGCTCAATCAGGATCCACAGCCGCGAGTTGCAGGAGACAGTTTTCGAACTCATCGGCCTCGACCCGGAAACAGCCCGCGAGCGCTTTGGTCACATGCTGGAAGCTTTCGAATACGGCACACCTCCGCACGGAGGCATCGCGCCCGGCATTGACCGCATCGTCATGCTCCTGGCCGACGAGCCGAATATCCGCGAGGTGATCGCCTTTCCTAAGAACCAGGCCGCCCGCGACGTGATGGCGGGTGCGCCTTCGCCGTCCGAGCCGCAGCAGTTGAAAGAATTGCACATAAAATTGGATTTGTAACCTCCCTCACCCTACCCCTCCCGGCCTTCGGCCGCCCTCCCCTTCCCTCTCCCAACATTGGGAGAGGGAAGGGGAGGGCAGGGTGGGGATGGATAAGGGCCGAGGAGTATCTTATGCCTGAAATCATTCATGTCGATCAAATCGCGCAATACATCAGCCGGGAAGTGACCATCCAGGGCTGGGTCTACAACCGCACCGACAAAGGCAAGCTGGTCTTCCTGCTGGTGCGAGACGGCTCCGGCTTCGTCCAGTGCGTGGCCTTCAAAGGCGATCTGGACGAGGCGCTGTTCGAGCGGCTTATGCGCCTGCCGCAGGAATCCTCGGTGGTCATCACCGGCGCGGTGCGCGCGGACAAGCGCGCCCCCGGCATCCCCGGCGGCTATGAGATCGGCGTCAAAAGCGTCGAAATCGTTCAGGAAGCCGCCGAGGATTACCCGATGGCGCTCAAAGAACACGGCGTGGATTTCGCCCTCGATCACCGCCATCTTTGGATTCGTATGCCTTCTCAGTGGGCCATCCTGCGCGTGCGCACAACGATCATCAGTGCCATGCGCGAGTGGCTAGATGGCAACGGCTTCATCAACATGGATACTCCCATCCTGACTCCGGCCGCCTGCGAAGGTACCACGACACTCTTTGAAACCGAATACTTCGATGAGGGAAAGGCGTATCTGGCACAGTCCGGCCAACTCTATAACGAAGCCAACATCATGGCTTTCGGTAAGGTTTATTGCTTCGGCCCCACCTTCCGCGCTGAGAAATCCAAGACCCGCCGTCACCTGACCGAGTTCTGGATGCTCGAACCGGAGATGGCCTTCTGCGACCTCGACCAGATGATGGAAATCGAAGAGCAACTGGTCACGCACATCCTCAAGCGCGTGCTTCGGGACCGGCTGCCTGAGCTGAAATCCCTGGGCCGCGACATCGGCCGGTTGGAAAATATCGAACCGCCCTTCCCGCGCATCTCCTACGAAGATGCACTCAAAATGATTGACGAGATGCGCGAAAAAACCGATGATCCTGAACAAAAGGAACTGCTCAAGATCGAATGGGGCATGGACTTCGGCTCGCCACACGAGACTGCGCTGACTGCTCGCTTCGACAAGCCGGTCTTCGTCTACGGCTACCCAACCCAGGTCAAGGCCTTCTACATGGAGCCCTGGCCCGACCGCCCGGAGGTTTGCAAGAGCGTGGATTTGCTCGCGCCGGAAGGTTACGGCGAGATCATCGGCGGCTCGGAGCGCATTTCCAGCCACGAACTGCTGCTCCAGCGCATCCATGAACACGGTCTGCCCGAAGAGGCTTTCAAGTGGTACCTGGAATTGCGAAAATACGGCAGCGTTCCCCATAGCGGGTTCGGCATGGGTGTGGAGCGCACCGTCACCTGGCTGTGCGGCATCGAGCACATTCGCGAAACGATACCCTTCCCGAGGACAATAAAGAGAGTGTATCCATAGCGAATGTTGTATACCGGTTTCTTAAAATCTATCCGGCCTCTAATTTTTCTCTACCCATGCCCCTGACTTTATGGTATAAGGTAGTGACCCTGCTGTGTGCGTGATGCTGCGCCCACGGTTTTGAGCCAACACCTGTAAAAAGGGTTTCCATCTTTCAGCGACGACGCGATAGGCTAGAGCCAAGGCGGAGTCTCTGGGTCGAGACCCACCTGCGAAAGCAGGTTCAAAACTCTGCAGCACACGGCATGGCGGGGTGTTGTTTAACAACCGAATAACGGAGAAACAGCGGCTGAGTCTTAGTAATTTGTGTCGTTGCGAGGAGCGCAGCGACGAAGCAACCCCCTCGCAAGTCGGAGATTGCTTCGCTGCCGCCCTTCGACTACGCTCAGGGCGGCGGCTCGCAATGACATGTTAATGAGATGACGAGGCGGAGGTTCCCCTGCGCGAGCAGGGCGCTAACGACCTTCCTTCACCCCTCTCCTTTCAGGTGAGGGGCCGGGGATTAGGTCCGAAAATCGGATAGATCAGCGGATGCCTCTAGAGTCCAGCCACGGACTCTTTTCTCCCTTCCGAAAGAAGCGCAACGGCACGATACGCGTGCCCATGCCGAAATCCACGCGGCGACGTGTGTGACAAGGCAGGCGCAGTGGTCAGGCGGAATCTACCTGTTTGCATTATGGAAGGGCTGCCAGCCGATATGTTGTCATACCAAAGGCACGCCCGCGCGTGCTTTTTTGTTTTTGGGAGTAGCAATGAGCAAGAATCGGGTTGATACTGGCGTCAAGGACGCCTACAATACGCGCTATGGAATTTCACTCGCGTAATCTAGCAGAATCTTCAACCTGGAGCCATGGATGAGACTTCGCATCTGGATTGCCCTGCTCGCCATCTACCTTATCTGGGGTTCGACTTATCTCGCCATCCGTTACGCGGTCGAGAGCATCCCACCGTTCCTGATGGCCGGGACGCGCTTCCTCATCGCTGGGATCGTCCTCTACACCTGGCGGCGTCTGGCCGGTGACCCCGCGCCGACCGCGCGCCAGTGGCGCTCGACGGCCATCATCGGCCTTTTATTGCTTCTCGGCGGCAACGGATTAGTCTCATGGGCCGAGCAGACCGTCCCCTCCGGCATCGCCGCGCTGCTGATTGGCTCCATCCCGCTGTGGATGGTGTTGACAGAATCCATCCGCCGCGGCGGCGTGAAACCCGGTCTATCCGCCGTTCTCGGCCTGATCACCGGCTTCGCCGGCATCCTCGTGCTCCTCTGGCCGCTGCTGACGGGCACTTCCGAACATCTCAATCCGCTCGGCGTCGTTGCGCTGTTGTTCGCCGCTTTTTCATGGGCCGTCGGCTCGGTTTACAGCAAATCCGCCGAGTTGCCGCCAAGCTCCTTGATGACCACGGCTGCCGAAATGCTGACCGGCAGCCTGGGGCTGTACTTCATCGGCGCGCTACTTGGCGAATGGAAAATGCTCGATTTTGCCACAATCACGGCCCGTTCCTGGCTGGGGCTGGCCTACCTGACCGTCCTCGGCTCGTTGGTCGGCTTCGTCGCTTACGCCTGGCTGCTGCGCCACGCCCCAATTTCACTGGTCGCCACCTATGCCTACGTCAACCCGCTGGTCGCCATCCTGCTCGGCAGCCTGCTGGCACAGGAGTCGTTTTCAGCGCGTATCCTCCTCGCCGCGCTCATCATCATCGGCTCAGTGGTGCTGATTAATTATTCGCGGCAGGCTAAAGTCGGGAGGCCTGTCGCCGCGTCCGCTGAAGGCCTACTCGGCAGAATAAAAGATTGAACACAAAGGTCACCGAGTAGGCCTTCCCCAAATTATCACGAAGGAAATCCTAAAAGCTTCGTGTAAATTCGTAGCAAAAATTCCAAAGGAGAAACAAAATGGACAAAAAAGAATTACTCGCGCGTGTCAAGGAAGATGGCGTCAAGTTCATCTCCTTCCA
>Ga0315294_10007744_pt1 | contig 11788 bp, 17 predicted proteins | sample YL17G13_40_MG_FD_203626 | JGI IMG/M metagenome (GOLD analysis project Ga0315294, IMG submission 203626) | Sediment microbial communities from Yellowstone Lake, YNP, Wyoming, USA - YL17G13_40 | ecosystem: Environmental > Aquatic > Freshwater > Lake > Sediment | place: USA: Wyoming | collected...
GACCACGTAAGCAACCAGTGCTACGACGAAGCATATGGAGAGGAACCAGATATCAGAGGACGAGAACGTGGGTGCGTTCGAATCGGGACCCTCTGTGAATTTCTCCGAAAAAGAATCCGTCGTCATTGACGAGTCTTGCCTCTTGATTTCAGCGAGAGCCAGAATCGGAACCATGACTACGGAAAGTCCAAGAACTAAGCCTATAATAGAATAGATCAGGGACTTCCTCATCATGTCCACTCCTGAGGAACACAGTTCAGCCAGAGACTTTTAAGTCTACTTATTAGAATTTGTGTTCTAAAAAGTAGACAGCTCTTTCTTAACTTCTGTGTTGCTGAAGGGCAAATTCAGCGTTGGAAGCGAATAGTAGAAACGGCAGATAATTTGAGCGGCATCGATGCCGTTGAAAATATAGTTCAAGAGCTTTTCCTCTACCAGTTAACTGTGAGCAGTTCCGCGCGTGCGCTTTTAAACTTCGGTATCCTTAAGTTATAGTTTTATTGAGAATGTTGAGTTTAGTATGAGAAAATATTAATGGCATGAAGTCCACGGGCTCCTCGAGAGGCATACCGGGCGCTGAAAAAATTTCCCTTTCAAGACTATCAATATCAATGGTACTATCCTTAACATGTATCAGTAATAATCCCAGACAGAAACATGATAGGCGGTTCGATATGTAGTGATGTTTAAGTAGTAATCTCCAGATTTTGAAATCTCTAACACAGCATTATTGGCGGTTTTGCCTCTTCTATTGCTATTATTTTCAATGTTCTTTTTTGCGCGCGCGCCGATTTAGAAATGGATTCATACGCTTTAATACACATTTGGGTTCTCAATAAGACTGATTCAAGCAGGAGATGGCTAAGTGTAACTCAGATGATTCTATTCTAGAAATACCGAGCCAATGTACTTATTCCATCTTGATCTAAAATCATCTGTATCGGCATCTTTTTTGGCTCTTATATATTGGGTGATTTTGGCTCCCATCTCATCAGCGCAATACAAGGCTGCAGCTTCTGGCAACTTTGGTTCTACGCCCACGCCGTATTCCGTCTTACCGTGGTGACTTAAAATCATATGAATCAATTTGTTTTTTGGAAGGGATGGAAAAGTGGACAATTGCGAAATCTTATCAAGTACAATCACAGTCCCAATATAAGTATGACCTAATAGCATGCCCTTTTTGGATTCTCTTATGCTCATAGAAACATCAAATGCTTCAATCTTACCGACATCATGAAGTATTGCACCTGTGAACAGTAGCGATTTATCTAGCGAAGGATGAACTTTAGCTGCAGCTTTACAGTATCTCAAAACCTCCCACGTATGCTCCAATAGTCCTCCAACACAAGCATGATGAATATACATCGCCGCAGGGGCTTTTTTAAAATTTGCAACGAAAACATTATCGCTAAAAAAGGCATCCAGAAGGCTTTTCAAATGTGTATTGTCAAGCGACTCTTTTGTTTCAAGAATCTCACTCCACAACTCGTCCATATCTTGATTTGTTGTAACAATAAAATCATCTAACTCATATTCTTCAGGTCTTGCTTGGCGGATTTCTCCTATTCCCTCATTAACATCGATTTTCTCTCCTCGAAATTCCGCAAGTTTTCCAGAAACATAGATAATATCATCTGTATTGAAAGAATCATATATCGCACGTACTGCATCTTTATCTTGTCCCCCCCAAAACGTGAGTTCTATTTCACCACTTTTGTCAGCGAGACCGACATTAAACATAAACCCTTTCGCGTATGGTTTCGGAGGATGTCGATATTTTATACAGAAGTACGAGTTTACTTGAGTTCCAATATCTGATTTCCTTATCTCACTAATCAAGGTTTTCATTTACATCAATCCCCGCAATACTACTATTGAGCTGTCCCTAACAAGTTAACAGTATCGATATTATTTTCATTCCATATGTTCTTTCAAGCAATTGGAGAGCCACAAAGTATTTTCAAGTAGGCCTCAAACAGATCTCAATTTCGTAGGGTGGTCAATTTTGCCTTATGAAATGAAAGCCATTAGCGGATATGGATTTAGTTTTTACCCGACTGGTCTTAACACCTTAAACTTGTCAGAGCTTGATTCTTATTTAGATCACTACCGCAAATTAAATGCTCTCTTTTTGGTAAACGGTAAGGTAGTCGCAACTGAGTGGGGTTTCCAGACGAAAACAAGAGTGAACACTTATGCGGATAATGAGCAAAAAAAGACATCAATAATCTACGATATGGTTATCGCTTTGTCGGAGAGAGGGGTTTATGAATTGGGGTTATTTTGGGTTATGGGACTACCCCTTACACCCAGATAATCAAGATTGGGGTTTAATCAACATTACTGAAAATGGAGTTTCTAATTGGATAATAAGAGAAAGCGGTATCGGAATGCAACAAATTCTAAATAGTAAGGGAAATCCCATAAGTGAAAATATCATCTTAATCGCAATGATTATTTTCGCTTTAATAATTGTCTTCTTGATTTTCTATCATTTTATAGGAGAATCATAATGCACAAAATAATACGTACTTTTTCGAACACACGTTCTAATAACTAGAACACGCGTTAGTAACTTCAATTCCGTTCAATAACCATAGAGTGCTGAAGACATATTTAAGATTCTGCTCAGAAAGAGTCAGTCTTCATAAGAATGTTAACGTTTCATTTAATATTGCGCACGCTTCGCTCCATGGAAATGGTGTGGTGAATCGGCGGGATTTGAACCCAAAGCGGGTCAAGTCCATATCTTACTATGCTAGAGGTAAGGCTGCCCGTCCCCATACCGAAACGGGTTCAAGTCCTTCAACCGAACCGCCTGAACTCTGCCGTGCCCTGAGACAATCAACTGCTATCTGTTGATTATGTTTTCGCGGCATGTTGAGGGGATTTCACGAAGAAATCTTGATGGTCTAAGGAAGCTAAGACCCTTTACGGCGGGTCCCTTTCGGACTTTCGAGTGGCACAGGAAAAGCTCATCTTTTGCCCTTGTCATTGCCACGTAGCATAATCGTCTTTGTTCGCATTCATCTTGTTTTGGATCTGGCAAGATCCCTTCATCCATACCCAAAATGAAGACAACCCTATACCCAAGCCCTTTTGCAGAATGGAGACTCATAACTGCCACCGCCTCTTCTTTTGTTTCTGGTGTTGGTCCTCCTCCAGCAAGGTCGATCCCTCTGTTTTTGCTAATCTCAGCCAATAGATCCTTTATGCTGGGCTTCACCGGCAACGATTCTGCAAAATCTTGCAGTTTTCTCACATTCGCTAACTTCGAAGTCCCCATTCTTTTTGCGAGCGATTCAACGGCTCGCTCAGGAGCGAGTTTAGAGCATTCCTCTTCTATCTTATTAAGCTCATTTTCGAACCCACTTAATTGGTCTTGCCATCTGCTGAGATTTTGATATTTTGATGCACTATGTACGACATCCCACAAAGAAGACTCGGTCTCTTCAGCGATTTGACGTAGTTTTCCTTGGGCGACATCGCCAATGCCGTAACCAGTTTGGGTTGCTAGACATCTCCGCAATGCAAGATTATCATCTTTGTCTACAACTAATCTCATGTGGGCTAAAATGTCCAAGACGTCTTTGTCAGTCAGAAATCCGCCGGATCTCCAAAATGCTGTTTTGATTCCGGCACTTGTCAGCTGACCGAACAGGAAGTCTGCAAGGTTTAGGACCTTTGCCAGTATCACGATATCGCTAGGCTTCGTGTTGTCTTTCGAGAGGTACTTTTTTATCCAATCAATTATCCAAAATGCTTCGACAGTCCAGCTTTTAGAAAACAGGATATCTATTAATTTGCCATCACCTTTCGACGAACATATCGATTTCTTGATACATAGAGGGTCTTTTGACACTATTGCATAAGCTCCCGCAAGTATGTGCCCCGGACACCGATGAGAGTGCGTAAGAATCCCGACCTGCCCATTGTTGAAGTCGTTAGTAAAGTTGCGAATTATCTTTGGATCCGCGCCACGCCAGCCATAAATGCTTTGATCATCATCACCAACCACAAAAAGGCTTGCGGCATTTGTCGCCAGTATGTGAATTAGCTGATACTCAGTCTGATTTATATCCTGGTATTCATCAACCAGCAGATGACCGTCAAAAGGAATGCATGCGGCTAAGTTGCCAGAAGCTAGAGTTCTAACGACTTTCAGAACAAGTCCGTCAAGATCTATAGCATTGTTGAAATCAAGAAGCTCTTCATATCGTTGAAAGAATGCTCCGAGCGGCTGTTCGGTGACCTCGTCAGGAATAATGTTGTTTGCTTTCAGTAAGTTTATTTTCTTGTGATAGAAGCCCAATGTTTTCGCATTTGGAGTCAAGCCGATGTCTTCTGCAGCGTCCTTCATTAGCAGCCTTGCTTCGTCGTCAGCAACAAGAAACTTGCGTGCACTTCCAATGCTATTGAGAATTAGCAGAGATTCAGCGTGGAGTGTTGAGACATGGAATTCGGTTTTTTCTAGTCCTGGAAATTTGCTTAGGCGGTCTTTCATTTCACCAGTGGCTTTTCTGCTAAAGGTTATTGCCAATATGCTGTCTGGTGGTATTTTCTTCTGAATAACAAAGTATGCAATTCGATGTGTTAATACCTCTGTTTTTCCAGCTCCTGGCCCAGCTAGAACCAGCAGTGGTCCTTTTTCGTGTCTCACGATTTTCTGTTGGTTCGGATCGAGTTTCTCAAATGGAACTGACATGACAGGATTCTCCACTACTTCTGTACCGAGCGCGCGTTAATCAATCTGTATATCGTGAGATTCAGCCAAATGCTTCGGCATTTTGCCTTTTCTGTCGTATAGTCGCAGTGTGTGCATTTCCAAAGTCTTGGCTCAACAAAGACTATGTGCCCTGCAAGTGAAGTTTCTGGCTGAGGGACCTTGTCTGGATGCACTTCATAATAATGCTCCTTTTCGAGGTGCGCCTTGACCTCACTTCTGCGACGGCTCTCGAAGTAGCAATAATCGCATTTCCAGAGGTTTCTAACCCGGCAGTAATTGTGGTCCTTTGACCGACTGATTTCTCTGGGCATGTGGACATTTGTTTCATGAATGGGGGGTTGTTCTTCCCGAAATCATGCTCTTGCATTTCTTGCACCAGAAACCTTTTCACTTATTCTGCCTTCTATTCTAGGCGGGTGAAGCTTGTCTTTGACCATGATCCCACCGATCGAGGGTTTCCGTTCAAATCCATAGGTTTCGTGCGCGTACAAGTGGTTTTGCTAAGGGAGCAAGTAGAATGCCGCGCGCTAGGGCGTTGCTAAATCGAATTGTTTGCGTCAATTTCTGCTCACCTTCCAAGCATAGTTGCATTCTCCTAACACTTCCACGTACAAATTATGGGCGTCTAGTCAAGCCAAAGCACGACCAAACAAGTTCATGTCAATTCCCCGAATTTAGCAACACGCTAGCGCGCAGATATCTACACTCCACGTGTGATCAGAATCAAAACTATGTCGATGATGAAGTTGATTATGCCTATTACTGAAGATATCTTGCCCAGAGCAGTCCAAACCTGACTAGGGTCAACTTCATGGTCTTTGATGGAGATTCTTGGGACCAAGAAACTGCCCAAGGGCATGATGACTAACTGTAGACCTATTAATCCCAATGACAGATTTCCAAGGAACCAGATATCAAGGACCAACGCCGCAACGGCTAGCGTAAGGGACACAAAGAGTATGATCATTCCAATTCTGAGGCCCTCTATCTTGCTTGTCGCGACGTTGGAAACTATTGATAGAATGGGCCCATAGCCAAGGCTCGCTATAAGCGCAAACAGAAACGATATGACTATGATCATCAAGAGTGACAAATTCGTTGTTGATGAACCGCCTAGGGCATGAGTTATGTAGGCTGTCAGAATGAACACAAACCACAGAATATTGAGAGACTGCAGCTTTTCACTGATCAGCTGACTTTGAGACAGCTTGACAATTCTGTTGAGACCAGCTTTCGCTAGGTCCGCTATACTTACTTCTTCTGATTCTTTCTTCCTTGGCACCGCATGAGTCTCCGCTATGTAGCTGCCTTCTTTGCACTCAGTTGTCTGACTTGCTCTTCAACGTTCTTCAGCCTCTCAAGAGCATCATAGTAGCCACGTGCCATGAGGCTTCTTTCAATGAACCCGTGAATGTGGAACTCGGCTTCTTCGATGGTGCCCAGCCCGGCTTGGTTGAGGAAGCAATGAACCAACTTTTCTATGTTGAACTGCGAATCTAAGCGCCCAGCGCTGATTGGCTTGCGGCCCATGCCGACTTCTCTCATGAGCAAAGTGACCCGATTGCCATACTCTAAGAACTTCTGCGTGTGGATCCAGCCCTCAGTTCCGAAGCTCCAATCTGCCGTGGGATCCCCCTCTCCAGGGTAGTCCTCTTGAGGAACTATCTTGACGCAGAGACCCTTGATTGGCTCCAGTTTCTCATCAATGATGGCCTTGACGTCTTTCATACTTGCGCCTTCAGAGAGGCGAACTCGAAACAGAACCTCAAAGTTGGGCTCAAACAGAAAGTGGAACGTCTGAATGAGTCCCTTGGCCTCCAAGGCCTCAACTGCTGGTTTGACAGCGTCCAGAAGCACTCGGTCTCGTTCCTTCTGAAAGGTCTCGGGCTTCATGAAAATGTGAGACACATACCACTGTTCAACCATCAAGACTCCTCAACCAGTCCTCAATGGCTCTGCTTATAAGACTAGCGCAGTGCGCGCCAACTGAGCCTCTAAGGCTATGTTCAGAAATCGGGTTTCTTGCGCAGTTAGACTAGCCACTGAATTTTCGAGCATTATCAAGAATCCGATCCCACTATTTTGAAAAACTGATGTGGTCCGTTGAATGTAACGATCCAGTGGTTCAGAACCTCCAAGCCAAGCAGGCCATGGACATCCGATCCTTGAAATATCAGGGCAATTTCAATTCCCGGGGCAGGCAATTCATGATCGCCGATCTGCTGAAGATAAGCATGACAAAAATGTGCGGTGGCGCGTATGTTTCCTGCAAGAATAACCGCTCCCGCAGTAGGTTCGACTCCGATCACTGACAACTCAGACATAACAGACTGTGCAATATGGACTCCCGCATCAAAGCCCGTGTCAATCCTGACCTTCCTCTTGATAGTGACTTGCCTGAAAGTCTCTGGGTTGATCACTGCGATTCTAACAGTAGCATTCGGCTTTCCATCACTGTATCTGTCTTCAAGAATGTGCTGGGAAGGACTCATGTGCGACCACTGAAGGAGTCAAAGCCCACTCGCCAGACAAAAATCTGCTCTGGAAACTTGCGACCTTGGATCTTCTTCAACAGTCCCACTCTCGTATCAGAGACTTCGACGATCTGCCCAAGAACCGTCAGAGCGACAAATCTTCCCTCTTCCAGTTGAAAGTGAGCAGTGGCTTGACTCGCGACCAATTCCATTAGCGTGATCAGCTCTTTTTCCGCAATGGGTCCTTTCCTCAGCTTGTTCAAGATCCTCAAGGCCTGTTGAGGTAGCCACGGTCGTTCGATTGGAAATCCAGCTGGTTTGATTTTGTCAAGGCAATTCTCAATCCTCAGTTCGCGATCTCTGGAGACAAGCCAGTTTGCAGGGTCAATCGGTGTATCTATGTCTAGGGACTTCTCGCGTGGCTTTATTCTTTCTGGGCCAATGAGAACCGATGAATCAAGAGAGGGTTCACATCTGACGTGCTCGCCATCATACATAACTGCATCAAGGAAAGTAGATAGTGCCATCTAACTATGCCTCAATGATTGCGATCAACTTCAACAGATTATTCTCAAGGTCTTTAATGAATGTTTCAGTCTTCTCTTTCCGCGAGTTTCTGAACACTACTCCAATGTGATAGCGGTTTTCGTCGATTACATCTGGTTCGATGGCAATGTCAAACCAGTCCTCCTGATTTGGAGCCTCACCTCTGGGGCTCAGTCTTATGGAGAAGGATGACAGATCCTCCTTCATGACACTGCTGAACTTACTTACATATTCCTTGTTGTCCGCCTTCGGTATTTCCTTGAGGGGCATCTTTCCAGTCTCAAGTCTGTAGTGCACAATAAGAGAATAGAGCCTAACTCTTGCATGCAGATCAACGCCTAGTTCCGTTGCAACAACATTCGCCAGATCGCCAAAAGAGGCGACTGCTTGCTGCAGTGATCTGCCAACGACGACGATCTCACCTGCTTCAGAATCAGCAACAATAGTTGTCTCGCTCTTTCTGGCGATTACGCCACTAAAGCTTATTCGGGCGGGTGGAGGGGGCAACTCTCTAACAGGGGACAACTCGTATCCATTCTTGGCCAAAGCAAGGCGGAAGTCTCTGAAGTCAAGTGGGAAGATAAGACGACTCAGTTGCACTCCGTATCTTGCTTCTTGAGTCATCATCTTGGGTGATTTCGCGCTCATTGTTTTCCCCACATATCAAAACACTGGTCTGCATAGATAAGAGTTTTGAAGTCTGAGTAAGACATATAGATTAAGACATGCCTCAAGTGACTAGGACCCTAGAGCGCTTCGGTCGAACTCATGCGTGACGCGCAACGCGCGCCCTCTGAAAGCATGCACTTCTCAGAACTGATGGAACAGCAGATACTTCAGCACGATTGTTACAATGGCAAACAACGATATTGAGAACTTGATCTCGTCAGTGATCTCTATGGTTTTGAGGATGCCTTTAAGAAAGTCTCCAGTGAAAGCTTCCACGATGGACGCAGCAACTACCGAAAAGACTGTGCCAATGAAGGCGCTGATCAACCATTCAATCACCCAAGTGGTCAAGAACTGCGGCACTCCGAAGGCAGCGCCAGCTAAGGCAACCAGCACTATCAGAAGCAGAATCAACCTCAGCTTGTCTTCGTCTTCGCTGTTCATGATCAACAACTACAATGGGCTAGGCTTAAAAACTCTGCACAATGCGCGAAGACCGCAAGAATGATAAGGCGCTTCAATCTCCAATCATCGTGAGGAGTCAACTTGAGCAATGCAGGGTTCAAACTCCAAGAAGCGGAGTATTTTCTGAATCAGATGAAATCCCATGCGACTGGATCAATGGACTACAGGTTCCACTTGAATGCTTTTCTGACATCAGCCCGTAGTGTCCTAGACGTGCTGCTCTATGACTATGGGATGATGTATGGCTTGTTCACTCTGAATGACAGAGTCAACCCGCAAGACTTTCAGAAGCTTGCAACTGGGCGAGGAAACACCACAGCTATGAACTTCTACAGTTGGTGGACCACAAAGACAGGCTCCGTAGCCAATGATCCTGTTGGGGGATTCTTGTCCAAGCAGAGAAACATCAGTGTGCACCGCGGGCAACCAGCAATGAACTTCACCTTGATCTTGCCCGAGACCATCTCATTCCACTCAGGCCTTGTGTTCAATCCGCCTTCAGTGACCGCTGGTTCTCCTGGTCCGAATGCAATAGATGTGACCACTGCAAAACCATCCAATCACGGCAGTGCTACTCCTACACCAGCCCCAAGTCCTCCACCGAGGCAAGCCACAACCGCAAGCTTCGCAGGTTATCCCTCTGCAAGTGCCACTGATATATGCGAGAAATATCTGCAGATGCTGTCAAGCATCGTCACAGAAGCAAGAACCGCGTTCCCTTTGACATGAGCTCTGGAAAGCGGACACCATAGGAGACTTAGGTTTCCTGCGCAGTTAGGCTAGCCTTTTCCGCCTAGTTCTGGGCCTTCTTTTCCTTATTGGCTTTTTCAAGCTGCTCGATCAGCGGCAGCGCACGTTGCAACAGCTTCTCTAGATTTTCAAACTTGTCTTTCAGCATCGCGTTTTCCTTGTGCAGCTCCTCGATCTGTTTCTCTGACTCTGAAGGAGTAGCTGTCTCAAGCCGTAGGAATGGCATTGCTTTCTCTGCATACTGCTTCCTATGAAGTTCAACGTCCCTGCTGAAATAGTGCAGATCAACGCCTAGGCTGCTCGTGTGGCCCATCCAGAAGTTGACATAGTCGGGTCCAGCTTGCGCGGCGTACTTGCGGAAGAACTTTCTGAGGCTGTAGAGGCGAAGCTCTGACCTAGAAATGCGGGATCTTAATGGCCGGTGATCGCTGGTTTCCACGGCCATATCTTTCCTCTTGACCTTGAAGTCAAGCACGTCATGGTTCTTGAGTCTCTCAATGATCCTACGGAAGATGTGGGTTAGAACCCCCGGGCCGACAGGCGTCTCTTCATGTGTTTCTCCGAACATAGTGAAAACGTAGTCATCAGCTATGAGGCTCTTGTTACGCGTCTTCAGATAGTCCTTCAGATTGGACACGGCCTCTTTTCCGATGAAGCTGAAGTATCCTTGGAACTTGCCCTTAGTGTTCTCTTGTCTGACGGTGATCTTGCAGGGAATAGGCGTGTTTTCTTCCAAGATTCCCTCAACATCTCCGATTCTAAGATTGGCAACCGTTGCGGGTCGCAGACCTGACTGAACCAACACACAGAAGAAGGCCCTATCCCTCACATTGGCAACATTGAGGATCTCCACAACCTCTTCTTTCATGATGTCTCGGTTGTGGAACTCGATGAGGTTGCTTCCAGACGGAACGAAGCCCAGAGGCAGATCATTGTATTTGAAGAAGGACCTGACCGTGTTGAGCGTCGCTGAAATGCTTGCTGGCGCGTATCCCTTCCGCTGCATCTCACTCAGCAAGGCCAGCATATATTGAGCGTAGAGCCGCTTGAAATTCCTATCCTCACTTGCCTCATACTCAGCCAGAACCTGCTCAGGAGTCTTCTGAATGAAGTCCATGAACTTCTGAAGACTGACCCTGTAGACGTCTCGCGTCTGACGGCTGTTGCTGTGGCTGTAGCCTACTGCGTTAAGCCAGTGATCCACAACATTGAACTTGTCCATCCGCTGTTCACTCATTTTTGACTCCTTCACTCAGTTCTGAAAGTCATTCGTTTGAGAAAGGTTTTCACTTGAGATTCCACCTTAGCCTCTGAATGGTTCGTTTTGAAGCACTCCTCACAAATAGCCTTAGGCTGAGGGAAGATACCTTTGACTTCTATGTAGCAAGTTTCTCCTTTCTCGACTTTTTTCCCACATTCATGACATATGCCAGAAAACCAAGCTTTCCCTTTATTCCATCCCATTTTTGACTTCTCAATAGTCTATTGGCAGAAGACATATTTAAAACTTTAGAACCTACATTCAAATAAGTCTACATTTTAGAACAGCATGGGAGAAGTCGCCAGCACAACTCCTCTTTTTTTGTTTTCCCGATTCAAGCATGGAAGGAGAACGCCATGAATGAAAAGAAGGCGAATGTCCACGTGCGAGATTACCTATCCCAACAATTAAACGAAAAGGGATGTGTGAGTAAAAGCGAGTTCAAGATTCTTTTCTGGGTAATACAGAAATTCCTACGATTCCCTGACAACACACAACCGCAACACATGGACTACATTGACGAACTTCTCGCGCAGCGGCTTAGATCCCAAGGCTTCAGTTACGGCGACATAGCCTTTGTTCTTGACAGAAGCAAGTCCTCAGTTTTTGAGTACTTGAAGCCACTTGAAAGATTTTCAGAGGGCTGGGCTTGGCAGGCCGCTGCTTGAGATTCAGAAAGAGATCAATAAGCAAAAGCATGAGGCGCAGCAAGGCGAAGACGGAAGATACAAGCCATTAGGGTCAAATGGCCCTAGTGGTGAAGAAGGTAAGTTCAAATGAACTGAATGGTGAATTGTTTGATGTCTCGACTTAGGACGATAACGTGCACGCAAAATCTTAAACGATACGTCCTACTAAGTTACAGTAGATCTGACAACAAATTGCGGATTGGGG
>Ga0315294_10007745_pt1 | contig 11787 bp, 7 predicted proteins | sample YL17G13_40_MG_FD_203626 | JGI IMG/M metagenome (GOLD analysis project Ga0315294, IMG submission 203626) | Sediment microbial communities from Yellowstone Lake, YNP, Wyoming, USA - YL17G13_40 | ecosystem: Environmental > Aquatic > Freshwater > Lake > Sediment | place: USA: Wyoming | collected...
GTAGATGGAGTATCTACAAGAACTTGCTCATTAGAGCAACCTATTGATAAGATAGCTAATGCGAATAGTAACTTTTTCATATTACTTAATCTTACCAAGTTCCTGTAATACGGTTATTTTAGATGATAAGGCAGCAGATGTGCTATCAGATTTGCGTAATTGGTTAACCAATAAGTCAACCTTACCTTCTAATAGTTCAATCTTTTTGCCTTGAGCTTCAATCTGACCTGTGTAGTTCAGTTTACCATCTAAGTATAAGTAGCCAATAGCTACAATAACAATAAACAATAAACCCTTAACTGGGTCTTTAGAAAATTCTTTAAATGTAATTGGGGTTTTGATAGCTGTCATATTAGTTTGTTTCTTCAGTTTGTTCTTCTACTTTTTCTTTAGGTTTCAAGACTTTTTCCAATCCTGAAATACCAAATGAGCCAATGGTAATCCATAGAAAACCATTGAAAATAAACTCATTAATAACAAGTGGCTTCCCTAACCAACCAGTTACTAAATCAACAATCATAGCTACAATCATAACTATAAATGAAATAAATCCAACGACAGATTTCTCGTTAATGTCGTTGCTATCCTTAAAGATGTCTTTGAATGCCATAAGCTTTTTTTTAAGTTTATCCATCCATTGATTCCCCATATCCTTGTGTTATTAGATAGTTGCTACAGTAGCATTGTATATAGCTACATCATCAGGGCACTCGGTAATGATAACTAAAGTATCACCACTTGCAGCACCAGATGGAGCAGCTGACAATTGAATCTGCTGTACTGGTAAACCACCAGTAAAAGTAATATCATTAGCAGAAGCAGAAACTAATCCAGTAGGACCGTTTAAAATCCATTCAGAGATAGTGCTATCCCATACAGTTGTATTACCAGCTTCAATGTCGAAGTTAAATGCACCTGTAAAAGTTAATGTCTTAGCAGTTGTATTAAACGCACAGCTGACAGAATTTCCAGTACCAATTTTAATTTTCATATCTTATTTTTTATTGTTTTACTAAAATCTTTTCTAACATTAATTGCTGGAACTTATCTTTAGATAATCCTTCACCAGCAGCACATACATCACCGTAGAAGCCGATAGCCTCAGTTTGAATTTTAATGAAATCTTGAATCTTAGTCAAGGTCATAAAGTCAGAACTGGTGAGCTCACCTGCAAATTTAGAGTACATCATACCTAATTCAGTCTCCATTTCTAATGCTTGGTATATAACACCATTCAGGCAATCGCAATCAACCTCTGGGGTGTCTATATCATCAAGCTCTGGACAAGCACCCATATCAAGCATATACTTCTGTAAAACTTCAGAGTGTAACTTCTCATCAGCACTTTCGGCTAAAAAGAAATCGTATGCTCTTAAATAGCCATTCTCCTGAGACCAGTTTGCAGCAGCTACATACGTGTACATAGCCTTTAGCTCTTGACCTATTAATTCGTTGAGCTTAGACTCAACTTTAGCAGATAATAAACTTTTTTTCATTTTATTAATTTATACAAAGATACTATTATTTCTTAGTTGATTTTATATACTAGAAATCGTAACCCCTGCCGCTTTTATGTTGCCTTAATATTATTTTTCTTGAGTATTCGTTAGCTTTAGACATAAGTCTCTTGTTAGCTATGATATCTGCTTCTTGTTCAGACTTACCATTTCTTATCGCATCCTTAAACTCTTTATTATAAATATTACCGTGACGGCTTATATACTGCTCATTTAGAGACTGTCTGTACTTAAGTTCTTCTGGTGTTAGTTTATAAGATTCAGACTCATCACCTTCTCTATATGAAATTGTTTTAGTGGTATTAGATACTCCAGATATATCTTCTTTGGCGAGCTTAGTTGCCTCAGATTTTATAGAACGGAACTCTGTTTCAAACTCTTCAACAGACATATCCTTATACTCATCATAGTTATCTTTCAACTTCATTTTGATGTAATCTGCCCAGTCTGCGTAGTATTTCTTAAACTCCTCATCAGTCATCTTTCTATCTTCGCCAGTATTAACATCAAATACTTTAGTATCTAATTCGTTTGGTTCAATAGCTATTGCTTTTTTAGATAGTAGTAAGTTGATTGCCTTATCATCAACACCCTGCTTTAAGAAATCATTGGCTCCATAAGTTTGAACACCAACACCAAGTAGTGAAGGAATACCTGTAGCAAGTACACCAAATACAATACCGTCTTTCTTAGCAGACTCTATAACACTTTGAATAACCAACGGATATGACATTTGAACTAATCCATCTGTAATATTGAATGGAGTACCCATAACATTCTTACCAGTATAAGCGTTTACTAGGAATGCTGGTACTGGGGCGAGCTTACCTCTAAAGAATCTTAGTATAACATCTCCGCCAGTTTCTCCACCGTATCCACTTCCATCTAGCTTAACAATCTTTCCAGTAGTTGTAGATTTTCTTTCTTCAGTAGTAGCTTGAATAAACGCTCTGATTGGTTGTTGGAATCCACCCCAGATATCCCATCTAGTATCACCTACTTTAATTTTACCAAAGTCAGTGCTTCTTGGGTCATCTTCTACTTCAGCACCAGCAGCAGCTGCTAACGCTAAAACAGTTAAACCAAATCCAACAAATCTGCTCATATCTTTTAAATACATATTACGAACAACTCTGTTTTCTTTTTTATAGATTCTAGGGTCAGCAAGCATTGTTAATAATCTAACACGAGATGCTAATAAACGAGGAGAGAACATTAATGCGTTTAATGCTGGTCCAGCTTTTTCAAGAGCTCCACCACCTAAACTTCCTCTACCTGTTGCAGCATTTACATAGTTAGCAAGAGTCTTATATGCTTTAGGGTTGGTAGCAAAACTATATCCATCATTTTGTAGTAGCTCAACACCTCGGTTGAATATATCTACACGCATTTTATTTAAGTATGCAACATAAGCTCTTTCAGATGCATTAACAAGTGCTCCAGCTACTGGTATTTTACCAGCGAGGTTAGTTGAAAAATCTTCTTCCTTAGCAGATAGCTTAGCACTTCTAACATTTGCTATGTATAAATCAGAGTCTTGCATTAATTTATACCCAGGGCTTTCCATTAAATCATCCATCCACTCTTGAGCTTTTTCTGAGCTAGCCCATTGAACACCCATCTCAATTGCAGCTTTAGCGGCTATGTCTGGATAAGCAATAGTTACTACAGCAGCTTGTCTTAGTGGTGCTGAAAAATCCGCAGTAGCCATTAAAGAACGAGGTAGATTAAAAAGTTCTATTAACCCATCTGTAAACTTTTGTACTTTATTTCTGCCTGCAAGTGCATCTTTCTCAAGCTCTACAGCAAAATCAAACTTAATATCCTCAAGTTGTTTCTTAAGTTTTCGAGCCTCGTCATCCATCTTAATTTCATTCTTAGGTGTTTTAGCATAGTCACCTTTTTTAAGTTTGCCCTGTAAGTCCTCAATGCGTTTCTTTATATTCTTTTTATAGTTATCAAGTCTTGTCTGCTCTTTATCTAAACCATCTTTCTCAGCTTGCTTCTCCATTGCAATACGCTTAGCGTTAGCTTCGTCTTGTAATAGCTTAGCAGCTTCTGGGTCTTGTTCTTTTTTAGCCTGCTCCTCAAGGTCTTCAATATCTTGGATTTGCTTCTCTTTAGAACGCTCACCAAATACCTCATCTTGGATATCTTCTTTAGTAGGTCTAGTGTCATTGTCGTAATCAGCAAGTGTTCTTCTAATATCGTTCTTGCTAACATTCTCAATATATCCTGATAAGTCAGCTTGAACTTTATCAATAACCTCATCTAATGTTTTTGCACCAGTAGCTAAATAGTTCTTGGCGAGCTTAACAACCAATGGAATCATTTCAGCTGGGATAGGATTCGCACTTAAGTTAGACAAACTCTTGCGAGCTAGCTCACCCATTTGTTTGAATATATCCTCTCTCTCAGCCTTAAGTTGTTCTTTGGTCTTACCAGTAGATTCAGTCTTAACTTCTTTTACTATTTTAGGAGCCGCATTTCTTAATTTGAGTTTTGCGTTCTCCTCATTAAGTTTTTCAATCCTAGCTTCTAATGCCGCTTTTGTTACCTTAATCTTGGTATACATTTTAGTAATCTCATCAACTTGTTTGTTGGTGAGCTTTCTATTGTTATTAGCCTTACGTTTTTGAATCAACATATTAGCCAATGAGTCATCCTGAAGAACTTTAATCTTTCTTGCTTGGAGAGCTCTTGCTGAAACATTACCACTTACCTCACCTGCGTTATATGCATTTACTAAATCATCAATAATCTTATTGCGTTTATCTACAGCTTCTGTGAAATCAAGAGCACTAGATGATTGCATTTTCTCAAGCTCTGAATTAGCTTTTAATAGCTCAGCTTCTTTAGTGCCTTGGTATAAAGATAGCATAGCACTTTCAACATCTGTTATAGGCTCTCTGTTTAAAGCTCTTTCAATAACATCGTTTACGCTAGCTCCATCTTTAATGGCTTGCTTAGCCATATCAAGTGTAGTCTTATTTGATTGGTATGGTCTTTTAGATGGCTCCTCGAAACCATACTCAGCACGCTTAGCTTCAACCTCTGCATTTTTGATAGATGTTGTAGCACCTACTCTCTCCATAGCAGACTCATACTGCTCTTGAGTAATAAGTTTACTCTTTAACATTCTGGAGAGCACATCAACTGCATCAGCCTTAACTGACTTAAAGTTTACCTCACCACGGAACTGGTCTGACATTTTAAGAGCAGACAAGTCTTTTGTTATTTCTTTACCACCTACAATATCTCTTAATGCACCACCAATGAATTGGTCAAGTGTTAAGTTTTCAATTTGTTTTACAGATAGGTCTCTTAAGCTAGGGAACTTGGTTTGCAAATACTCCCACATACCAAGTAACCACTTCTTGAATTTAGACTTCTGAGAAGCGTTTGCAATAGTCTCACCGTTATTACCAATTAGGATAGCTAATGCTTCTTTTTTAGCTTTATCGGTATCACCATAAACTTTCTTAGATGCTTCAAACTCTGGAGTATTATCAACAAGAGATAAACCTTTGCTGTATAGGTTTTGATTTGTAGTCTGAATAAAATCAATCCAGATGTGACCCATCTCGTGAATAGGAGTGTTTAGGTCTTTGAAATCTGGGTTTAAATAAATATCTCCATTAGTTGTTAATCCATAGATTGTTTCACCATTAACAATATGTTTTTGAACATTCTCGCTATTGATAATATCATTCCAACTATTCGCATCTGACATAAATCTAACAGATGGAAATGAAACATTCATAAATCCAATGAGCTTAGCTACATTATCATTACTAAGATTTAAACTCTTGTTTCTATATAAAACATCCTTAAGCCCACCAAATATAGCTTGAGAAACAGCCTTAGATGGTGTTTCAGCCTTACCTGATAAGTATTTAGATATTGTATTACCATATGCTTGTGGGAAAACAGATGCTAAGTGTTTTGTATTTTTTACAATACCTAATCCCTTACCTTTTAGTGCGTATGGATAATTAGGGTGATTTGATTTTATTGGAGCGTCAGCTTTAGCATCAATACCAACGAATGCCATAATATGTCTTGATGGAACATTGTCTAATGCTTTCTCACTAACAGTATTAGTTACATAAGCAAGATGAATACCCTTAACCATATCGGTAGGCAATCCATTTAATAATGCTTTTGCAATATCTGTTTTTATAGCACCCTTAGTTATTTTAGGTAAATTAACCCTTGGCTCTCCAACTGTAAATCTTTTTATTAAATACGGTCTAGTAGCTATAGGAAGTGTTTTGATATTATTATAATCAACAGCTTCATCAAGCGTATTAAACTTATTTAAGTAATCTAAAATATTTGAATATATTTTTGAATCCTTAACTGCATTTTTATTTAGTTTGCCAGCAGATTCTGCTTCTTTAACATTTTTAACACTTGCATCAAGTAATCTCTTAACCTCAATCTTAATAGCCTTAAATGCAGCCTTCTTGTTAGCCTCTGGGAAAGTTTTTAAGTTGTCAGACAATACTCTTGCTATCGCTTCGTTAGAGGTGATAGAATCTTCTCCCATCTTAACTACAGCAGTAGGAACAATGCCATCTGGATATAGTTGTGGATTATTATTGTAAAGCTCTTTAGCTATATTTAAAACATCGTTAGCTGTATCTAAATCAGTATAAGCCCAACCAGATTCAGTATTACCTTTAGTATAGTTGAAGAATAAACCACCGTTTAAGTCTTCTACAAGATTACCAGTGAATGGGTTAACTGTATTACCACTTGATAGTTGGTCAGATATGGTGAGCATAATAGGTTTACCAGCAAAGTCAGATATCTTTACATACTTAGGTTTTTTAGCTAAGCCTTCTCTTTCCTGAACACCTTCTATATCAATTGTACCACCATCTGAAATCTCATCATCAATATTGAATGCCACCTTATTATCGCTAAGCTGATTCATCTCATCAACTACAGCATCAAATGACTGGTCCTGTATATTCTCAACTATCTTAGTAGAGAACTCTACATCACCTAGATTATTAATCTGTTTAAGGAACTCATCTATGTTACCATCTTTAACAAGTTTGGCAAGTTCTTTTGTTTTCTTAGCTGGTAGAGCTTTAGTCGGTGCTTTCTCCTCAACCTTAACTTCAGCTTTTTGTTTTACTTCTGGAGCATTAACGGTTTCATCAAAGTTTAATCCTATGCTAAAACCTTTTACTAAGCCATCGGATAATTTTATTGCTGATGCAAAGTCTGCATCTGGTTGAGATACATCTACTGTAAAGCTGTCTTCTTCTTTTACCCTTGGGTTTATTGAACCATCTTGGTAAACAAGACCATCGTTGGTTACAACGCTCTCCTGATTAAACTCTTTAGCAAATTCAATAGCATCTTTATTGGTTAAGTTAGGAACTAATAAACTACCTTCAGTCTGACCGTATTTACCAGCCACATCAAAGAATGTATAGCCCTTACTCTTTAACCATTTTTTAGCTTTTGTATTAAGCTTATTGTTTACTGCATCTGGTACTGGTTGACCCATAGGGTTCTGTCCAGTTAGTATACCAAATTGACCATTAGTTAATACTTCATCTACTTGTTCAGATGTTAGTGGTGAGCTTGGTAGCTCATTAACCTTAGCATCAAAGTAAGCCTTATCTGTTCTTTGTGTTTTTAATGCATCCTGTTGCTCTATTGTTGGTACAGTATACTTAACACCAGATACTATAGCTTGTTTAGGTTGCTGAGTTGTGGTTGCTTCTACTTGTTTAGTTTCACGTATTAATGGAGTAATTAACTTGTCATACTTATCGTATACTTTGTTATACTTCTTTAAGGCTTTCGGGTCGGTGATTAAACTCTTATCTACCTTACCATCTACTTTATATTGTTCGATGTTAGGTATAGCTTCTGCAAGTTCTTGTTGCTCTTGCTCTCTTAATCTTGCTACTTCTTCTTCTGGGCTAATCTCTGCTGTAGGCTCTTGGATAGTAACTTCTTGGGGAGCTTGAGTCCCTTGGATGCTTTGTCCCACTCCTTCACCACCTTCTTGGATATTTTGCCCTCCTTCAATAACTGGTGGAACTTGCCCTGTTGTGCTTGGCTCTTGTACGGCATTTGCTTTAGTTTTAAATTGTTTAACTTTTGTTGATACATCTTTCTGTTTAGCAGCTAATTCCTTCTGTAAAATAGATAAGTCATTATCGGCTAACTGTCTTGATGTTTCAGATAGAGATGTATTGTTTAATAAATCTACTTTATCGTCAATCTGGTCGTTTAGTTTTTTAAGTGTAAAGATATCGTCATCACTTAAAGCATCGTACTCAGCTCTGTTCTCATCTAGTACAGTATTAATCTGCTCATTTATATCGGAGAGCTTATCAACTAAATCTCCTTTAATGTTATCTGGTATAGATGGACTATCCAAATCATTCATCAAGTCATCTCTTTGCTTAGATAAAGCATCTATTTTAACCTGATTTTTGGGATTAGTTAAAACATCCATACCCTTACCAAGAGCAGTGGCTCCAGCACCCTGTGCAGAACCTACAATAACCGCATCAGATACACCATCGAATATACCACGATTTGGGTCAACTCCTGTATATTTATCTATAATATTTTGAGATAATGTAGTAATACCTTCTTCTAAACCGTTACCAACAATATTGGTAATAGGTTGAACTTTTTTAATAAATCGTTCTCCAAGAGGTCTTAATACATTCTTTATAGTTTCTACAGCAGCTTCTCTGCCTTCTGTTTTTGAAATTCGTAAAGCATCATCAACTAATGACTTTGTACCAAACTGCTCTTCAAGTACAACCTCAGCAGTACCATTCAACCAAGCGTTAACTGGTTTTAAATAATCTGGTATACCTGGATTGTCTTTTATTTGATTTAATTGAGAACCAGAAAATGGTGCAGCCATAGTTAATGTTCTTGCTGTAGGACCAAACTTAGCAGCAGCTGCTGCTGGACCAGTAAGATACATAGATAGCATACCAGGAATAGAACTTTCAATCTGGTCACCAATTTGCATTGCAGCACCTTTGAAATCACCATTCATTAATTGAGAGGTAATATTCTCATCGTACTTTCTTTTATTTTTTTCCCAATCAGCAGAAGATTGCTGTAAGTAATCTGCTGTTTTATCAATTACTCCGAGTGGATTGTATGTGCCTTTTGATATAGCATCATAATTAGCTTTAAGCTCTGGCTTGTCTAATATATCTGCTGCTAAGTTTTGCGGTATAGCAAATGTATCGTATACTAATTTTGGTATTCTGTAAATACCAGATGCAGTAGATGTTATAGCACCCATCCAATTAGCAGCACTAGGACTAGGTCCCTGTGTGGCATTTTGTTTAAATGCTTCAGAAGATAATGGTACTGGCTTTTCTTTTTGAGCTTGAGCTACTGTTTGAGGAGCTGGCCCCTGGTTGCGTCTAGCAACAGGAATAGGTGCTGGTTGTCTAACGTATTTATTAACCCCAGGTTTAAATTGTTGGAAAGGCTCTAAGCCAGGTGCAGAACCTACCCCACCAGTTAATGAAGCGGTAGACTGGTCTTTTTTTTTTAATATAGGAAGTCCGTCAGCAGTAAAGTTTTTATTACCCTTAAGTATTGGTAATCCATCTGAATTTAATTCTTCCATATTATTGAGCTTTTACCTGTTTAATGTATTCTTCAAATGAAACACCGCTTTGTTTAGCTGCGTTTTTAATCTGTGCTTCACTATATGATTTACCACCAACTTTGTAAGTTTTTCCAGCAGGTGCAGGAGCAGGGGCAGATGAGCCACCCAAAGCTCTTTCGGCTGCTTTATATTGTTTACCATTTCTAATAGATAATGGAATGTCTTGTGGTTTTAAGTAGTATTCTACTTCATCATCATCAACGACAGTAACACGTAGGTTACCATTCTTAACACCCATACCAGTAATTCTTAAGCCCTTCTTAGAACTGATAGGCTCAGACTTTCCGTATGTAATATTAAATGCATTTCCAATCTGTGGTGTAGCAAATGGTTGTCCAACAGGAGTAGTTACAAATGTATCAAATGTTATAACTGGTTTTGATGGAGTAACAACTTTTCCATTTTGTTTAAGCTCTTCAGTAACAAATGTTTTACCTCTAAGAACTTCATAGTTGGCTGGGTTAGATACATCATCACCAGAACCTGAACCACCAGTAGCTTTCGGTATTCTTGAAGGGTCTCCAGCGTACTCATTACCCTTACGAGCCATATATAGCTTAACCTCGTTTGCAACAATGTCCTTAAACTCAGGTTTTGTATTTGGATTTTCTTGTAAATAATTTACTGTTGCAAGATTCAACCACTCAGGGCTCTTATTGAGCCTTTCCATAATATTATTTGTAATAAGGATAGGATTGATAACACCTACCTCTTGCTCTCTATTACCAGCAGCTTTTCTCACTTCATATACAGCCTTTGGTTTTAACTCAGTATATAAGTTATCGTATGCTCTATCTCTTGATGAGTCATCTGGTATCTTTGGTAAATCTAATGGGTTAAATATGGAGAGCTGAGTAATGGGCTTATTTATTCTTGATTTAAACTCATTAAGCTTATCTTTATCATACATATATTCTCCAGTGTTAGCAACCCTACCAAGGGTGTCTATGTATGATTTAGCTTCAGCGGCAGAACGAAGTGCTGCTTCATTTAATGACTGAACACCAGAAGTTATTTGTGCACGTACTAAATTTCTTTCCGTTGTATTTCTTATAGATGATGCTTGTCTATATAATTCTCTAATTTCATCGTATCCTTTTGCAATCAAAGGCTTATCAATATCACGAGCACCATCAGTTTTAACCTTAGAAATAAGGTCTACTAATTCTTCTTGAAACTTAGCTTGTTCTTGAGCTTGTCTCTGTAAAAGTTTAAAATAGTTATTTTCAAGATTACTTGTATCGTAAACTTGAGCTTCACCTACACCTATTCCTGTTTTAATTGGCATTATACAAATTTAGTTATTTTATGTTTAAAAAACAAATTAATATCCTCTTCTTGGTCCAGGATAGTTTGATGGTGTATCAGATGGATAAACTCTTCCGCCTGCATTAATTACATCTTGTGGAGCATTATAATACCCTACACCAAGATTTGATGTTGCATTTGATGTAGTAGTTAATGGGTTATTTGCAGAACCTTGAGCACCAATTAAACCTAAACCAATATTACCAATACTACTGAATGCACCAGCCGTATTTTGTCTACCAGCACCAATTAAAGCATTTGCTTGGTTAACTTGATTCATATATCCTTGTTGAGCATATTGCTGTTGATTTAATCTTTGACCAGCCATTTCTCTACGAGCACCCATAGCCTGTAACATATTTTGTCTACGTGCTGCTGCGTTAGATGCATCTAAACCAGCAAGGGCATCATTTTGATTTCTTTGTAAAGATGAAATACCAGCGAAAGGATTTGACATTCTACCTAACTGACGAAGACCAGCTTGAGTTCCACGTTGAATATTTGTTGTAGCTAAATTGTATTGCTCAGACGGCAAACCAACACGAGCCATATTTTCAGCCTCGCCTAAGTTCTTTTTAAATTCGTCTGGTATTTGATAACCAGGGTCTTTTAAACCAGCCAGCATTTTCTTACCTCTTTTTACTTGGGATGCACCAGAAAATAATTTTCCAATCGCTCCAAGTCCGCTTACAATGCCTCCAACGGCAGCTAATGGTAATGGCATAATATTTTACTTTTAATGTTTTACAAATTTAGTTAAAATTACTCACTTATTTTATACCTTGGTATGACGGTATGTTGCGTACATCTACAGATAGCAATGTTTGCTTTGCATTACTTGATAAACTAAGATAAAGTTTAATCCAGTTACCTTTTAAATCATTACCAAAATATAATGACCTAATATCTCCCGTTTTTTCTCTTAGTAAACTTGCAAAATAAACACCTTCTTTAAGTGTAAAACTTGATTCTGGTAACTCTGATTGTTGTATTGTACTTGTGTCTATTTGTGCTGGAATCCATACAGCACTTGCCTGTTCCATAACACCTATAAATGTTTTAATAAGTGATGGTGAGCCATTGTATACAATATCTACAGCAGATGGATATGCAGTCCCATAAAAACTACCATAGTAGTCATTAGTATTTTGAGTCCACATAGTACCATTCTGGTATGTGATATATTGGTTATATATATAACCCCCAAAGTCTGGAATAAACGAGTAGAACGAAGTCCATCTATTTATGTCTTCAGAAAATGCTATAGTTTGGTTATTGCCT
>Ga0315294_10007747_pt1 | contig 11785 bp, 9 predicted proteins | sample YL17G13_40_MG_FD_203626 | JGI IMG/M metagenome (GOLD analysis project Ga0315294, IMG submission 203626) | Sediment microbial communities from Yellowstone Lake, YNP, Wyoming, USA - YL17G13_40 | ecosystem: Environmental > Aquatic > Freshwater > Lake > Sediment | place: USA: Wyoming | collected...
CAAGCGAATCGCTGAAACGCTTATTGTTGAAACATATTCCGGATTTAAACGTATCTGTCATTCCCAACGGCATCGATATAGAAAAATTTCCGTTGCCAATCGCAGAGCGAAAAAAACATATCCTGATGTGCAGCCGAATGCTGCCCAGAAAAGGATTTCAATATCTGATTGAAGCGGTCAAGGATTTATCGCTGGGCTGGCAGGTTCATCTCGTCGGCGACGGACCTTATCGTCCGGAGCTGGAGAAATTGGCGCACGGCTCCAGAACGCCCATACTCTTTCACGGCTGGCTGGATCAGCAGGATGAGCAATTCAAGCGTTTGTTCCGGGAAAGTTCAATCTTCGTCTTTCCTTCCGAGGCGGAAAATTTCCCCACGGTTCTGCTGGAGGCGATGGCCGCGGGAGTGGCCGTCATTACCAGCGATGCTGGCGGCTGCCCGGAAGTCATCGGCGACGCAGGAATAATTGTCCCCTCGCAGAACGTCGCGGCATTGCGAAATCATTTATTGACTCTGGTCAACGACGCGGCAAAACGCCAGGAGTTTTCTTTGGCGGCACGCCGGCGGGCAGAACAATTCGCCTGGCCCGCAATCGCCCAACGATATCTGGAAATTTTTGAGACGGCGGTGCACCACAAATGAATTCGCAGGAGCAAAAACCCATTCGCGTTTGCTTCGTATGCCCCAAGGCGTATCCACTGCTGAATCCTGCTTGTCAGGCGACCTTCGGCGGGGCGGAGGTGGAGTTGTATCTATTGGGAACCGAACTGACCAAGGACCCTGCGTTCCAGGTCAGTTTCGTCACTGCCGATTATGGACAGCCGCCGCAGGAAACAAGAAACAATATCGCCATTTTTAAAAGCCTGACCTTCCGTGAAAAGCCATTGTCCGGGGCGTGGAAAATCTGGCGGGCAATGAAAAAAACGGATGCGGATGTGTATTTTCTCGAAACCGCCTCGCCGGGAGTGCCGCTGGCAGCGGCGTTTTGTAAATGGAAGAAAAAAGCATTTGTCTATCGCACCGCCAGTATGCTCGAATGCAATGGGCAATGGATTCGAGATAAAAAAATCCTCGGTAAAGCCTTTGCTTGGGGGCTGCGACAATCCAGTGCGGTTATTACCCAGAACGCAAAGGACCAGAAGAATCTGCTCGATACATTAAGTGTTTCTTCTGTGGTTATTCCCAATGGACTGCCGATACTGCCAACCGACAACTTGAAAAAAGAGTACGTCCTCTGGGCCGGTAGAAGTGAAGTGGTTAAAGGTCCCCGGCGGTTTGTGGAGTTGGCAAAGCGATTGCCACAGGAAAGCTTTGTAATGATTTGTCAGCCGGCCACGGGAGACAGTGATTATGAAAATCTCAAAAAAGAAGCTATGGCGGTACAGAATCTCCGATTTTGCGGCAAAGTTGCAGAAATAGGCGGATATTTTCAAAAAGCCAAAGTCTTGGTCAACACCAGCGATTCGGAGGGTTTTCCCAATACGTTTGTCCAGGCCGCGGCGGCGGGAACGGCCATTTTATCTTACGTTGTCAACCCGGATGAGTTTCTCACGCGCTATAACTGCGGCCTGGCCTGCAACGGCGATTTTGAAAAACTCAAAACAGGCCTGGCGTTCCTGCTGGAAAACAACCGCTATATTGAAATCGGCCAAAACGGCCGCCGCTACGCCGAGCAGACGCACGATATCACAAAAATCATAGAACGTTATAAAGACATCTTTAGGACGATTGTAAAAACGGGATGAGATATGCCTCTGCGTGTTTTACATATTATCGGCAGTTTGCGTCTGGGCGGCGCTCAGGTCGTTCTTAAACAAATCGTCGAGCACAGTGATTCAGCTCGGTTTGAACACTTTGTCTATCCGCTGCGCTGCGCTAATCCGGAAATTGCGATTACGAAAAACGTTCTGTCCCATTCCCGCTTTAATTATGACCCGCGCAAACTGACGGACATTCTGCGCATCTGCCGGCAATATCAAATTGACATTGTTCATACCCATCTGCACAAGGACGCCGTCGCGGGTCTGCTGAGCGCATTTTTTCAGAATATCCCGGTGGTCGTTCACGAACACGGCGCGATATTTCTGCCGGGGCTGCAATATAGCGGTTTCCGAGCGATGTTGCGTCTGCTGCACAGACGCGCAGCGGCATTTATCGCCAATTCCCAGGCCTCAGCCCGGCAATTGACGATTGCATCCGGCGTTAACCCGTCGAAAATCACCGTCATTTATAATGCGGTTGACACGAATATTTTCAGACCCGACGCAGACGCGCGAAAAAGAATTCGTGCGCAACAGGAATTTTGCGACGATGCAGTCGTTGTCGGTTTTGTCGGCAGGGTGCACCGCGATAAAGGAATTGATTTGCTGGTCGGGGCGATGGGGCTTTTATGCCGGGATAATCCAAAATTTCATTTGCTGATTTTGGGCAACGGTCCGATGGAAAATCTTTTGCAGCGGCGGGCGGCAAAATCGGGTATTTCTGACCACATACACTTTGCCGGTTTTCAGCCTAATCCCGCTGTGTGGATGAATGCCTTTGACATCGGCTGTCTTCCATCGCGGAATGAATCATTCGGCCTGGCGGCGGCGGAAATGATGTGTATGCAGGTCCCGCTGATATGTACCGCCGTCGGCGGTCTTGATGAGCTGATGGAAAACGGCCAAAACGCCGTAGTTCTGAAGGAAAACACGCCGCAGCATATCGCCGCGGCAATTCGGCAATTAGCCGCGGACGCAGAATTGCAGAAAAAGCTGACTCAGCACGCCGCGGCGTTCGTGAAACAATTCAGCATTGAGACATTCATTCAGGAAATTGAAGTCTTGTATTCAGGTCTTGTGAAAAACAGGGGTGGCACGGTCAAGCGTTAGCTTGGCCGTGAATAAAATCCGCTTATGCGCTGTGTTTTTTCGCGCCGGGCGGCGCTACAACCCGCCGACGCAGGCCAAATGTGCGGATGATGCGCGACAGAGTGCGGCAGACAAACGCCGTAGTATGGGGAAAAGCGGTCAAGAGTGTTATCCACATTCGATACCAGGACGGATAGAGATTATAAAATTCGTTTAATAACCGCCGAATATCGACAGCTCTGGCGTCAAACAGCATTCCGCGAATCCACAGTCGCAGCGTCTTTTCTGCGACCGGTTCGAAGCTCTTTTCTCGGTTGTTTTGACGGGACAATGTCAGATGTCGCCGGATAAGGTTGATAAAAAAAGCCGCCTCTATTTTTCGTTTGGTCAGGCTTTCGGATGCGATGAGGTGATATACCGCCAACGGTCGGCCAATAAACCCGGCCTGCGGGTGGCGATATGCCAGCCGCCACCACAAATCCAGGTCTTCAGCGCAGGGGAGCGTCTCGTCAAAAACCCCCTCGCTGATAAGAACGTCTTTGCGAATGAGGGTCGTGTCGAGATGACCTCGGATGTCCTGCAGGTAGGAGATCAGGCAGTCGTCCACGGTGTCCTTTCCCCGCAGAAATGATTCGGCCTTTTCGGTGGCGGTAAAAGGGGCTTTTCTGTTTTCCGCGCAGGAGCAGGTGAAAAAATTTGCCATCGACCAGACCAGATGAGGATTTCGCCCCAGCAGTTCGGCTTGCATCTTCAGATAATCCGGCAGCCATTCGTCGTCGGCGTCCAGAAACGCAATCCACTCGCACGTTGCCTCGCGGATGCCGGCATTCCGGGTGGCGCTGACCCCGGCCTTGTCCTGCTGAATCAGTTTGACATTGTCCGCAAACCGTCGGACCGTCTCGGCCGTGCCGTCGGTTGAGCCGTCGTCAACCACAATGATTTCATCCGTCGCGCGGGTCTGCTTTAAGACGCTTTGAATCGCCCGCTCGATATATTGTCCCGCGTTGTGCGCCGGGATGATTACGCTGATTTGAAAATCTTTGTCCGTCATATCCATCGACTGGAAGTTTATATTTCAGGCGGCGGTTGCGTCCACTTCAAACGATAGGCGATTTTTTTCAACGCCAGACGAACCGAAGGCCCGACAAAACACTTAAATCTGACCCAATACGACAAAATTTTACTGAAGGTTATCGCAAATTGACACTGATACCATGCCCAGCCGAAGGTTTTCATCTGTGGGTGCAGTTCCACCAGTTTTAACGCATCGGCTTTATATCCGCTGCGCGCCTTCAGAAAAGCGTTTCGAAGGGCCATTCGGGCCAGAACCTGCCGGGCGAGAGTCTGCTTTTCAGCGGGGCAGCGGCTTAGCAGAATATCCGGCTCAAGCAGCATCGGATTTAAAGGATAATCGGCCATTGCAGTCAATTCGCTGTGTTGTCGATTGTAGCGGGCGGAAGGTTTTTCGCCCAGAACCAAAAAACTCTCGTTAAATATAATTTTTGCGATCAGTATGGTATCTTCTCCGTAGTGACATTGAGATTCAAAAAATCCGCCGTACCGACGTGCAATTTCCGTTCGAATGACCGTCGTATCCATCGTAAAAAAGTACAGGAACGGCTCTATTTTTTCGGCGGCCTCCCTGCCGGTCAGTCGATAGACTCCCGGCAGGACTCCTCGACGGGCCCAGTAAGCTCTCGTATCGGTCTGTGTCGGCCATTCATAGTACATCGTTCCGAGCATCGCGACATTATTATTTTGAATGGTGGTTACCGCCGTCTGAAGGTGCCAGGGGTACCATTGGTCGTCGGCGTCGAGAAACGCGACATACGGTGCCGTCGCAGCCAGCAGACCGGCGTTGCGAGCCGCGCCGGGGCCAGCGTTGGACTGCGACAACAATTCAATCCGACGGTCCTGCTCTCGCATTTGGCAAACAATCCGCGGGCCATCATCTGTGGAGCCGTCATCGACTATAATCAGCCGCCAGTCGGCAAACGTCTGGAGTTGTACCGACCGAACAGCCGGTTCAATCGTGGCTTGCTTATTGTATAGAGGAATAATAATGTCAATTGCAGCCATATATTACTGTTTTGTCTCCAGACATTTCTCCACGGCAATTTGGATATTTCGACCGATTTGATCCCACGTATATCTTTGGATAAACGAATTCCACGCCTCTTGTGCCAAAGACAATCCTGCCTCCGGTTTTTCACAGAGAAACCGGCATTGTTCCGCGAAACTTTCAGGATCGTCCGCGAGAAGAATATTTTTTTGATGTTCGACATTCAGTCCATAAGCGCCAATGGAGGTTGAAACGACCGGACAAAAGCGGCTGAATGCCTCAAGAATTTTAATTCGGGTTCCTCCTGCCAAGAGTAATGGAACGATCATAGCAGACCACGTTTCAAATTCTGCCGCGGGATTTTCCACGTACCCGAGCGGTTCAAAACCTGGCGTATGGTTTAAAAACGTTGCCTCAAGAGGCAGCGTGCCAATAATTCTAAGACGAATGTCCGGCCGAGTTTTACGAAGGACAGGCCAGACGTTCTCCGAAAACCAGTTTAACCCGTCGAGATTGGGTGGGTACGTCAGGGTTCCGATAAACCCGATACGCGATCCGTCTGGCGACGACCATTCCGGCTTTATCGAGGGATGTGTAAAACCATTCGGAACGACGCAGATATTGGAAGCCGGTCCCAGAACGATTCGGTCGGTTTCGCTGCAAACGGTGACAATGGTGTAATGACGCACGGCGGCTTGTTCAAGCCGTCGCCATTTGAAGGCCTGGACTCTTGCGGAAAGTTTCAGCCGAAGAGTTTTGTCCTGTTGGGCGCGGGCCTGGAATTTAAGGTGCATCAGATCGTCGAGATCCATCACGGAATGCTCCACCCTGTGGAGTCGAAATGGAATCGCCGAAGCAGGCGTATGAAACCATACGAGGTCGTGCTCGCGCAACAGCGTCTTCATTTTTTTTTCTTCGCGGCCCGAGACTCTGAACCCGACGGGGCCGGGCCAGTGCATATGGTATTTATGGATCAGCATGCCCCAAAGCGGTGGAAGACTTCTGTAATCCGCAACGGTGAAAAGTTCGAATTGATCCGAGGATTCTTTGGCCGCCGCCGCCGATTGTTCGTTGACGTAATTTTCCACCGCTGCGCAGGTCACACGTCCCAGCCGGCGAAGCTGCCGGCATATATTCAATGTTCGAATCACGCACCCCGTCCATGGCGATGAACGCAGTGATTCAGTGACATATAAGATACGCAAATCCTGTTTCATCGTAAATGAATCCACCGGTTATACAGAAAATTTTTAAACTGTAGAAGCTTGTCCGCGAAGAACGGTCCTATATAGGGAAACCGCAGACGAAATCGAATTTCTCTGCGAAAACGAGAACAGATATAATCTCCAAACCGTTCCAGCAAAGCCTCGGCCTGTTTTTTTTGTCCGGTTTGAATCAATTCCCGAATCCAGACTTCCAGCATACGGCGGGCGCAGAGTAGGAATGCATCTCGTCTTTTATACTGAACCGAAAGCTGAAGATGCCGCTCGATTAGCCGAATCATAAATTCATAATGCACGTTGACCTTGGTGGAGCTGCCGGGCGTGTCCAAATGATAAATCGCCAGCGGTTGACCGACATATCCAACGCGGGGGAATTGATACGCGATGCGGAACCACAGGTCATTGTCCTGCGCCCGTTTCATTCCCGCTTCGAAGAGGCCGACTTTGTCAAACACGTTTTTATGAACGACCAGCGTACCGGTCCAGGCGTAGAAGCCGCGGCAGTATGCGTGAAGATAATCCTCAAAGGCGTCGGAGCTATGGTTTGGATGCACGGCGTTCAAAGGCGTTCCTTTTCGATTGGTATGAATAAAATTGCCGTATCCCCAGCCAAGATCGGGATGGGCGCGAAACAGTTCATCCTGAAGTTTTAGTTTTTCCGGCAGCCATTCGTCGTCGGCGTCGAGGAACGCGATCCATTCGCCCGTTGCGACTTCGATACCGCGATTGCGTGCGATACTGGTGCCGCCGTTGGGCTGTACAATCAGCCGTACCTCTGAGCCGAATCGTCGGGCGATGTCCGCCGTGCCGTCGGTGGAGCCGTCATCGACAACAATGATTTCTTCAGCCGGGCGGGTCTGAGCCAGCACGCTTCGCACGGCTCGTTCAATGGTGGTCGAGGCGTTGTACGCCGCAATGACGACGCTGATTTTCATACGTTCCGAAAGACGAGCAGGATAAAACCGTTATTTTCAGAATACAAGCCACCGCAGAATATCGTTATACGTAACCCACAGAAATACCGACAGCAGAAACGTCAGCCCGATCCAGGTGATGATTTCCTGTATTTTGGAGTTTAGCGGTACGCCGCGGATTTTCTCGACAATCAGAAGCACGATCACGCCGCCATCGACGATCGGCAGCGGAATCAGATTCATTACCGCCAGACACGAGCTGAGCAGACCCAGAAAATTCAGCAAATCAAGGACTCCCTGTCCTGCCATTTTGTAGCTGATGGAAGCGATTCCCACAGGCCCGCTGAGAGCAGAGACGGGGACGGTTCCTGAAAACAACCCCGTGAAGGTAAAAATCGATTGCTCCACAAACTGCCAGGTTCGTTTAACGCCCCAGACAATCGCCTGAATCGGATTTTTGGCCTTGTAGGTCTCTTTATAAAATTCCAGCGGGGCCGCCAGCAGCATTTCGGAACGTATATGAATGGCGTCCTGTTCCGGCACATCCAGACCGGTTCCGCCGGCATCGGCGCCGATGCGGTATTCAATGCTGATGCGCTGACCGCTGTTTTGACGAATCAGCCGAACGACGTCATAAAAACTTTCGACTGGCTGACCGTCCACTTTTGTGATCTGTGCCCCGGCTGGAATCGGCAATGCGCCGGGGCCGGTCGCGGAATCAATCGTCCGGGCTGCGATGGGGTGTTCCATATCCAATGCCGGAACAATGCCCAGCATAACCCGGCCGTTTTCTCCCGTTCGTGTAGTGGGTTCCATCGCGACTGTTACCGGCGGCAATTGACCCTCTTCATTTTTACGCAGAACGGTAATGGACAGTGGCTTGTCCTTATGCGAAATGGTTTGATCCCGCAGATCTTTGTAGGTGGGGTTGGCAACGTCGCCGATTTGAATGAGGATGTCGCCTTTTTCCAGTCCCGGTTCAGGTTGAGAGGGGCTGGCTTTTTTGCGAAGAATGGTCTGAACGAACCATTTTTTCATTTTGTTTGCGATTCCCGCTGGCTTAGATGGCGTAAAGGCTTCCTGTACTTTCAGCCGCGGCACGATGGAGTAGATATGGGCCAGGTCGAATTCCGTCCGAAAATTTGGAAAACGAGGTCCGCAAATCATCGGCGTTTCAATTTGAACGGACGGTTTGTCGCTTCCCTTGGGGAAGCAGCGGGATATCGTCAAAGTCGCCGAAGGAGTCAACGATGAAGCGGCATATTCATCTAATTGCCATGGTTTTGTGAGAGGTTTGCCGTTGAATGCGGTAATGACATCGCCGGGGCGAAGTCCTGTACGTTGGTAAAGTAATTTGATTTCGTTGGCGTCTTTGAGATATCGACTGACCGTCAGCGTGGTTGGCAGGCCGGTGCCGAAGGACCGCAGGTCAGAGGAGTCGTTGATTTGTTTTTCCGCCACCAGTTTTGTTTCTGCGACGAAACCGTCGGATTTTTCCACTTTCATTTCCACGGGGCGGTCTTTGTCGGACAGGGCCGCTGCCAGCACAATTGACATATAGTCAATGAACTTTTCCCCCTCGATTTCCACAATACGGTCTCCGGCCCTGAGTCCCGCGACGTCGGCGGGGGAGTTGGGAACAACTTGGCCGATAATTGGCGGTGTCAGATTTAATCCGTGCAAAAACAGCGCCATAAACAGAATCATTGCACCAACAGCGTTGAAAACCACCCCCCCGGCCACGACGACTATCCTTTGCCAGATCGGCCTGTTGGTAAACGACCGTGGGTCATTGGTTTGTTCCACAGGTCCCGAATCGGACTGCCCCAGCATTTTGACAAAACCGCCAAACGGTATCAGACCGATACAGTACTCGGTGTGGGAATCTTCGTCCGGCGGCTCTGCGGATCGAAACTGCGGTAAAAAGCGGACTTGGAGGCCCTTGTTTGTTTTCCGCAGGCTTATCAGTATAGGCGGAAAACCAATGGAAAACGTCTCGACTTTGATGCCGCACAATTTAGCCGTCAGAAAATGTCCCAGTTCATGAATCATCACGACCGCGCCAAAACCAAGTGCCACCAGCAGAATCTTCCAGGTTATGCCGGGATTTTGAATCGCCAGATAGCTCACCCCGGCCAGAATGGCGACAACCAGAATGCCGTTTGTCAGAAGATTCGCTTTGGCCGCTTGCGGCTGTGGGTTTTGATTTTCAGTTGCGTTTTGCTCGTTCATAATGTTCTCCGCAACAATCCATTTCTGTGGCCTATAGGGCCGGTTGATGGCGGGTTTTCAATACCTTTAAGACTTCTTTTCTGGCCCAGCCGTCGATTTCTATCAGTTCATCGAGACTTGGATTCTGCCGGATGGAATGTACATTAAGACAGTGTTCCACCAGGTCAAGAATGGTTCCGAGTCGGATTTGCCCATCTAAAAACAGGTTCACCGCCGCTTCATTGGCGGCGTTGAGTACCGCCGGCGCCGAACCGCCGACACGCGCCGCCTCAAATCCCAAATCCAGTGAACGGAAAACAGAACGGTTGGGTACTTCAAAAGTGAGTTTTCCAAGACACGCCAGATCGAGTCCTTTGGCGGTTCCCGGTACGCGGTTGGGATACGTCAGGGCGTATTGAATCGGCGTTTTCATATCCGGCGTTCCCAATTGGGCGATGATCGAGCCGTCAACGTATTCCACCATCGAATGCACGATGGATTCCGGATGAATCAGCACATCGATTTTTTCCGCGGGCATTTCAAACAGCCGAACCGCCTCAATCACTTCCAGCGCCTTGTTCATCATCGTGGCCGAATCCACAGTGATTTTCGGTCCCATCGCCCACGTCGGATGAGCCAGGGCCTGTTCTCGCGTGGCGTTTTCAAACTCCTCAGGGCTGGCCTTGCGAAACGGCCCGCCCGAGGCGGTCAGAATGATTCTTTTGACTTCGCTGGCTTTGCCGGCGTGCAGACATTGAAACACCGCGGAATGTTCGCTATCGACCGGCAGAATCGTCGCGCCGTACTTACGCGCCGTCTCCATCAATATCTGCCCCGCGACCACCAGCGGCTCTTTGTTGGCAATCGCCAGAATTTTCCCCGCCCTCGCCGCAGCCAGCACCGCTGGAAGCCCCGCCGCCCCGACCACGCCGCATAATACAATATCCACCTGTGGCAGCGATGCGATTTCCACCAGCGCCCCGGACCCGGATAAGATAATGCCGCCGAAACGCTTTTGAAGACCGGACAACTTGTCCGGGTCCGTTGCATCGGTCAGCGCAACAATTTCAGGCTGAAATTTTTCCGCCTGCTCGGCCAGCATTTCCACCCGGCTGTGTGCCGTCAGCGCAATAACCTGATATTCCGGCCCCAGCGCCTCGATCACGCTCAAAGCGTTTCGACCAATAGACCCTGTCGAACCCAAAATAGCGATTTTTTTACTCATCAACCCTTAACTATCGCCGAACAGCGACTTTCTGTCAAGCAAAAGTAGGGGTAACCCCCTGTGATTACCCATTGTCCACCCCCGTGATGGGGTATATTTAGCCGCCGAACTCATTCGAGGGTTTTATAGGCGGTGCAACTTGTTGCACACGTGGAGAATTTTGGCAGGGTGGCGCTCTCTTGTCCGCCATAGGCGGATCAGCCCTTCGATTCTCTGGCTTTCATTGTTTCTTTACCCTTGGCGGCAACCATTGCGTCATACTCAGTTAACGCTTCCCCTAATCGTCTCCAAGCCATGCCGGTTGTTAACGAGAAAGGAAAGTTTTTATACAAGTCAGCCACTTCATAGAACATTTCGCGTAGGTCATCTCGTTGAATACCCAAATTTGTTGACAGTTCGACTATCCAATCCATAACTGCTGGCGCTATATCCCAGAATTGAATCCTATCCTCACGGAGCTTAAATTCATTGTTGTTATTTGCTCCATTCAAGTCGAACAGCGCTACTTCCAAGTACACTCTTATGGCCTGTTTCATGCGTGATAGAGCTTTTATTCCAAGTTCTTCTTCCTTGGAACATTTCAAGTTTGTCAAAATAAAGTAGGCCTCGGCCTGTAGCACGTCGCCCATCGCATATCGACAGTTTCGGTACATTCCCCAAAAGCCATTCTTGGCATATTCCCCTGATTGTTTGTTTAAGTCGCCCCATTGTTGGTCCCATGCCTTGCGTTTTTCCTGTAGCCAATTCTCAGGGTCACGTCCGTAACCCTCATAGTATTGTTTTGCAATCTCCTCCGCCTGCTCTTCAGTAACCAAAACCTGCTGTCTGTCCTGAGGTCGAGTCCGGACACGAAAGTAGTTTCCGCAGAGTGGACATTTGCTCCGCTGCTTAGGCTTCTTTTTAAGAGGCTTGTTGCAATACGGGCAGATCGGTTCCACATTACCGAGCGGTTTCATTACGTCTGGATTCTCTCCTGCAACTTTCTGTAAGTATCCACAAGCAGGACATTTCAGGTTTTCCCCTCGGATTGATTCGGGGGCCTCCATAGCCTCGCCGCATTTTGAACAAGTAAAGTGTATCACAGCATATCATCCATATTTTTATTTCTCTATTTTTTACCGGACAATCGCTTCCATTTTTTCCATAACGCCTTTAAATCAATTCCGACTCCATAAATATTTGGTTTTAATTCAATTATATTTTCACTACTGTCCCGTTAACTTTTGAGTAAATTGTTGTAAATAGCATAAAAATAATAGGTTGTGAGAAAAAATGGTTGGGATCGATTTCAACTTGCCCTTA
>Ga0315294_10007748_pt1 | contig 11785 bp, 14 predicted proteins | sample YL17G13_40_MG_FD_203626 | JGI IMG/M metagenome (GOLD analysis project Ga0315294, IMG submission 203626) | Sediment microbial communities from Yellowstone Lake, YNP, Wyoming, USA - YL17G13_40 | ecosystem: Environmental > Aquatic > Freshwater > Lake > Sediment | place: USA: Wyoming | collected...
AAGTTTGAAGTGAACAAAATCCACTTGTCGGTCATCAGGATCATCAACGAGTACCGCAACAACCGGATCACTGTCGACTTTGTTTCTAAAGACGGCAAGGCAGACGATAAGCTGGCCGAGGTATGTGATGGCCTTTATCGTGCAGATGAGCAAGACTCAGTCGCTACAGAGGCATACGACAATGCTTTTGAAGAGGCTGTTGGTGGCGGCTTTGGTGCCTGGCGTATCCGCACAGCATACGAAGACGAAGAAGACGCCGAGGATGAGCGCCAGCGCATTCGCATCGAGCCCATCTTCGACGCTGATAGCTCCGTGTTCTTTGACCTCGGCGCGAAACGTCAAGACAAGTCAGACGCCAAGTTCTGCTTTGTCGTCACTAGCATGACACGTCAAGCATACAAAGATACTTGGGAAGATAATCCAACAGATTGGCCAAAGGTCATTCACCAGTATGAGTTCGATTGGTGTACTCCCGATGTGGTTTATGTGGCCGAGTATTACAAAGTCGAGGAGAAGTCTGAGACCATTCGCATTTTCCAAACCATTGCAGGCGAGGAAGAGCGATATAGGGAATCAGACTTCGAGAATGATGAAACCCTCGAGGAAACTCTGCTCGCTGTCGGGAGTAAGGAAGTTCGGCAAAAGAAGATCAAGACAAAACAAATCCACAAGTATATTTTGTCTGGTGGCCGAGTTCTTGAAGACGCTGGATACATCGCAGGCAAATGCATCCCCATCGTTCCGGTGTACGGCAAACGCTGGTTTGTGGACAACGTCGAGCGCTGCATGGGCCATGTGCGACTAGCGAAGGATGCCCAGCGCCTCAAGAACATGCAACTCTCCAAGCTTGGCGAGATAAGCGCACTATCTTCCGTTGAGAAGCCTATTCTTAGCCCCGAGCAAGTTGCAGGGCACCAGATGATGTGGGCTGAAGATAATATTAAAGATTATCCATATCTCTTGATCAATCCAGTTACTGACCAGAACGGCAATATGTCGCTTAGTGGTCCTGTCGCATATACAAAGAGCGCACAGATTCCACCAGCCATGGCCGCGCTGTTGCAGATCACAGAAACAGATATGCAAGACATCCTCGGCAACCCACAGGGCGCTGACAAGATGGTAAGCGGAGTATCTGGCAAGGCTGTTGAAATGATTCAGCAGCGCGTGGACATGCAGACGTTTATCTACATGAGCAACTTTGCCAAGGGCATGAAGCGCTGTGGCGAAATCTGGCTCTCAATGGCGAAAGACATCTACACAGAAAACAAGCGGAGTATGAAGGTCGTCACGCAAAGTGGCGACACCGACTCCGTTGATCTTATGAAGCCGATGATTGATTCCGAAACCGGCGCAGTCATCATTGAGAACGACATCAGCGCAGCCTCGTTCGACGTGGCCGTGGACGTTGGCCCATCTAGCTCAAGCAAGAAGGCGGCAACCGTCAGGGCATTGACTGGCATGCTTCAAATCACGCAAGACCCCGACACCATGCAGGTGCTCGGCGCTATGGCGATGATGAATATGGAAGGCGAGGGTATCGCAGACGCAAACAAATACTTCCGCAATAAGCTACTCCGCATGGGTGTTGTCGAGCCTACTGACAAAGAGAAAGAGAAGCTTATGGCCGAGATGGAAGGCGCGCCACAAGATCCTAATTCTATGTATCTACAGGCAGCAGCAGAGGAAGCCACGGCAAAAGCAGCGAAAGCCCGGGCCGATACTGTTGAAACAATTGCGTCGGCTGAGCTCAAGAATGCTCAAACTGTTGAGGTCATGAGCAAGACCGATTTGGCCAATGCGGAGGCTGTGCAGAAGCTTATGGGTGGCTTAAATACACAGCAACCGATGGAATAATGTATTATTAAGTAACGGCAACCACCCAGCCGCCCAATGGGTGAGTTTGATAGGGTCTGATGATGAACAAAATGGCAGTCGGAGAAGAGGATCAGTTTGAAGAGGAATCTTTTGTAGACGAGAATTCTGAGCAAGAAGAAAGCATTGACGATAGCAGTAGCGTTAATGACGAGCTCAAGTCAGATGAATCTGAAACGAATGATGACGAATCGGATGAAGTCATCGTATCCATTGGGGAGGAAGCGCCACCTCCTGAGGAAGAATCTCCAGCGCCTGAATGGGTTCGAGAGTTGCGTAAGACGAATAGGGAATTGCAGAAACAGAATCGAGAACTTCATAGCAGATTGCAAACCACAGCGCAGACTGAGACCAAGCCGGTTACGCTGGGAGCAAAACCTAAGCTTGAAGATCATGATTACGATGTTGATCAATTCGAGGCTGCCCTAGCAGCTTGGTTTGACAAGAAGCGTCAAGTGGACGATGTAGTAGCCAAGCAAGAAGCTGAAGCAGTAAATCAGCAGAAGGCGTGGCAATCTAAACTTGATGGTTACAGCAAAGCAAAAGCAGAGCTGAAGGTTAAGAACTTTGAAGACGCTGAACTTGTTGCTCAGGAACTCTTGAGCATTACCCAGCAGGGGATCGTTCTCCAAGGTGCAGATAACCCAGCTTTGATCGTTTACGCACTCGGCAAGAACTTGAAGAAGGCTAAGGAGTTGTCCGAGATCACAGACCCCGTAAAGTTCGCGTTTGCGGTTGCAAAACTGGAGAAGGACTTGAAAGTTACCAACCGTAAATCCGCACCACCCCCTGAGCGTGTTGTGTCTGGCACCGGACGTTCTTCCGGTTCAGTTGATTCAACACTTGAGCGGCTGCGCGAAGAAGCTTCGCGTACTGGCAACATGACGAAAGTCATTCAGTACAAAAAGCAGAAACAAGCAGCCTCTAAATAATTTACTTTTTACTTTGGACTATTAATCATGGCAAATTCATTCAGTAAGGAAGAGCGCGTCGCGTTTGAAGACATCCTCGAGGGTTTTCAAGACGCACTTGTTTTGAGCAAGAACGTCGCTGTATATAACACCGATCAGACGATGATGGAGCGCACCAACAACGTTATTTGGCGTCCCCAGCCCTATATCGCTACCAGCTACAGCGGTACCGATATGTCGTCTAACTTCGACGACTTCACCCAGCTCTCCGTGCCTTCGACCATTGGCTTTTCTAAAGCTGTGCCTTGGGTCATGAATGCGGCCGAACTGCGTGACGCGCTGCAAGAAAACCGCCTTGGTAACGCTGCTAAGCAAAAGCTGGCCAGCGATATCAACGAGGCCATTATGAACGTGGCAGCAAACCAAGGCACGCTGGTTGTTAAGCGCACCTCAGCCGCCTCGGGCTTTGATGATGTCGCTCAGTGCGAAGCCATCATGAACGAGCAAGGCGTTCCTTCTTATGATCGTTTCTTGGCCTTGTCTACCCGCGATTACAACGGCATGGCTAACGATCTGTCGAAGGCTTCACGTTCGTTCGGCAATGAGATCAGCGATAAGGCTCTGCGCAAGGCGTTTGTCGGTGAGATGGCTTCCTTCTCTACCTACAAGTTTGATTACGCTAACCGCAAGGTTGCTGCTGCTGGTGGTGCTGGCTTGACCATCGACACCCGCTCCTCGGCTCTTAACTACTACGTACCCCGCGCCACCGCAGTGGCTACGACCGGTGAAACCGCAAACGTCGATAACCGTTTCCAAACTGTTACCATCTCTAGCACCGCCAACGTGGCCGCCGGCGATGCGTTCACTATTGCCAATGTCAATGCTGTGCATCACATCACCAAGGGCGATACCGGTCAACTGAAGACCTTCCGGGTTATCAGCGTGGTGAATTCCACCACCATGGTTATCAGCCCCCCGCTGATCACTGCTCAAGGCGGTACTGATGCTGAAGTCCAGTATAAAAATTGCGTTGTAAACACCGCGGCCTCCAATGCTGCAATCGTGTTCCTGAACACTGTTTCGGCCTCGGTGAATCCGTTCTGGCAGCGTGATAGCCTTGAGATCCTCCCAGGTCGCTATGCTGTTCCTAGCGACGCTGGTGCGGCTGTGATGCGTGCCTCTACTGACCAAGGTATCGAGTTGGTCATGCAAAAGCAATACGACATCAACACCATGAAGACCAAGTATCGTCTTGATACTCTGTTCGGCGTAGTGAACAAGCAGCCTGAAATGTCCGGCATCATGCTGTTCTCTCAGATCTAAGCAATACGGCCGGGTAGCCCCGGCCTTCTTGAAATTTACAAAGGAAAAATTATGTCTAACGTTATCGCAGTAAACGGAGAAGCCACCGTTATCATCCCCGCCAATGAATCTATCGCTGTGTCTACCCAGGGCGAGGCCCAGGTATCGCGGACATTTGGCTTCCCTCAATATCCAGATCAAACCACCCTGATCGGTACGGTCCGCAACGGTCAAACCGTTTTCGGCCCATACTCCACTGGAGCGGTTATTGTTGTTGAATCCACTGGAAGCCAACAAGTTTATTATGAAGTTGGCACGGCTCCCCAGGTGCAGCAAGGCCGTTTGAATGCGCAAGTTCAAGACACGCCGACCAACATCGCTGATGGTGGCGCGATGGTCTTCACTGCCGCCTCGCTCTTGGGTGGTATCGTGACCGCTACGCCAACCGCTGGCCGCAACGTGCAGTTTCCTACGGGTGCCGCTTTGGACCTCGCTTCGGAGTTTGCGATTGGTGACAGCATTGATTTTTCGCTGATCACTTTGGCCGCGTTCGCTTTGACTGTTACCGTTAACACTGGCGTTACTATCGTGGGCGCTGCTGCAACGGCTGCAACCACTGGTTCTACCGCCCGTTTCCGTATGCGCAAGACGGCTGCTGATACTTTTGTTGCGTATCGCATCGCCTAAGCTGTAAACCTAGCCCGGGGAGCAATCCTCGGGCTTCTTATTGGAGCAAACGATATGCCGCTGAAAAAAGGTTACAGTCAGAAGAGTATCAGTTCAAACGTCTCAAAAGAGATGAAGGCTGGCAAGCCACAAAAGCAGGCCGTGGCGATTGCACTATCAACGGCTCGCAGTGCGGCGATGAAAGCAGGCAAGCCAAGTAAAGGGCCGAAGAAATGAAGAAAGGTTTGTACGCAAACATTCATGCAAAGCGGGAGCGCATTGAAGCTGGCTCTAAAGAGCGTATGCGCAAGCCTGGATCGGCTGGAGCACCCACTGCGAAAGCGTTTAAAGCTGCCGCCAAGACGGTGAAAAAGGGTAAGTGATGGAGTTCCCTGCTTCTGTTTATCGATGCCCAGGCGCTCATTTTGGCCCGAATGGCACTACTTATGAATCAATTGGCGTTAATGATGAGGCTCAACTTCAAGCGGCTGTGCTTAACGGGTGGAGTAAAACGCTTGTCGAAGCGGTCATTAAATTCATTGAGCCAGAAGAAACGCTTGACCATCCGAAAGAAGTTTCTGATTCTTCTCCAACTCGTGAAGAGATGCTGCAACAAGCTGATAAAATCGGCTTGAAGATTGATCGACGTTGGAGTGATGCAAAGCTCGTTGAGAAGATCAATGAAGCAATGAAGTTAAGTTAATAGCAGTTTTTCATAGTGCCATTTTTTTCAGGGGGTAAACATGGCAGATATCATTAAGAGTTACAACGACGTAACTCGACGCAACAAAGACATGAACGACGGCACTTATGCCGAAGTTATTACCGCCATTTCGAGCAACGTCACGACCAAACTGCAAGAGCCGTTTGAGTCTTTTGATACGGTTAACACTTGGACGCTTTCAAAAGCTGCGGGCGATATTGTCCAACTTGACGGCAACGCACTTGGCGCATCTTATTTGGTGATCTCGAAAGACCCTTTGGCCGCTGGCACTGAAACTGCCATAACCGTAAATGCAAGCTTCAAAATGCCACTTGAAGCTAGCCTCGGGTTGCACGCATCACAGAGAACCTTAGCGCAAGAGTTTTCCAACGAAATTGTTGATTACGGAACAATTCCTGTCACTGATGATCTTGCTATTTCTAGCATTTCTCAAGCGACTACCACGCTGACCGTTACAACGACTCTTAATCATAACTTGAGCGTTGGCACTAGATTTGGCGTTTATGGGGTTCCTGACAGCCGCGTAAATTATCCTGCTTTGGTCGTCTCTGCAATTGTTTCGCCCACACAGTTTCAAGCAACTGCCGGACCTGGCGGCACTCTCGCCTCTTTGACTGTTGGCCCGTTTGTTGGCGGTTTTGTGTATATGCGCTCCGCTTTGGGATTCGCGCAAAACGGCACGTCAATGATTTTTGAGAGCGCAACGGCTACTAACGCCAGTTTCTACATCAGAAGCGGGTCAGGCGAGTCTCTGCCGTCCGGCACCGTTTCGGGTAGCCATTCGACGACTGTCGCCACCACAACCTCTGTTGCTCCAATTGCGTCGCCCTTTACTTATGTTTTCCAGCCGACATCGGAATACAAGTTGGTGTTGCAGCCAGATCGCGCTCAATGGTCGTCAAGCGCCGTGGATTCGCTTTCGCAGTCATCAAGCGCAGTCAATAGGACACAGGTTGTCCCGGATGCGTCGAAAGAATATAGATTCAGGATCAGGGCAACAAATAACAAAGGTTTGACCGTTCCAAACGCGCAAGTTGTCACAGCCGTTAAAACGGGCACTACAACCGCAACCGTGACCACAGACGTGGCGCATGGCCTAACCATTACTGACGTGGTTGTGCTGTATGGTGCTCGTGACCAAACCAACTTTCCTAACGTTGTTACTGCGACTGCTGTCGCGTCTATTGTTAGCTCGACGCAATTCACCATCATCTGGGGCGGAGCGGTAACGGCCACGACGTTTGGCGGGTATGTTGCTCGCGTTCAGGGTGGTAATTTGATGTCTGCTTTGGGTGCGCTGACTATGGCCGCTCAGTCTGCGACGCTGGCTTCTGGCATTCTGACTATCGTCGGCAGCGCCACGTGGACTGGCGCAGTGATCGGGGACTATGTTAACGTGGTTGGGTTGCGCGACAACACTACCGGAGTGACCCTGGCATGTGACGGCGCGTATAGGGTGCAAAACATTGCAACTTCAACTCTTACACTCCAACCCATCGGTAACACAGTTGTACCGGCAGATTTTGGCTCCACTAACTGCGGCGGCGCTGTAATTAAACGCACAGATTACCGGGTTTCGTTTGTAAGATTGTTTGATTATGTCAGGGAGCGCACTGAAGCTGTGCCGCGTCCGTTTGGCGATAACTCGTTTGCCATGCCGGTTACTGTGCAGGGCGGCATTCTCTCAACGGTTGGACAAGTTGTCACAACAAACTATGCGTTAAATTCAGCAGCCTCAACTAACGGAGCGTTGATTGTTACCGGCACTCAGGCAGTTTCTGCGTTCTTTGCAAACAACATCGGGGCAACTCCAGCTTATGTGAAGCTTTACAACAAGGCCACGGCCCCAGTTGTCGGAACGGACGTTCCAGAAATGGTGATTACAGTGCCAGCAACGGGTGAAGTAAATATTGTGCCTGGGTTTGGTGGATTTAGGTTCCCGCTGGGGTTATGTATTGCCATTACCGGAGCCGCTGCTGACGCTGACACGACCGCAGTAGCGGCGGGGCAAGTGAAAGTTAAAATTGCCAGGTCGGTATAAAATGGCCACCTTTCAAATCGTTGAAGCTACTCCAGTCTATTATGTAGTTGATGTGTGTTTTTCAGGGTTGGTTTTTAGGCAAACTCTCGTAAGCGTAAAAACCAACGGTAGCCTAGATAACCAATTGAAACAATACGCAGATCAATACGAAACAGACTGGCTTTTGTTGCAAAATGCTGTTATTGCTGATTATTGAATAGGGGAAGAAAATGGGATGGAGCAAGCGCCAATTTGTTACGCAAGCATTTGAGGAAATTGGGCTTGCTTCATACGTATTTGATCTTACCCCAGAGCAATTGCAGTCTGCTTTGCAGAGATTAGATATGATGATTGCATCATGGAATGCATTGGGTATTCGTCTTGGGTACCCTTTGCCGTCCAGCCCATTGGATAGCGATTTAGACGAGCAAACAAACGTGCCTGATTCCTCCAATCAGGCAATCTATACTAATCTGGCGATCAAGCTTGCGCCGAGTTACGGCAAGCAAGTAATGCCCGACACCAAGGCGACCGCTAAAGAGTCTTACAACGTTCTTTTGTCGCGTGCAGCTATGCCAATGGAGCAGCAATTGCCAGGCTCAATGCCTGCCGGGGCTGGAAACAAGCCTTGGCGCGTATATGATGATCCATTCTTGCGCAGGCCCGTCGATCCGCTGTTAGCTGGCCAAGATGGCCCAATCGAATTCAATTAAGGGAAAAACATGCCTACCATTCTTCAACTGTCGGGCTTGAGTCAGGTATCAGCCGGGGACTTGCTTGCGATTTATGTGCCGAACAATGGCGATGCTCGGAAGGTTTCAGTTAGTCAATTGCTGGAATATTTCCAAACGTCGTTCGCTGCCCCTACGGTGGCGGTCAATCTCTACACCCCTGGGGCCGGGTTCAATGTCACGGTGCCGACGCCAATCAGCGAACAGCAATGGATGATTATTCAGCCTGCCGGTACGCTGGCAACGGGAACCATCACGCTTCCATTAAACACTGGCGTACCTGATGGGACCGAGGTTTTGGTCACCACCACGCAAATCATCACCGCGTTTACATTGGCGCTTAATGGTGCCTCGGCGGCTTTTGGTGCGCCAACCACGCTGGCGGCAAATGCATTCTTTCGAGTGCGATTCTATCAATCCACTAATTCCTGGTACCGGATCGGCTGATTATGGCCACGAAAGACACTCGGTTAACTCGTGCTGGGGTCTCTGGCTACAACAAGCCAAAGGCCACGCCAAGCCACCCTACAAAGAGCCATGTTGTAGTGGCTAAGTCCGGAGACCAAGTGAAAACAATTCGCTTTGGTCAACAGGGGGTGTCTGGGTCACCAGAAGGCAGCAAACGAAACGAATCATTCAAAGCCCGACACGCTGAGAATATTGCCAAGGGCAAGCTATCCGCAGCGTACTGGGCGAACAAGGTGAAGTGGTAAGCCATGCAAATACCTATTCTTGCCGGGATATATGCTAATGCGACCCCTGAGTTGCGCACAAGTTACCCTGTAAATCTTGTTCCTGTGCCTAAGCAGTCCGGCATCAGCAACGGGTTCTTGCGCCCAGGTGATGGCATAGTCTCGAATGGCACCGGCCCTGGCATTGATCGAGGCGGCATTGAGTGGAACGGCGTCTGTTACCGGGTCATGGGCACCAAGTTGGTGTCGGTGGCGAGCAATGGCGTTATATCCGTTTTGGGTGATGTCGGAGGCCCAGAAACCGGGCTGGTGACGTTCGACTATAGCTTTGACAAGTTGGCTATAGCCTCTGGTGGGCGGCTCTACTATTGGGATGGTGTTCTTTCACAAGTAACAGACCCAGATATCAGCGTTGTGCTGGATGTTGCCTGGGTTGATGGTTACTTTATGACAACGGACGGCGAGTTTCTAATCGTTACTGAGTTAAGCAACCCGCCTGAAGTCAACCCGCTAAGGTACGGAAGTTCTGAGGTCGATCCCGATCCAATCGTTGCCGTTCTGAAATTAAGAAATGAAATTCATGCGATGAACAGGCACACTATTGAGGTGTTCGACAACGTAGGCGGAGAGTTATTCCCATTTCAAAGGATTGATGGTGCTCAAATCCAAAAGGGGTGCGTCGGGACTCATGCTTGTTGCGTCTACATGGATCGGATCGCATTCTTAGGCAGCGGCAGGAATGAGGCCCCAAGTATCTATGTTGGTGCATCAGCTAGCACTCAAAAGATTAGCACTCAGGAAATTGACAGCCTGTTATTGACATATACAGAGTCACAGCTATCACAAGTTAAGCTTGAATCGAGAAACGATAAGAGCAACCAATACCTCTATGTTCACCTGCCAGATCGGACAATTGTTTATGATGCGGTTGCCTCCGAGGCGCTTGGCGAACAGGTTTGGTTTACGCTCAGTTCTTCATTAGTTGGCTTCTCGCAATACAGAGCAAGGAATTTCGTCTGGGCTTACGACAAATGGCTAGTCGGAGACCCACAATCCAACGATGTAGGGTACATATCGTCATCTGTCGGGCATCATTGGGGGCAACAGGTTAGGTGGGAGTTCGGCACGGTCATCGTTTACAACGAGGGCAAAGGCGCTATATTCAATCAGCTTGAGTTGGTTAGCCTTACAGGTAGCATCGAGGTGGGAAAGAACCCGCAGATCAGTACCAGCTATTCGCACGACGGCCAATCCTGGGGTCAAGACAGGTCTATATCTGTAGGGACATCAGGCAACACGAAGAAAAGGCTAGCTTGGTTCCAGCAAGGTCATATGAGGAATTGGAGAGTTCAAAGGTTTAGGGGCGATAGTGATTCGCACGTTTCTTTTGTTCGTCTTGAAGCTCAAATTGAACCATTGGCATTCTGATGGCAACAGCACCAACATCACGACGGCTCAATCTAACCCGCGACCAGCTCACGGCGTTCTTGACCGACCAGCAGCAGATAAGGCAGTTTGAACTGCTGTTTCAGACTGTTGATACACTGTTGCCGGTTGCTGGGTCAGATGTTGAGTATCAGGCAGACACGGCATCGGCCACCGCAAATCAGGCACTGTCTCAAATCACGGCGCTGGCTCAAGAATCATCTATCAGCAGCGCATCGGCGGAAAACAAGGCCAATCAAGCCCTGGAGCTATTGGCGAGACTAACCTCAGCCGTTGAAGCGTTGCAAATAGCCCCGCCTCAGCGCGAGTTCAAGCGCAGTCGGTACGGCTCGTTTTATGACACCACAACTCAGACAGCCGCAACGATTAACACCGCCACGGCGATCACGTTTAATTCCACTGACCTGAGCCATGGCGTATATCTTGGGTCGCCAGCGTCAAGGATTTACGTAGATAGCGAAGGAATATATAACTTTGATATTTCTTTTCAGCTTGATAAGACATCAGGCGGAACGGCTGGCTTTGATTTATGGTTCAGGCTTAATGGCGTTGACGTAACAAACAGCGGCAGCAGAATAACAATTCAAGGCAACAACGCCGAGATTTTTTCATCGCTTAATTACTTTTTTAAGCTGAAGGCGGGGGATTACGTGGAGTTGATGTTCTCCGTCACAGACGTAAGCGTTGAGCTAAAAACATTCCCTGCAGCCGCTCCGCATCCTGGGATCCCGTCTATCATACTTACAGTGAACAACAACATCGAGGGCGTGCTATGACAGTAACAGTGAAGGTATTGATTCCAGCAAAACAAGCTGAAAACAGCCAAACAACGCAATACACAGCAGTAAATTGCCGTGCCATCATTGACAAATTCACCGTCACCAACACCAACGCGGCAAACGTTACCATCAGCGTCAACTTGGTGACCATTGGCGGCAGTGCTGGGGCAAGCAATTTAATTGTGGATGCCAGAAGCATCGTGCCAGATGAGACCTACACCTGTCCCGAATTGGTCGGTCAGGCCTTAGAGTCTGGTGGCTTCATTAGCACAATTGCCAGCGCGGCCACCTCTCTCACCATTCGCGCCTCTGGCCGAGAAATTACCTAAGGAGCGCCATGAAAGATTTTATGATGATGCCCAAGGGCTTTATGGGCCTGCCGATGGAAGAAGAGTTCATCACGGCAACGGAAAACAAAAAGAACTACGCTATTGCAGTGCAGGATTGGAACTACGGCCCTGAGATGCCAACCAACCAGCCTGGCGCGAATAAAGAGTTCTATGCGAAGGTGGCCGAGGCGATGCAGTGCGATGCCAAAGACGCAAGGCGCAAGCATTGCTCCAACTGCGAATATTACGATAACACCTTCATGACCCAAGTGAAGATTGAGCGGATCCCCCTTGCAGCATACAACAAAGG
>Ga0315294_10007749_pt1 | contig 11785 bp, 9 predicted proteins | sample YL17G13_40_MG_FD_203626 | JGI IMG/M metagenome (GOLD analysis project Ga0315294, IMG submission 203626) | Sediment microbial communities from Yellowstone Lake, YNP, Wyoming, USA - YL17G13_40 | ecosystem: Environmental > Aquatic > Freshwater > Lake > Sediment | place: USA: Wyoming | collected...
GATCCTCGCGGCCGACAGCCCTTGTGCGCTTTGGCACGTGTGGACCCTCTTGGCCACTCCGGTGGCGCTCGTGGCGCTGATGCGGCGTGTCAGACTCTCGGCTGCTCCTGCGTGTTTCTCGGCTTCGGGCTCTCGAGCATCCTCAGCAATAGGAGCAGCGACATGATCAGCACGGTCATCGTGATGCCGAGGTCGAAACTGGTGTAGGCCACTCTCGTGGGCGTCCGCAACCAGGCCAGATCGGTCACCATCAGAACCCCTGAAAGGGCGCAGATCGCGACCAGCCACCAGCCGATCCGTCGGAGCACCGAGGCGGTCCGACGGAGTGGAACAGCGGACTCCGGACTCCGCATGAGTATCAGGACTGCCGCAATCAGAACGGCGACCCCGACCCAGAAGTGCCTCGCGTCGAGGTCGAAGCGGCGGACCGTCATGTACTCCATGAGTCCGGGAGTCACGGCCGCCACGACGCCGACGACCACTCCGCCCCCGAGGATCAGCCAGGCGATCAAGGTCGCATGGCGGGGGCTGAGGAAGCCCTCGCGGATCGCGTGGCTGCGCAGGCTGAACCGGTGCGAGCCTCCGATGAGGGCGACGAGGACCATAAACCCCACCAGTGCATAGAGCAGCGGCTTTACGGTCCCCTCACGGAAGGCCCCGAGTCTCACCCAGATGTCAGGTAGTCCGAGGATCCTGTAGTTCGGCATCCAGCGTGGGCGGGCGTCATTCGAGGCGAAGGCCGCATCGAGCACCGCTCCCTCGAAGAACGGGGACCCTGCCCGGTGACAGTCGGTGCACCCGCCGGCCCCCAGCGCGGCCCGCGCCGGGGCGACATCGTGCGAGAACTTGTAGACCGAGGCGTAAGCAGTCGCCTCGTACTCCTCGTGCTTCAGCGCGCGGGACTCGGTCGACGAGTAGTACGCGCGGCTGTCCGAGACCCAGACCAGACGGCGCCCCGCCATCGGGAACCCGGTCGTCGTGAGGTACGAGCGGACCGAGGCAAGCAGCGCGTCGATCTCCTCTGGTCGATTGACCTCGATGACGCCGTCCTGGTTGTCATCGGTGATCTTCGAGAGTGCGGGATAGACCCGTGCGGAATCCGCCCGATGCTGGGTCCACATCTGGAAGAAGTCCTTCATGAGCAGTTGGTTCAGGCCCGGCTTGCCCGGTTCCTCGAAGCCCACCCAGGCGCTGTGGACGCGGTTCGCCGGGTAGATCTTCTCCTTGTAGCGAATGAGGGTCGGCCGCGTGACGTTGGTCGGTTCATCCTTGCCGGTGAAAAGCTCGAGCTCTCCGTAGTGGTTCCAGAAGGCCATCTCCTGGTCGTAGAAGGTCCAGATGTGCTTGGGGGGTGGCGTGATGCGCGGCGCCGGGTTGTAGACGTCGCTGGCTTGGACGAGCGCGCTCTTCACCGCGCGGGTCGGGATATGGCAGGCCTGGCAGGAGATTTTCTCCAGGTGCAGCGGCGGCAGCCAGGCGTGGGTTGCCCGTGGGGCGTTCCGCCAGCCCTTCAGGTGGCAGTCCTCACAACTGCGCACCGTGTTGTCGAGGTCATTGCGCACCATGCCGGCCGGGTCGTCGCCTTTGCCGAACTGATGGACCTCCCGGCCGCGGATGCGTGCGTCGGCGGCGCGGCTGCCAGCGGAATGGCAGTCCACGCAGCGCAGCCCGGCCATCATGTGGACGTCGGTCCGCGCCGAGTAGGCTGCGCCGCGCTTCTTCCAGTCAGGCTTGAAGTGGCACCCGAGGCAGGCCTCGTTCCGCGGCTCGGGCGCGATGTGGACGATGGCGTTCCCGTCCGCATCGAACCTGCTCTTGTCGTAGACGACGGTCGGCTGCTCGTTCGCTGCCACCTTGCCGCTCACCGAGCCGAAGCCGGCACCGGCCGTGGCTGCCCAGCGGAAGTTGAGGTTGGCGAGTTCCGCGTTGCGCTGCTTGAGGTCGTACTCGGGCATGTGGCAGAGAAAGCAATCGGCCTCGATCACGCCCGTCTCGGACCAGCGCGCCTTGTAGTAGTCGCCGTCGAGACCATTCTCCCCGCCGGAGGTCAACCCCGAGGCCGGGTTGCGCATGCGCTCGTCGTAGCGCTTGCCGTCCCGGTCGTACTCGAGCGGACCTCCACCCGGGTGACAGTTGCCGCAGGTGGCGGTGACGAAATCGAATGAGGTCATGTCGATCGTCCGCGCGCTAGCGTTCTTCTTCGGGGCAAGTTGGCGGTAGAGCGGCGCGGGGGAGCACCAGGTGCCGCCGTAGTTCCCGGGCGAAGTGACCCAGTTGTACCGCGCGGCAAATTTCGCAGGGACCGCCTCGCCCTTGCCCTGGGTGAAGTGGAAGCCCTCGGTGATCTTGGCGTAGTCGTGGCATCCGGTGGCGCTGCAGGTCTGGCGCGGCGAGTAGGGCACCCGGTCGTTGATGCCCGCGACCGGGTTGATGACCACGCCCTGCTCGTCGCGCAGCGGGAACGGCGGACACACGCCCATTGCGCGGGGGGGAGAGGGGCTACTTGATGCAATACCCGCTATCGCAGGACCGCCCGCATAGAGAGCTGCCACTCCCGTGCAAACGATCAGGCTCAACCGAAGGACGCCACTCATGCCACGTGACCATGGTTGCCGCTCGATCGCCATGTTCGCTCCGTTCACCAGGAATAGGTGGTTTGCCCGAAGCACCAACTGGCCCGGGATGATGGTCCCGTGGCATCGACGAACGAGCCGGGGAAGAAGCGCCCCAGCCCGCCCATGAGTTCAAAATGGTCCGAGGCCGCCCAGGCGACCCGGGCATCGACCTCGTCGCCGAGAGTCGTGCCCGAGCGACCGGTCTTGTCGCGGCGGACGGCCTGGAGACCCGTCGAGTACCAGGCGTCGGTGGCTGCGTCGAGGGCAAAATGGTGGGCCTCGAAATACGCCGTCAGCATGCGCCGGGGCTTCACGCTGACGGCGCACTCGTAGTTTTTGAGGTTAGCCCAGAAGAAGAGGTTCAAGTAACCGTAGAAGAAGATGTCGCGGCCCCCATAGACGCCGTCGAACGTGCCGTGCACGCCATCCGAGGGATCGCGGTCCCCAGAGCCCCAGGTGAACTGGCCGCCGATCCTCGGGTTCCACGCCGCGGGGAGCGTGACCCCCAGCTTGGCGTTGGCTCCGAAGGCGCGCAGCCGGTCCTGGCCGTACCGCCCGAACTGCCCCCCCAGCGTGACGCCGCCATCGAGCCGACCGAGTGCCCGCCCCTCCGCCTGGAAGCCGGCGGTGTGGGAGAGGAGGTTGCCCGTGCCTGATTCGCCCACGACCTTGCCGCCGGCGTCGTGCTTCAGTACGTAGAACAGATCGAGCCGGAACGGCAGGCGCCTGATCTGCAGATAGTCGACCAGGGTCAGAAAATCAGGGGTGCTCCGGTCAGGCCAGATATTGGACTTGTAGCGGAGGTAGTCCCCGATCCAGAGGTCGGACGAGACGCGGTCAGTCTCGAACGTCAGCATGGCTGCGTCCCAGGCGAAGCGTCCCGTGTTGCCCCAGTTGCCCGGGCCGAAGACGCCCTGGTCGCCGTAGGAGATCTGCTGTCGGCCGACGCGGAACCCGAAGGGGCTGTCGCCGACATGGGACCACTCGAGGTAGAGCTGCCGGATGTCCAGCACGTCTTCGATCGGGCTGCTCCCGGGAAAGTCGCGGTCCTCGAACCGCGTGAGGAAGGCATGGGCGTCCTGCAGCTGGAGGAATGCCCGGGGCCCCTCTCGCCAGCGCGCGGTGAGGTCGACGCGGACCCGCTCCAGCAGCAGCGGGTCGTGATCCCCGGGCGCATAGCCCTTGAGCGTGAAGCCGTCATCGTACTCGTAACGAACTCGGGCTTGACCGCGGAAGTCGAAGGTTGCGTGGCCGACCTTCATGTTCTTGAAGCGGGCCCAGAACTCGCCGTGAGCGCTGGCCTGTTGCACCGGCGCTGCGCCGCTTGCTACCGGCGCCCACGCCAGCGACATCGAGCCGAGCCACAGGCCGAGGAGTGATTTGCAGCGATGCGCGATGACGTTCATGCGCTCAGAACACCTTCAATAGATGAAGCGCGATTTCGCCCGAGAAGAACCACATGATGAAGGCGAACGCGACCTTCACGAACCTGGGGCTCGCCTTCACGGTGATGTGGGAGCCGATCGCCGAGCCGATGATGGCCGCGATCGCCGAGATGCCGATCAGCGGGTAATCGACGTGTCCGATGGAAAGGTGGCCGAGGGAGCCGACCAGGGAGCTGATGGTGACGATGTAGGCGTTGGCGCCCGCGGCCTTCTGCGCGTTGTACTTCAGGTAGAGCACGAGGAACGGAAAGATGATCAACCCTCCGCCGACGCCGATGAGACTGGAGAGCACTCCCACCGCAAACGAGAACAGGACCACGACGACGATCCGCCCACCTCGTGACCGCTTCGCCGCCGGATCCGCCTCGCCCTTGTTCGAGCGGATCATCAGGAAACCGGCACCCAGCAGGAATGCGGAAAACAGACCGAGGAGCAGATCCTTGGGCGCCCGGCTGCTGAGCAGGGCGCCGAGCAGGGACCCGGCGATCGTCCCGGGCAGGAACAGCGACGAGAACTTGAAGTCGACGAGCCGGTTGCGGGCGAAGACCATGGTCGCTACCAGAGCGGTTACCAGGTTGAGGAAGAGCGCCGTGGAGATAGACGTGCCTAGGTCCCACCCGAGCATGACGAGCACGGGGGTATAGAGCGAACCGCCGCCTTTGCCAAACATCGAGAAGACGACCGAGATTGCGAGCACCACGACGAACACGATGAGCACGGGGGCATGCATCGGTTATCTCTCTCCGAGTCCCTGTGTCGTGCCCGCCCTGGCCGCGGTCGGCAACGCGGTGAAGGCGGACGTGCTGGCCCCGGCCAGGATCGGCATGACGGTCAGCCCTCCTGCCGGGCCGCGCCGGCGTAACCCGAGCAGGGAATGCACACGGGCCGTCCGTCCTTCATGCGCAGGTAGCGATCGAAGACGTATTCATTGCAGACGCTGCACAGGGTCTTATTGAATGAGCCCTTGACCGGCGTGAAGCGGAACTCGGGCCGAGGCTCGACCTTGAACACCGCGTCGTCGGCCTGTTCGGCGACCCACTGGATGACCTCATCGGTGACCGCGGCCGGGATCACCGAGGGCTCGATGCCACGCTTGCGGTAAGCGAAGAACTCGAACTTGCCCATGGCATCCACGAACTCCGGCCGGAGAGCGAGGCGAATGGCACCCTTAGTGGGGTGGTGGAACGTGGCTGCCAGCTTCCCATAGAAGGTCTTGGCCATGAGGACCTTGCCGTAGGTGGCGCCCGTGGCCACCTGGATGCCGTCCATCATGCAGGTCTGCGGGTGTCCTTCGCCCAGTTCCGGGAAGACATGGAATCCGTGGTCCTGCTCTCTTTCGGCTCCGAGCACGCTCATCGCCACCCTGCCCATGCGATAGCCGATGGGCATGAATGGACAGCGATGCCCGTGAAACTCGAACGCCCAGTCGGGGGGAACGAATTGAGTCTTCATGCGCGTCTCCTTCATGCCCATCGGGCATGCTCAATACGCTGCTGACGTCGGTCAGGACTCGGCACTGCACCTTCCAATCGGGCTCCTGTCACCGCCTCCTGACAGGGGATGTACGTTCGCCGACCGCCGAGACTCGAGGGTGATTGGGTCACTTCCCTGCCGTCTTCATCCACGCGAATGCCTCGGCGGCGGTGTCGTTGACCGTGGCCATCTTCATCAACCGCGAGACGAGGATCGCCTCGACGATCTCCTGATCGGTGGCGCCGGCCTGCTTCGCCAGCTTCGTCCACATCAGCGTGCACGTGCTCGACTGCAGCGCAGCCGCCACGCCGATTCCCACGAGCAGCTTGTATTTCTGAGGCACCGACTGGAGGGCGGGATTCTCCATCGTCGCCGTCTTGTGCTCCAGGTAGGTCTTCGCGCCCTCGGGCGAGACGGCCCGCAGCAGATCCATGGGGGTCGGTGGCGCGATGTCACTCATGTCCAGCGTCCTTTCGTTGGAGATTCATGAACGCGGCCCTGGCCCGTGATCGTGGGATGGCCTTGGCCGCGAGGTGGTCGAGGGCGTCCAGGAGCGGCTCGAGCCGGGAGCCGGGGAAGCCGATGACGGCTTCGCCCGGCTCGAGGTCGGTCGCCTCGCGGCACCCGTAGCATCCCAGGGAGAAGTTCAATCGCTGCTCGAGGTGCGGGATGATCGTGGCATCGACGCACGTGGCCTGGAGGACCGCGGTGTCGCCGCGCCGCCGCATCCCCCGCGCGACGTTCAGGTCGGCGAGTGCGAGCCACATGAGTGCGTCGGGGCGGCCCTCGACCACGATCACGTCCGGGAGCGTGGTCGCGCTCGCCAGCGGGGCGACGGCGATGGCGGTCACGTGGCCGGCCTCGATGCGCGGCATCGCGTCGAACATGGCGCGCCCGGTGGCCGCATCCTCCACGATGCCGAACCCGACCAAGCCCTTGCCGTTGGCCAGACCCTCGGGCAGGGGCCGGAAGCCGAACGCGGCTGCCGCTGCCGGGCAGGTCAGGTCCTGGGAAGTCAGGAGGATGCGTTCGCCCCGCCTGGCGCGCATGAGGGCCTGGCAGTAGCGGTGGCCGGATGCCTGGATGAAGGAAGCGTCGGCACGATGGTCGCCGGGTCCGAGCAGGTAGACCGCGACCGGTTCGGCCTCGAGACCCAGGACCTCCTTCATGCGCAGCGCGGCTCGATCGAGCTCCAGCATCATTCCCCTCCCGGGGGCCGCAGTCGCGTCCCCCCGCCGGTCATTGCGTGTTCCCACGGCCGGCGACCCCGGCCGCACCCGGCGGGCGAGTCGTGGGCCCGTCGCCCGGGTCGCGCACGCCGAACCCGGGAGCGGCGATCAGGTACAGCGGCGGCATGAACAGGAACACCAGCAGCAATCCGACGATCAGACCACCGATCACGGCGATGGCCATCGGCTTCAGCAGCTCCGTTCCCTCGCCGAGGCCGAGCGCAAGCGGCAACAGCCCGAAGATGCCCACCACGTCCGTCATCAGGATCGGGCGCAGGCGGACCGTCGCGGCCTCGACGATGGCTTCCCGGAGCCCGCGCCCCTGCTGCCGGAGTTCGTCGATGAAGGTGACCAGCACGACACCCTGATTCACCTCGATGCCGGCCAGGATGATGAAACCGATCATCACCGTCACGCCGACCGGCTGGTGGGTGAGCCACAGGGCGAACGAGACGCCGATGAGCGAGAGCGGGACACGAACCAGGATCATGAACGGCTTGATGAACCCCTCGAAATTCACCACCAGCACCACGTACGCGAAGAACAGCGCGATCGCGAGGATCAACATCATCGCGCTCATGTTCTCCGCGAGCATCTGGGACTGCCCGCCGAAATGGACGGTGTAGCCGGGGGGCAGCGACGTCTGCGCCAGCGCCTGCCTGACCTTCGCCGTGGCCTCGCCGACCGAGCCGGCGGCCACGGTCGCCGTCGCCTTGATCATGCGTGCCTGGTCCTTGCGGTCGATCTGCAGGGGGCCCGACGACTGCTGCACGGTCGCGACATCCCGCAGGAACACCGTCCCGCCGTGCGGGGGGAACAGGACAAGGTTCTCGATGTCCTCCATGCTGGTGACGTCCTGCTCGTTCAGGACGGCACGGATCGGATAGTAGTAGCCCCCCTCCTTGAACTGGGTCGGCACCGCGCCGTCCACCATCGTCTTCACCGTGGTGGCGATCTGCCCGACGCTCAGGCCGAGGTCCGTCGCGCGGCTGCGATTGACGAACACCCGGTACTCGGGCTTCGTGATGTCGATCGAGACATCGACGTTCGTGAGGGTCGGGATGGCGCGCATGCGGCTGGCGACGGCGGTCGCCTGTTCGTGCAGGCGGGCCATCGGTTCTGAGCGGGGGGCGAGCAGCTCGACCTCGATGTCGAACTCACCGATGCTCCGCAGTCCCTTCAACTTGGTGTGAAATACCTTGATGCGCGCTCCGGGCGCCTTCACCGCCTGCTGGATGGCCGGCCCCAGGCGCGCCACGTAGGCGTCGGTCGTCATGGGACGCTTCGCCGGCGGCACGAGCTGGATGTTGACTTCGCCCTCGTTGGCCAGTTCGGAGGTGACGAGCCCGACCACCTTCGCTCCCGAGAGCGAGGAGTAACGCTCGATATGCGGCTGCTGATGTACCGCCTCGGCGATGCGCTCGATCACGCCGTCCGTCTGCGCGACCGACGTCCCGGTCGGCATCTTGAGCTTCACGGTGATCAGCCCGTCGTCGGCGCTGGGGAGGAACTCGGCCCCCAGCGAGAGCAGGAAGAACACGCCGACGGCGAAGAGCGCGGTCACGATCCCCATGACCAGCCAGCGGAACCTGAGCGACCAGGCGAGCAGCGGGCGGTAGGCCGTGAGGACGCCCTGCAGGCTCGCGTCCGCGAGTCGCGTGACGATGCCGCTGCGGCCAACGGATGCGGTGGGCCGCCCCCGGGGAAAGAGGAGGGCGGCCAGCGAGGGCGTGACCGTGAGGGCGACGAGGAGCGACAGGGCGATCGTGATGGCGACCGTGATGATCAGCTCGTTGAACAGGAGCGAGACGAGGCCGGGAACGAGCAGGAAGGGGAGGAACAGCGCGATGAACGTGAGCGTCGCCGTGAGGACGGCGCCGCCGACCTGCGATACGCCCGTTTCCACGGGGTTGGGGTCGTTGGCGCTCTGGAGGCGGGTGATGTTCTCGAGCACCACGACGGCGTTGTCCAGCAGCACGGTGATGGCGACGACCAGTCCTCCGAGGGAGAGGATGTTGAGGGAATACCCCAGCAGCTTCATGGCGGCGAACGTCCCCGCCAGCGTGACGGGCAGGGCGAGGGCCATGATGAGCACGCGGCGCCACCCGGTCAGGAAGAACGCGGTGACGAGCAGCACCAGAACGGCGCCAAGGAGTGCCGCATCGCGAACGCCGGAGGCGGAGGCGCGGATGTAGTCCGCCTGGTCGTAGATCACGTCCATGGCGACACCCGCGGGCAACGCGCCCTGGAGGGCCTTCATGCGCTCCCGGACGGCGTCCGAGACCGCGACCGTGTTGGCGCCCGCCTGCTTGAAGACCGAGAGCTTGACCCCCTCCGTCGTGCCGAGCTTCGTCTTGACGCGCTGGACGGCATGCGCATCGCTGACCGTCGCGACGTCCCTGAGTCGGACGATGGCCCCCGTCGCATTTGCCGTGAGGATCACCTCGCCGATCTCGGATACCCGCTCGAACTCGCCGGTCGTGCGGACGATGATGTCCTTCCGCTCGGAGGTCACCCGCCCCCCCAGGAGCTCGATGTTCTCGTCGCGGAGGCTCTGCAGCACCCGGTCGACCGTGATGCCGTGACCCTGGAGCCGCTGTGGATCGAGGTGGACACGCACCTCCCGGCGCAGGCCGCCGGATACGTCGGTGCCCGCGGTACCCGCCACCGAGACGAACTGGTCCTGCAGGTAGTTCTCGACCCACGTCCGCAGTGCGACCAGGTTCATGTTCTCGGACGTGATCAGCAGGTCGATCACCGGCAACTGCGAAGGGTCGGCCTTGATGATCAGGGGTTCGTCGGCGTCCTTCGGCAGTTGCGTCCGCACCAGGCCCATCTTGGCCAGCACGTCCTGATATGCGATGTCGCGGTTTGCGCTGTAGTCGAAATTCACGAGGAGCGTGTAGAGGCCCTCGGTGCTCTGCGACTCCAGGTAATCGAGGTCGTCCACCGTTGCCATCTTGCGCTCGATGACGCTGGCGATGTTGTCCTCGATCTCCTCGGGGGTCGCACCGCGCCAGGTGACATACACCTTCACGAGGGGGTACGTGATGTCCGGCAGCAGGTTGGTCGGCAGCTGGCTGTAGCCCAGGATGCCGACGACCACGACTGCCGCCATCAGGATCGCGGTTGCGGCCGGACGCTTGATGGCTGTGATGGAGAGCTTCACTGCCGGGGCTCCTTGGCGGGGCCGGCGGGTCGCGCCGCGCCGTCGGCGGCGCGCTGCACCTTCACCGGGCTGCCATCCTTGAGGAAGTCCTGGCCCATCACGACCACCCGGTCCCCCGCATGGAGGCCGGTGGAGATCTCGGTCCGCGTCCGCGCGGCCAGCCCGGTGGTGACGGTCCGCGGGTGGGCGACACTGTCCTGTACGACGAAGACGAGCCTCTGCCCGTCGGCGCGCACGATGATGGCATCCGCCGGTACGGCGAGCGCGTTCTCCCTGCGCTCCGTGACCACCTCCACGGCCGCGAACATCCCCGGCTTGAGCCGGCCGGCTGCGTCCGTGACGCGCACCTCGATGGCGCAGGTGCGCGTCGCCGGGTCGACCTGCGGGCTGATGAGGGAGATGGCGCCGCTGAACTCCCGGTCCGGATAGGCATCGACCCGGACGCGGAGCTTCTGCCCCAGGGTGAGCCTGCGCAGCAGCAGCTCGGGCACGGCGGTGCGGATGATGAGGGTGTTCAGATCGGCGACGGTCAACAGCGGCTGCCTCGCGCTCACGATGCTGCCCGCCTCGATGGGCTTGTCGATCACCCGCCCCGCGATGGGAGAGACGATGGGCACACCGAGGAACAGACGCCTGGCGTATTCGTAATCCTCGGTCGCGCGCCGCAGGTCGTCGGCCCTCGGCGCCGCGTGGCCGAGGCTGTCGGGCTCGAGGGCTCTCGACCTGGCGCTTCGCAGCCGCGCGCGGGTCTCGCCCAGCAGGGCCTGGCGGGCGGCGGAGCCGAGCATACCCACCACCTCGTTCTTCTCCACCCGCTGATTCTCGCGAACGTACAACTCCTCGATGGCGCCATCCGACGGGGCGGTGATGGTCGCGACGAGCTTCGGCTCGATGGTGCCCACGAGCTCGAGCGTGGACTGCAGCGTCTGCGGCCGCACTTCGGCGACCTGCACGAGGACCGGCTTGGGCTTCGCCATCCCTGCGGCCGGCGCGCCCCCGCGCCCGCAGCCCCAGAGCGAAGCCGAGATCAGGAGGAGTCCCGTGCCGTACACGACAACGCGTGAAAGTCTCATGGTTCCACCTGGCGGCTCGTGAAGGGTGCCTCGGTGCTCCCGAGGGTGAACTGTAGTTCCGCGACCGCGAGAGCGAAGTCGGTCAGGACCTGGACGTGATTGATGCGGGCGGTGTTCAGCACCATCTCCGCATCGAGCACGTCGAGGTTGCTGACGTGGCCCGTGCGGTAGCTCAGCGACGCGACCTTCGCGCTCTCCTGGGCGAGACGAACGATCTCCTCCGCGCCGCGGATGCGGCCGCGGGTGTCGTCGAGCGTCGTCAGGGTCGTGCGGAGCGCGACTTGCAGCCTCTGCCGAAGGGCGTCCTCCGTAGCCTGTGCGGCCCCGGCTCGTGACCTGGCCTCGGCGATGGTCGCCCGCGTCACACCGCCCTGCGAGAGGGGCAGGGACAGCCCGACGGCGACACCCCAGTGGTTGTTGTCGGGAGGCAGCGAGCTGTCCTCCCAGTTGTAGCTTCCTCTCAGTTGGACCGATGGATAGTAGGCGGTCCGGGCGAGGGCAGCTTCCTTCTCGCGTCCGCGGACCTCCAACCGGGCACGCTGCAGGTCCGGATGCGCGGTCAGCACGGAGAGCAACGAGTCCTCACGGAACGAGCGGAACCGCTCCCGCTGCCAGAGCGCCTCGGTGACGTCCACGGTGGCGAAATCGTACGTCGTGTCGAGCCCCATGGCTCCGAAGAGCTCCTGCCGGCGCACGATCACCGAGTTCCGGGCCTTGAGCAGCTCTTCGTTGGCGAGGGCGAGTTGTGTCTGCGCCTTGAGGACGTCGAGCTGAGAGACGC
>Ga0315294_10007750_pt1 | contig 11784 bp, 14 predicted proteins | sample YL17G13_40_MG_FD_203626 | JGI IMG/M metagenome (GOLD analysis project Ga0315294, IMG submission 203626) | Sediment microbial communities from Yellowstone Lake, YNP, Wyoming, USA - YL17G13_40 | ecosystem: Environmental > Aquatic > Freshwater > Lake > Sediment | place: USA: Wyoming | collected...
ACCTTTAGACGTAAGAATATGTTTAGGAATACTTTCTTCAAGAATTATGAAGTTACTCTCTAAGCTTTTTATATATTGTTGCGTTGATATGCAAGTTGACGCGATTAAAGAAATTCCATTTTGCTTAACCGAGAATAAACGAATAGTTGAATTGGTTGACAGAATTATTCAGAAACAGCAAAAAGACCAACGTTATGATTACATGAGCCATGAGCAAAAAGAAATAGATAAATTAGTCTATGAAATGTATGGCTTAAATAAAGACGATATCCGCGAAGTCGAGACCTGGTATGCCCGGAGATATTCGAAATTAGCCAAATTCGCTGATATAAATTAAGGGGGCTTAGGGCGTGTCAAAAAGGGACACATTTTAATATAGACCTGTTCCTCTGGAGCATGACTCCATAAAAACATAATCAGTACAGATACAGAGAAGAGTAAAAAGTGAAACGAGAAGTACGGATTCTTCTAAAAAAATCTACAGATTCAATCCTGCTTGCCATAGAGCATTTTAATAGACCTTGGGATAGGGGACGACCCGAGGCAGTGTTGATATTACTTGATCGTGCGTTTGAATTATTGCTTAAGTCAGTGATCGTTTATAAGGGCGGACGGATAAGAGAACCTCGCGCGAAAGAAACTATAGGCTTTGATAATTGTGTTAGAAAATGTGTAAGCGACGAAAAAATTAAGTCTTTAACAGAAGAGCAGGCATTAACAGTGCAGATCATCAATAGTCTTCGCGATGCTGCCCAGCATTATGTTATTGAAATTTCTGAGCAGCAGCTTTATGTGTATACACAATCAGGGCTGACGCTTTATACAGAGATATTAGAAGATGTTTTTAGGCATAAATTATCAGATTATCTTCCCGGTAGGGTGCTTCCGGTATCTCCAAATCCTCCTGCCGATTTCGCATCTTTAATAAACCTTGAATTTAATGATATAAAGAAACTCGTTAAGCCAGGTTCACGAAAACGATTCCAAGCAATGGCGCGACTTCGTTCTTTTGCGATCGTAGAAGCATCTCTCGGAGGCAGCCGATCTCAGCCTGGGGAAAATGAGCTAAGCAAACTCGCAGGGCGTATTAGAAAAGGCAATACATGGCAAAAAATATTTCCTGGAATATCACGGTTGAAGTTATCCAGTGAAGGAGATGCGATTAATGTAACTTTAGGTATAACAAAATCAAAAGGTGAGCCAATACATTTAGTTCCAGAAGGAACCCCTGGCGCGACTATAATCGCTGTTAAGCGCGTTGATGAACTGGGATACTATTCTTTAAATCTCACTTCTTTGGCAGAAAAGTTAAAAATGAGCATGCCAAAAGCAATGGCCGTAATAAAATATTTAAAAATGCAAGAAAATCCAGAATATTTTAAAGAATTTAATATTGGCAAATCCAAATTCAAGCGTTACAGTCCGAAGGCCCTTGATAAACTTAAGAAAGACTTGCCTAATTTGAATGTAGAAAAAATTTGGGAAAACTATAAATTTTCTATTACAAAAAGGAGCTGAAAAGGGAATAGGGTTCAAGAACAATAGGTCGTTAAAGATGGCAAATTTTTATGATTTAGACAGATTAAAATTAGCACTAAATTTTGCAAAAGATGCATCTAAGAAATTTTTTATCCCAGATTTCTTTAGGCATCAAGATTTTGTTCATAATAGCGGTAAACTGCTAGGGGAAATTTCTTTACGCTTAAAGAATAAAGAATACAGATGTCATCAAATACTACAAGTTGACATTCCAAAATCTGGATTAACTACAAGACCGGGCAGTGTTATGGAATTTGCAGATTTTGTTGTTCTTTTCTCTATTATTTACGGAATGGTGGAAAAAGTTGATAACAAGTTACCAGAAAATGTTTATTCATTTAGATTAAACCCAAAATATAAAGAACCAAAACAGCCACTGCTTGTTGATAGAGATATTCCCCTATTGCCTGCAGCCAAACGAAGGGAGATCAAAAGATTTGAAGAATGGTATGAAGCATGGCCTAGTTTTGATAGAGAAGTAAAAAATATCATTGAATCAGAAGGCTACAAATTCTTAGTTGTTTCAGATATTACATCCTATTACGAAAATATTAATCACGAGGTTCTTCGAAGAACACTGGAAAAAGAATATAAGAAAGGCTATGAAGTTAATTTGTTAATGGAGTTTCTTAGAGATTGGACTATTCCACTACCAGATGGCTATAAGATTAATAGAGGGATACCCCAGGGTAATGATATTAGCGGTTTTCTGGGGAATATTTTTCTGCTGCCTCTTGATAGAGAATTGGCAAGGATGGAGCGTGATAAAAAAATTAGATATGTCAGATACATGGATGACATAAAAATCTTTGCAAGGGAAAGAACGGATGCAAAAAAAGCTCTATTCGCTATGAATTCAATTTTAAGAAATTTACAGCTTAATATACAAGGAGCAAAAACAGATATTTATCCGAAAGAAGACTTTGCAAGGTTTATTTCTAATGAGGAATTCAACGATTTAAATGCTTTAGTTAATGATATCCTTGATACAGAAGCAACTAACTCCAGCTTATTTAGTAGGCGAAGAGGGTATTATTTAGAAAAGTTAAAACTATTTGCTGGTATGTTAGGGAGAGGTGAAATCCCAAAAGATAAAGTCAGGTTTTTCAAGAGACTCTTGACAGGTTTTACCCATATTGGTGCAGCTGATTTAACATCTCGTTGTTTTGTTGCTTTGCAGGATAACCCTGTAGTAACAGATAAAATTGTTACATATTTTAAAACTTTTTTAGGAGGTCCAAAAATCCCGCGAGTTATACTTTCTTTAATAGAAAGTAATGAATTATTTGATTACCAAGTTACCAGGCTCTTGGAAATATATTTACATAAACGAGAGAAACCAGATCATTTGGAGGATTTATTATTTAATTATGCTATTAACCGAAGATTAAATTGGTCTGTTAGAATGAACGCTTTAATTGTACTATCCTTTTTTCAGCTAGCTACGGAAAGACGAAAAGAAATATCGAATCTTTTTGGTGGTGAAACTAATTTTAAGATTAAGAAGGCTATTCTACTCTGCGTGCTTCAGGCTCCCAGAGATATAAAAGATCGATTTATTAATGAATGTTTGAGCGATATTGACTACAGAGTTGGGCTCTTTGCGAGGTTTTTGAAAGATATTATGGAAGATAGGGCAACGCAGGGTTATGAGCTGGCTAATTTAGAAAGGCTCAACCCAAGGTTATTTATTGAAGAAAGTTATAAACTACATCTTTTAAAAGAGTCTGGCGATTTGGGTATATTAGAAAGATTAAAACATATTATTCGTATGAGAAATGCGAAAAAGAGAACCCTTCCCCGTCATTCCAGAGTTAGATTGGGGGGAGCGTATAAGTATATAAAAAAGAGAATCAAAGAAATAAAAACCGTTGATAATTAAAAAATGACGGTTCCGTACTTCAAAGCGCCAGATGTTAAGAGAATACCCAAGGACGTGTTGCGCAACTCGCGGGGTTGCAATAAGTTATAAAACAAATGTGAGAATGAAAAAATCCAATCCGGTGCCGTCCTACAAAGCGCCACCCTGCGAAAAAGTAACAGAGAATTATTAAGGGGGCATTATGATCTGGTGGAAGTTCAGCGGCAGGAAATAGCAGGCGACTGTACTGTGATTAGGATAAGGGGGGGATTAAAATGGCAGTTAAGAAAGTAGGGGAGAAGTATAGATGCAATGTCTGCGGTAACGAGGTTACCGTGACGAAAGTCGGCGGCGGGGAATTGGTTTGCTGCAATCAGCCTATGGAAAAAACAGCAGGATAGTCAAAGCGGAAACTGTACCCGGGTTAAACCGTCAACAGGAAATAAGGGGACGTGTCACTTTGGGACACTCTACCTGCCCAATGCGTGAATATTTAATAGGAAACGCTTTCCAGTCTAATCGGGTCCCGCCTATGGCGGGATGAATTCGGCCAAAAAAAGGAGACGGAAATGGACATGGATCTTTCATTCGCGGGATTAGTAATAATTGCAATAGCATGGTTGGTGCAGATGGTATTTTCGTGGAAGGGCAATAAAGAAATACAGCCGGCGTTTATTATTTGCTATATAGTTGGCGTTTTAATGCTCGTAACCGCCGATTATTTAAAAAACAGTACCTTGTCTTACTTTGAACTTTTGACCTGTATTGCCGCCGGATCGGTGCTTTTGAAGATAATGAGGAAAAAATAGTATCGGGGGACGTTCTCCTAATAGCAAAGCGGGATAATAAAATGAGGATTTTAGTATGAAGGGATTGGCAATAGTTATGTTAATATCTTTAATATTAGCAGGTTGTACTTCCAAGGTAGTTGATATGGGAAAGGTAAAATTGCAGACTGTAAAAGTTGGCGATATCACTATTGGCTATAAAACAATAGGCAAAGGATATACGTTGGTCTTAATAATGGGCTATGGCTCTACGATGGATATGTGGGACTCCAGAGTTCTCACTAAGCTTGCCGGGCATTATCGGGTAATTATCTTTGATAATCGCGGAATGGGCAGCTCAACAGCTTCGGATAAAGAATTTAATATTGGTTTATTTGCTGAAGATACCGCCGGATTGCTTAAGGCTCTGAATATAAAAAAGGCCGATGTCTTAGGCTTTTCTATGGGCACTAATATTGCCCTTGAATTCACGCTGCGCTATCCTGAGATGGTCAATAAGCTGATCCTTTACGCGGGGGATTGCGGAGGAGAAGGATCCGTGCAGCCGGATGAGGAAGTAATGAGGCAGTTGACGGATACCTCCGGCACGCCCGAAGAAAGAGGCAAGAGGATGATCGGCCTTATATTCCCGGGGAAATGGCTGAAAGATAATCCTGACGCAAGTAAATATACTCCTAAAGTAACTGAAACAAGCCGCCCCGAGATTATTGACCGCCAGACTAAGGCTATGACTACCTGGGAGGGTTGTTATAGCCGGCTTAATAATTTATCTTTGCCGGTGTTGCTTATAACCGGAACCGAAGACGTGCTTACCCCGCCGCGGAATTCATTGATTTTGGCCGATCGCATTCCTTTAACGCGGTTGGTGCAGATTAAAGGGGCCGGGCATGGGTTAATGTATCAATATCCGGAAGAATTTCTAAAAACCGTGCTTTCATTTCTTCAATCTTCGGTAAAAATACCTTAACATAAAAAAATTATGTAAAAAATGAAAAATTTTTTTAAAGTATTCCTAGCCATTTTACTTGTAGGAGCATTTGCGTACACAGGCTATGAAATTTCCCTCTTATCCAATCGGATTCAAAAGATAGAAAATAAGCTCGGTGGTCCCGAGAAGATAGCTTACAACGAAAAGGACACCGTGGAGAAGGTGCGCCGATCAGTAGTCCGTATCGTTGGCGGAGAGGGCGAGGGGTCTGGTTTTGCGATCCGGAAAGGCGGTCTTATTTTGACCAACTTTCATGTGATTGAATTTGAACCAAGTCCAAAAGTCATATTACCTGATAATACTTTCGAAACAGCCCAGATTATCATGGCCGACAAGGATGCGGATCTTGCCATTATTAAGATCAAAAAAGACCTTCCGGCGCTTAGCCTGGCTCGTTCTGGCGGCTTGAGCCCTGCTGAGGAGGTTTTGGCCATAGGGTATCCACTCGGAGGCGGCCTATCCGGTGAGGCGTCTGTTATTCGGGGGTCTTTTTCAAGATTCACAAGAGATAAAGAAAATGGCGTTCAATATCTCCTAACAGATATGACTATGATTCCCGGAATAAGCGGGGGGCCGATGGTGAATATCTGCGGAGAAGTAGTTGGGATTAATACCTCGGGGCTATTACTAGGGGGAATGGGTATAGCCATATCCGCCGATTCCATCAAAGAGAAATGTCGCCAGATGACCGCCTCAAAAGACCCGCTCAAAGACGTAGAGAAAACTGTTTTTCAGCCCGATAAAAACGCGCTCGAAGCTGTCAGAGCTTTTTACAATTACCTCAAAGCCCGGAAACTGGAAAAGGCTTTTGAGCTTTTATCTGAGAATTTCGTTAAGGGATACAGTTTTGAGGAGTGGGCGTGGGGGTACCGGCCGCTTCTCGATACGACCATCGTCATAATCAAACCCGACAAAAAAATAGACAACAGAATAAACGTCAAGCTATCCACCAAAGACTTGGTTGATGATGAGATTGTATATAAGTATTTCGAAGGGTATTGGGATGTCCGCGAGATAAACGGAAAATGGCTGCTCTGGAAGCCAAGGATCAGGGAAGTCAAAGATCCGGAACAGGATTGGTTCATAGATCAAGATATTCAAAAAGAAATAGAGGAATTCGCAAAAACCCACGAAGATTTTGAAAAATATAGGCCTGAAATGTATGAAATATCATTGGAGCCCGAGAGCGAAAATTTAAGCTTGCAGGAACTCTATGACGAAGCTAAAAAAAGAGTCGGGGAGTGAAGGTAAGTTAATACAAATAGAGTAACAGCGAGGTGTTATTATGGTTCAGTCCGGAGATTTTGACTTTGCAAAAATAGCAGCGTGTATGATCTTTGGCGCCATTGGTTTTGTAGCGTTTGTTTATGGTAAGAAAAATGCATTTTGGCGTCCAATGTTCATTGGGCTTGCTTTAATGGTGTATCCTTATTTCTTTTCAGGAACGCTGCCCATATATCTTATCGGTATAGTCCTCACAGCGGCGCTATATTTTTGGCGGACGTAAAAAATGGCGAAGATAAAATTAGATCTACATGATATTTTTAACAAATCTCAGGATATCGATACAGAGCTTAATAGAGTGATTGAAGAGGCCGTGCGGAAGAAGATCTCTCTGGTCGAGATCATTTCGGGCAAGGGCAGCGGGCAGTTGAAAAAACGTGTTTTGCGATTTTTGCAGCAGCCGGAAATAAAGAAGCTTTATCATCGCTTAGAGAAAGACGATAAAAATTTCGGCAGGGTTTTTGTGCATTTTAAGTTTTATTAAGTATACGCGTGACTTTCTACCCTGAAACCAGACCGTACATATTAAGCTATAAGAAACTTACCTCACTTTTAGCCAAAACCACCCTTCCGAGACCCCTCCCAACGTCCTATAATCGATACTATTATGTGGAGTTGTTAAAGTAGGGATTTGGTGCGGGGAAAGGGGTTACAGATTTTTCGGGGGCTGACTTTTTGAAAAAATACGTTAGGAAAACACAGTAAAAAGCAAGGGGAAAGGTAGATTTGCTGCGAGATTAAAGGTTAAAAAATGACATAAATTTATTGACACGACGCCGAGGGTGTTCTATAATATAGAACAGTTGTACTATACTATAGAACAGGAGAAAAGCTATGTTAATACCGGCCGGTAGAAAAAAGATGCTGACAGTATTTTTAAACGATCCTTTTAAGGAAATACATCTTCGGGAAATCGCCCGCTTATCGAAGTCATCAATAGCAAATGTAGATAATTCTATGCGCCTTTTTGTGAAGAACGACATGTTTAAAAGGCGTGACGTATCGCACACGTCTTTTTTTAAGCCCAATCTTGAAAACGAGGATCTCATAAAGATATTTGAACTTTTAGAGCTTGAACGAAGGAAGGAATTTTACAAAAAGAATAAAAATATTGCGCGGCTTCTTAAGAAGTACACAAAAGACGTCATCGATTTATCGAATAAAAGGATTCAGCTTGTGATACTTTTTGGTTCGGTGGCAAGAGGAGAGTGGACAAAGGGCAGCGATATAGATATCCTTGCGGTGGTTCCGGATAAAGAAGCCGACACCATCGATATATTAAACAGAGCCAAAAAAGACGCCGGCCCTCTTTTAGAAATAAGGCCGATAAGCACCACTACGAAGAAGTTTTTAGAGGGATTTAAAGAAAAGACCGAGTTTTATGATAATCTCTGGAAAGATCGAATAGTGCTATATAGTGAATTTTTATTCTGGCAATTGATCAAAGAAGGAGGCAAGTGAAATGCCCGAAAATATCGAGAAAATTCTATACGGATGTTTTCATCCTAAAGAAGGAAGACCGAATCTTCATAAAGTGGCCGTTAATATTGAAAGAGCAAAGCAACATATCGACAAAGCTCATAAGAACCTAAGGGCTATGAAATTAATGTTTGATAATGACTTATTCGATTGGAGTATAATTTGTGGGTATTATGCGATGTATCACGCTGTCTTAGCGGCGTTATTTAAAATAGGTATTCGCGCTACAGCTCATTACTGCGCCATAGCGGCTTTTAAGGAGTTTTATGTAAAGCGCGGTAAGGTTAAGTCCGAATATATCAATTATATAAAGAAGGCAAAGCAGCTTGAGCAAAAATATGCCGAAAGATTGGACAGAGCCCAGGAGAATAGAGTTATTGAGCAATATGGCGTCGAAGTTGTCACTAATGATGATGCGGAATGGATTATAGAAGACGCAAAAGATTTTGTTCTTAAAATAGAAGAAATCTTAGCCGAATAATGCCCATGAGACGACCAAAAATCCTACGGAAGATAAGAAGTATGGTTAAAGAGCACTTAGCTCCAAACCCTCCTGCCGAAATCCACATAAAAAGTATAGACTCTTATAAAGGTGTTACCGTTGTGCGCCTTACGGGTCGCATTACCGCAGAGACCCTACAAGATGCGAGGGGTGAGTTTAGATTAAAAACCAAAGGCAAAGAGATCAAAAATATTCTTTTCGATTTAGGTGATGTTACAGAGACAGATACCTCAGGCATTGCTGCATTAATTGATCTATTTCGTGTCATGAAGACCCGCCAAAGAGGGGACAGAATAGGCCTTATTAACGTCCCTAAAAAGATAAAAAATCTATTTTTAGTGTCAAAAGCGAAAGAGTTCTTTAAAGAATATACGTCGGAAGAAAAGGCCTTAAAGGCGCTAGAGTAAAATTCATTATTTTTTAGCGAATTTAGTTGACAAGTCAATAGTTGAGTGGTAAACTATATTCCAAAGGGAGGTAGTTTTATCATGAGCATATTCAGAGAGCTTGGTGTCCGTGAAGGCAAAGACAGAGTTAATGAAGAAGTTATTTATAATATAGCGAAGGCCTACACGGTTATTGATGGCGTTATTTCCGGATTCCTTTCCAAATACGATTTAAGCTCCGCAAAATTTAATATCCTCTTAATGGTCAAGCATGTCGGCAAAGACAAAGGCATATCCCAAAACGAAATATCAAAGCTACTTTTAGTGACTACCTCTAATATTACCCGCATGATAGATAAGCTCGAGAATGATAAATATGTTGAACGCGTATCGCAGAAAGGCGACAGGCGCGTCAACCTTATAAAGATTACGAAAAAGGGATCCGAACTACTAGATACCATATGGCCCGGATATAAAAGCATGGTAGATAAATTAATCGGACCGACTCTATTAAGTTCTGAAAAAAACCAGATCAATAAGATGCTTACCAAATTCAAAAGCATAAAAAACACAGAAAATCCATGAGCCAATCGTTAGAACACGGTCTATATACTAAGGATAAGATCCGGATAGCATACGAGCATGCTAAAAAGGGATTCGAATCGGTCATTATAGTATGTCCCGGATTTTTTAATAGCAAGAAAAATAGATGGATGCGCAAGGCAGTAGATATGGTTTCTAATGATCATGATACCATAGTTTTCGATTTTAGGGGACATGGCGATAGTGGAGGTAAATTTTCTTGGTCTGCTAAAGAGTATCTTGATTTGGAGGCTATTCTAGACTATGCGGTAGCGCAAAAGTATAAGAAGATTGGGATATTAGCCTTTTCTCTCGGAGCTGCTGCTTCAATCAATGTAGCTAGCAAACACAAGAATATCGCAAGTATGATACTAATAAGTTGTCCTATGAGCTTTTGGAGGATTGATTATCATTTTTGGGAGCCGGAAATGCTGTCCGATTTAAAAGATAATATTGATTGCGAGTGGGAAGGAAAAGGTGCGAGGATTACAAGTTTAATTATGCCAAAACCAAAACCCATAGATAACATAGGTAAGATAAAAAGTACTCCAATACTTTTTATTCATGGAGATAGTGATTGGGTTATTAAGGATTATCATTCTAGGAACTTGTATGATGCTGCAAAAACACATAAGCGCTTGGAAATCATAAAGAAGGGCCTTCATGCTGAAAGACTTATTCAGCAATATCCGGACAGAATAAAAGATTTGGCGCTGGGGTGGTTTGCCGATACGCTGAAGGAAAAAGGAGGGTTAAAGTGAGATCAATATTTACGACAATAGGTCAACTTATATTTACTTTTCTATTGTACTTTTTCGTTATATTAATTATGGGCCTCGCTCTTGCCCCAGCTTTATTATTTTTTTATAGCATCTGGATGCAAACGATCAATTTAACTGTAACGATACGCATGATATTGCTTGGTTGTGCGTTAGCAGCGGCATTTTTTATATATGGAATGTGTCTTATGGCAATAGTTGGTTTACTAAGGCTCTTATTCAAGCTGAATTTAAAAGAGGGAGAATATCATATTGCTTCGGCCGGAGCGGCGAAATGGGCTTTTATTAACGCACTATTCCTATTAGTTGCTACCACATTTATGGACTTCATTTTGCTTACACCTCTTGCCAACCTTTTCTATAGGCTTATGGGAGCCAAACTCGGTAAAAATGTTCAGATAAATTCTAAATTTTGTGCTGATATTTCTTTGCTCGAGATAGGTGACGAATCTGTTATTGGCGGTCATGCCACTGTTATTTGCCACTCTTTCGAAAGAAATAGATTAATTTTAAAGAAAGTAAAAATAGGCAAGAAAGTTGTTGTCGGCCTTAATTCGGTAATACTACCAGGATGTGAAATAGGAGATGGCGCGCTTATTGCCGCCGGAAGCGTTTTAGGCAAAAACACTAAAGTTGAGCCTCGCAGCGTTTATTGCGGCGTTCCTGCTGAATCGAGCCGAGAAAGAAAAGAAAGGTACGCCGAATGATCAAGAAAATGGTAAAGGCTGTTCTAAAAAATATTACCATTATTGACATCTTGGAGGCAATAAACAAGAAATATGGAGATGCTATTGCTCTCAGGATTAATATGAAGGATGATTCCTTCAGGCAAATCTCTTATATTGAACTTGGCAGAAGGACAGCCGACGTTTCGGCTTCTCTTATGAGATTGGGTGTGGAAAAAGGAGATAGGATAGCAATACTTTCTGAAAGCAGGCCAGAATGGGCAATAGCGTTTTTTGGTATAGTATCATGCGGCGGTATAACCGTACCCATGGATATAAAATTAAGCGATGCGGAGATTGAGTTTATACTTAATGATTCAGGAGCAAAATGTATTTTTGTATCTCAAAAATTACTTGAAGCAATTCTGAGGATAAAACCAAAGCTTAGTTTTCTTCAGAACATCATTTGTCTTGATGAAGTTGGCCAAGGAGTATTGCTACTGAAGGATTTTAAAGCCGTCGAGAAAGAAATAACAAATCGGGATATCCAGGCCGTTGATACCGCGCTTATCATATATACTTCGGGAACTACAGGAATAGCAAAGGGCGTCGAAATTACCTATAAGAATTTGTTTTTTGAAGTAATGTCACTTAATGATTATATACATTTTAGTTCTGACGACAACTTTCTCTCTATTTTGCCCCTTAATCATATGCTTGAGTTGACGGGGGGCTTGATAGCCCCATTGTATGCCGGGGCATGCGTTACATACTGCGATAGCCTGAAGCCGCCTGTGCTTATGAGACTAATGCAGGAAACTAAAGCCACAACCATGATCTGCGTTCCGCTTGTTTTAAAAATGTTTCACAATGGCATAATGAAGAAAATAGATAGCTCTGAACCTCGTAAGAAAAAGATGTTTTATCGCAT